>Ga0172372_10006146_pt1 | contig 16461 bp, 14 predicted proteins | sample LakKiv5m_2_FD_114544 | JGI IMG/M metagenome (GOLD analysis project Ga0172372, IMG submission 114544) | Freshwater microbial communities from Kabuno Bay, South-Kivu, Congo - kab_092012_9.5m | ecosystem: Environmental > Aquatic > Freshwater > Lake | place: Democratic Republic of the Congo...
CCTACCAACTCCACCGCTACGACAAGAACCCCATCCTCTCACCCCGCCCCGGCTCGACCTGGGAATCCGAGGTGACCACCAACCCCGCCGCCTGGCTCGACGAAGCCACCGGCGATGTCCTCCTGCTCTACCGCGCCGCCGGCGATGATGACGCCCATACCGTCCACTTCGGTCTGGCCCGCAGCAAAGACGGCTACCACTTCACCCGCACCTCCGACCAGCCCGTCCTCTCCCCCATCGCCAATACCCCCGACGGCGGTTGCGTCGAGGATCCGCGCATCATCAAGATCGGCGACTGGTATCACGTCACCGTCGCCTGCCGCCCTTTCCCGCCCGGAAAATACTGGCTCAACACCGGCAACGCCGCCAATGTGCGCCCGGAGTTCCCGGAAAGCCTTCCGGTCGCTCTGACCAAAAACCTCACCTCGACCCAACTCTTCCTCACCAAGGATTTCCAAAACTGGATCCGGGCCGGACGCCTGACCAATCCCGAACTCGACGACCGTGATGTTATCATCTTCCCGGAAAAAGTCGGCGGGAAGTGGATCACCATCCACCGTCCCATGCAGTGGCACGGCGAGGGCTTCCCCAACCGCTGGCCGGCCATCTGGATGGCCGCCAGTGACGATGTGCTCGCGTGGAAGGACATGAAACTTCTGGCCAAGGGACAGGAGGACTGGGAGGACAAGATCGGCGCGAACAATCCGCCGCTGAAAACCCCGCACGGCTGGCTGCAGATCTACCATGGCGTCGGTCACGACAAGCAATACCGCCTCGGGGCCCTGCTGCTGGACTTGGAGAACCCGTTCCAGGTCACCCACCGCACCCGCCGTCCGATCTACGAACCGGTGGCCGACTTCGAGACCAAGGGCATTTACAACGGTGTCTGCTTCCCCTGCGGACACGTGGTCAAAGACGGCACCTACTTCCTTTACTACGGCGGCGGCGACGTCCACTGCGCCGTGGCCACCACCCCGCTCAAAGACTTGATCGACCACCTGCTGGAACAACCGGTATAAAACGACCGTCCCCTCCCCGCATGCCAGCCGTCGCCGCCGTTCTCGCCCTGCTCCATCTGGCCGGCGGCGCGGTTGCCGCGCCCGCCACCGCCGACGGACGCGTGGTCGTCGAGTATTGGGAGAAATGGACCGGTCTCGAGGCCGATGTCATGCAGGGCGTGGTCGACGATTTCAACGCGTCGCAGGACCGCATTTTCGTCCGCATGCTGACCGTCAGCCGGATGGACCAGAAGATGATGCTGGCCACGGCGGGCGGCGTGCCGCCGGACATCGCGGGCCTCTGGGCCATGTATCTCACGTCCTACGTGGAGAACAACGCGCTCACCCCGCTCGACAAACTCGCGCGCGAAGCGGGCCTCCGCGAGGAGAATTACATTCCCGTCTTCTGGCAAATGTGCACTCAGAAGGGCCACCTCTGGGCGCTGCCCACCACGCCGACCGTCACCGCTCTGCACTGGAACAAGAAAATGTTCCGCGAGGCCGGCCTCGATCCGGAGCAACCGCCGCGCACGCTGGAGGAACTGGAGGAATTCAACGAGCGGCTGACCAGGCGCGCGCCCGACGGCTCCCTCGAACAAATCGGGCACATGCCGCAGGAACCCGGCTGGTGGACGCGCGACTTCAGCAACTGGTTCGGCGGTCCGGTGTGGGACGGCGGCGGGCGCCTGCTGCTCGATGAGCAACCGTCGATCGACCACTTCCGCTGGGCCGCGACTTACCCGCAGCGTTTCGGGGGCGACGACATGAACCGCCTGCGCGGCGCTTTCGGCAACTTCGCCTCGCCGCAAAACCCGTTCTTCAACGGCAAGGTCGCCATGATCGTGCAGGGCGTGTGGATGAACAATTTCATCCGTCAATACGCCGAGCCGGATTTCGACTACGGCGTGGCCCCGTTCCCGACTCCGGCCGCGCAACCCGGGGCACCCGTGTCGATCGCCGACTGCGACGTGCTGGTCATCCCGAACGGTGCCCGCCATCCGCGCGAAGCCATGGAATTCATCGCCTACACCCAGACGCGGGCCGCGATGGAGAAGCTGTGCCTCGGGCAGAAAAAATTCACGCCGCTGCGCGAAGTCAGCCCAGGCTTCGTGGAAAACCACCCGCACCCCTATCTGCAGACATTCATCGACCTGGCCAACAGCCCGAACGTGCGCCCCATCCTCGCCCTGCCCACCGTGCTGCAATACTCGAACGACCTCGCCACCTACATGAACCTCCTGCTCCTCGGCCGCATGAACCCCGACGAGGCGCGCGCCGCGCTGCAGGAGCGCCAGCAACGGGCCCTCGACCAAAAGACGGAACGCTGGAACCGCGTCAAAGACAAACGCCTCGCGCAATGGCGTTCCCAGTCATGACCGCGCGCGAAAAGGAACGCCTGCGCACGGGCCTGCTCTTCATCAGCCCGTGGCTGCTCGGTTTTGTCGCGCTGACCGCCTACCCGCTGCTGGCCTCGCTCTGGTTTTCCCTCTGCGACTACAGCGTGCTGTCGGAACCGGTTTTCCTCGGCACGGAGAATTACCGCGAACTCTGGCGTGACGAGGTCTTCTGGCTGGCCTTGCGCAACACCATCGTCTTCGCCGCGGTGTCCATCCCGCTCGGCACAGTGCTGGCCATCGGACTGGCCGTGCTGCTCAACCAGCCGGTGCGCGGACGCGGGCTCTACCGCACCATCTTTTTCCTGCCCTCCCTCGTGCCCGCCATCTCGCTGGCCATCCTCTGGCAGTGGTTGCTCAACGGTTCGGTCGGATTGGTCAATGAGGTGCTGCAATGGCCGCTGCGCCTGGTCAATGCCATCGCCGGCACCTCCCTGCGTCCGCCGGACTGGCTCAACGATCCGTCATGGGCATTGTGGGGACTCGTCCTGACCGGACTCTGGGGCGCCGGCAACGCCATGGTCATCTACCTCGCGGGCCTGCAGGAAATCCCCGCGGAACTTTACGAGGCGGCCGAAATGGACGGCGCCAACGCGTGGCAACGATTCTCGCACGTCACCCTCCCGCTGCTCACGCCGGTGATTTTTTTCAACGTGATCATGGGCCTCATCGGTTCGCTGCAGACCTTCGCCGTGCCCTACATCCTGACCAACGGCGGGGACGGACCAGGACGCAGCTTGCTCTTCCTGGCCACCTACATTTACCAGAGCGCGTTCGACTACTGGAACATGGGCTACGCCTCGGCCCTCGCCCTCGTGCTTTTCCTCCTCATCCTCGCCCTCACCCTCGTCGTCGTGCGCTTCGGCGAGAAACGCGTGCACTATGCCGGACGCTGACCACATCGCGCGCCGCCGCCAGCGCTGGTTCGCCGTCCTGCTGCTGGTTGGCTTCAGCATCGTCTTCTTCCTGCCGTTCGCCTGGATGATTTCGACCTCGCTCAAGCCGCTCAACGAAACCATGACCCTGCCGCCGCGCTGGCTGCCGTCGGAGCCGCAATGGCAAAACTACCCGGACGCCATGCGCGCCATGGGCCCGTTCTGGCTCTACGCGCGCAACAGCCTGCTGCTCGCCCTGCTCAATGTCGTCGGCACGGTCGCCTCGAGCGCGCTGGTGGCTTACGGGTTCTCCCGCATCGAATGGCGCGGACGAGACAGCGTCTTCCTCCTGCTCCTCGCCACCATGATGATCCCCTTTCCCGTGGTCATGGTCCCGGTCTACACGCTCTTCCGCGAACTCGGCTGGATCGGCACGTTCAAACCGCTCTGGGTACCCGCCTTCCTTGCCGGCGCGTTCAATGTCTTTCTCCTGCGGCAATTCTTCCTCTCCATCCCCAAGGACCTCACCGAAGCCGCGCGCATGGATGGCTGCAGCGAATTCCGCATTTTCTGGCAGATCATCCTCCCGCTGGCCAAACCCGCGCTGCTCACCGTCGCGCTCTTCCAATTCATGGCCACGTGGAACGACTTCCTCGGCCCGCTCATTTTCCTCGTGCGCCAGGAGCAATTCACCCTCGCGCTCGGACTGCAGAATTTCCAGAGCGTGCAGGGCGGCACCGCCTGGCACTGGCTCATGGCCGCCTCCACGCTCGTCGTCCTGCCCGTTGTTTTCCTTTTCTTCCTCACGCAGCGGACCTTCATCCGCGGCATCTCCACTACCGGATTCAAATAACCATGGCCGAAATCGTCATCGACAACCTGCGCAAAGTTTACCCGGGAGCCAAAGGCCAGCCGGACAAAGTCGCCGTGGAGGGCGCCACCTTCACCATCCGCGACAAAGAGTTCCTCGTGCTGGTCGGACCGTCCGGCTGCGGCAAGACCACGACCCTGCGCATGATCGCCGGCCTCGAGGACATCACCTCGGGCAGCATCCGCCTCGACGGACGCGTCATCAACGACGTCCCGCCCAAGGACCGCGACCTCGCCATGGTCTTCCAGAACTACGCGCTCTACCCGCACATGACGGTCTACCGCAACATGGCCTACGCCCTGGAATTGCGCCGCGTGCCGAGGGACGATATCCGCCGGCGCGTGGAAAACGCGGCCAAACTGCTCGGACTGCTCGAGCCGGACAACCTCCTCGAGCGCAAACCCAAGGCGCTCTCCGGCGGACAGCGCCAGCGCGTCGCCCTCGGCCGCGCCATCGTGCGCGAGCCGAAAGCCTTCCTCTTCGACGAACCCCTCTCCAACCTCGACGCCAAGATGCGCGTGGAAACGCGCGCCGAACTCTCCCGTCTGCACCACGCCCTGCAGGCCACCATGGTTTATGTCACGCACGACCAGGTCGAGGCCATGACCCTGGCCGACCGCATCGTGGTCATGAACGGCGGACGCATCCAGCAGATCGCCCCGCCGCTCGAGGTTTACCACCGTCCGGCCAACCTCTTCGTCGCCGGCTTCATCGGCAGCCCGCGGATGAACACCATCACGGGAACCGTGACCGGCGAAGGCGACCGCGTGATCTTCACCGAGAAAGGCACCGACCACCCCATCCGTCTCGCCATGCGCGGCGACTTGGCGCGCCTTCTGGAAAAACACCTCGGGCAAGAGGTCATTCTCGGACTGCGCCCCGAACATCTGGCCGATGCGCGCGATCTCACCGATCCCGACCCCGGCGCGACCTTCGAAGCCCGAGTCGATGTGGTCGAACCGGTCGGAGCGGAGACCTGGGTCTACCTGCGCTCGTCCGCCCACCAACTCATCGCCCGCGTCCCCCACGCCGAACCGCGCACCGACATCGGACACACCCTGCGCTTCACCGCCGACCTTTCCCGCGCCCGGTTCTTCCATCCGGGCACGGGCGACAGCCTGTAATTCAGCGCGCGCTCCGGCCTGGCGGACGTCCCACCTTCGGCGCCTTGGCAAAGGCCGGATTGAAAAGCTTACGGTATTGCCCGGGTGACATGCCGGTCAGGCGCGTGAAAACGAGCACCAGCCGCGCCTCGCTGCGGAAACCGCTCTCGCGCGCCACCTGGCTCTGCTTCTCCGCGCCCTCGACGAGCAACCGCTTGGCGTGCTCCACGCGCAGGCGCGTGATTTCCTCGGCCGCGCTGCGGCCGATGACCCGCAGGAAGGCATCGTGCAACCGCCGGCGCGACATGGGGACATCGGCAATGATGCCCTCCGCGGTCAGCGGCTCGCGGTAGCGGTGGCGGATGTCCTGCAAGGCCCGAGCTACCTGCGGATGCTCAACCGCCAACGCATCGGTGCTCCGCCGCGTCACCACCCCCAGCGGCTGCACGGGAATTTCTTGCGCAGCCACCGGACGCTGCGACATCAGACGGTCGAGCACCAGACAGGCCTGGCGCCCGATGCCCTCCGCGTTGTCGTCCACGCTGGACAATGGCACCGGCGCGAAAGGACAAAGCAGCTCGTCGTTTCCGACCCCCAGCACCGCGATGTCCTCGGGGATCCGCAGGCCCGCTTCCTCCGCCGCGCTGATCACTTCGGTCGCGGAATCGTCCACCTCGGACAGCACGCCGATCGGGGTCGGCAACTTTTTCAACTCGCCCGCCAACCACCGGGTCGGCGGCACGCCGCGCGGACAGCACCTCCGGTCGAGCACCGTCAGACCATGCCCGGTCACCGCCAACTCGCGGCGGAAAGCCTCCAACCGCCCCACATCCCCCGCGCCGCCCACGCGTTCGTAATAGGCGAACTGCCGGAATCCGCGGTTGCGGAAATGCTGGGCCGCGAGGCGCGCCACGGCACGCTGGTCGGCAAAGACCCGCGGGGCCTGGCCGCGGGGGGTGTAGCCGATATTGACCAACGGCAGACGGTGCCGGGCCACCAAGCGATCCAGCGCTGGATGCACCCCGAGCACGGCAATGATCCCGTCGAAGCGCCAGTCGGCCGGCAGCGCGCCCGAGCGTTCGTAACTGCTGTCGAGAATCCAGTCGGCATCGCGGGCGTAGGACGTGATGCCGCGAAAAACACCGGTGGTATGCCACGCCAGCAAAACCAAGATCCTGCGACGGACAGCGGTCTTTTCGGACTGAACGGAAGTCGGACGCACCAAGTCATTAACCACCACGGACCCCGGACTGGCAACGTCCCGAAACAGAAAAAAGTAGTCCGATCCCGCCAGTTGCGATGCGGAGCACCTGCGCTGCAGGTAAGATCAACAACGCAACCTACCCTTTCATCCCATGAAAGCAAACACCCTCCTCGAAGCCACCTTCTTGTCCGTCGCTATCCTGCTCCTGCCCTTGGCCGGCGCACAGGCGCAGACCTACCTGATCGACTTCGGGGGCGGCGGATTCACTTTGGCCCAAACCAACGACGGATTGCTGCCCACCGCCAGTCCGGACATCAGCGGCAACTACTGGAACAACTCCGTCGGGGGCAACGGCGGCCAACCCAGCAATCTGAACAACTTGCGCAGCACGCTGAATCTAACCAGCACGATCTCCTTGACCTGGACGAACTGGGGCGGCGGTGTCGCGACCGCCAACATGGGTGTGACCAATGTGCCCGGTGGGTCAGGCTTGGCCTCGTCGCCGCTGAATATTGTGACCGCGGTGGCAGACAGCGTTTTCCGCTCGACCGCGGGTACGAACCGCTTCCTCCTCGACGGACTGACTCCCGGTGGGCTTTACAACCTTAGTATTTTTGCCTCACGGACGGCGACGGGTGTCCGGTCCACCCTTTTTGCGGTGGCCGGCGAATTGACCATCACCAACGTGGTCCAGACCTCCGGCACCAATCTTTCGGGCGCGGGACTCAACTACAGCACGACGCCGTGGGACGTCCTCGACTTTGCGGCCGATACCAACGGCCGGATTACCGTCGACTACAGCATCAGCAGCGGCGGCTTCGCCTACATCAATGCCATGTCGCTCGAGGTCGTGCCGGAACCTTCCACCCTCGGGCTGCTCGGCCTGGCGGCAGTCGGCACTTTCGCTCACATCCTGCGCCGCCGCCGGCGCTGACCCGGATGCAGCGACCTTGCTCGTCATGAGAGCCGGAAGAACCCTCCGCCACGTCAGACGAAAGTTTTACTTCGCCTGTCGGCCGCAGCATCGCCTCTTCCCGGTGCTGGTCACCGTATTCAGCCTCCTCGCGGCTGCCCAGGCGCCCGCGGTAGGCGGGCCGTTCCACCTCGTTGACTTCGGAGGTTTGGGTTCGTCCACACAGCCCAGCTACGGCGCCGTTCCCACCGCCAGCCCTGATGCCAACGGAAACTACTGGAACAACTCGGCCGGCGGTCCCTTCGGCGCCCCGGGCAATATCGCCTCCTTGGTCGACCAGTTCAACGAGCCTTCGGGCATCGGCCTGACTTGGCTGACCAGCAACTCGGGCGTGGCCACGGCCAACATGGGAGTGACCAACGTGCCCGGCGGTTCCGCACTGGCCAGCTCGCCTCTGAACATCGCCACCGCAGTGGCCGACAGTGTCTTCACCTCGGTGCCTGACAGCACCAATTCCCTGCGTTTGTCCGGCTTGAACACCGCCGTGCAATACAGCATCTCCCTCTTCGCCTCGCGCACCGCGACGGGCACGCGCACGACCGCGTTCGAGGTGGTCGGACGCACGACCGTGACCAATACGGTCCAAACTTCCGGCACCGACCTCGCGGGCCCAGGATTGAATTACAGCGTCACGCCGTGGACGTTCCAAGTCGCACCCGACAGCACTGGGCGCATTACCATCAACTACAGCATCGCCGCCGGCGGGTTCGCTTACCTCAACGCCCTCGCGGTCCGAGCCACCACCAACCCGGCGGTCGCCCCCGGGGCGCCGTTCCTCGTCGACTTCGGCGGCGTGGGCGCCAGCAACCAGATCGCCTCCGGCCTCGTCCCCACGGCCAGCCCCGATGCCAATGGCAACTTCTGGAACAACTCGGCCGGCGGTAACTTCGGCCAACCGAACAACGTCAACAATCTGGTCGACAAACTCAACCAACCCTCCTCGATTAGCCTGCTCTGGGAAAACCGGGGTGCCGGCGTCGGCTCGGCCAACTTCGGCGTCTCCAACGTCCTCTACCCCGACCTAGGCATCGCCACCGCGGCCCAGGACGGCGTCTACACGACCAACCGCACCGACTACAACTCGCTGGTCCTGCGCGGCCTCGATCCCTCCATCCAATACAGCCTCGCCCTCCTCGCCTCTCGCGCCTCGACCGATGTGCGCTACACGGACTTCATCATCGACGGTGCCGCCAGCCTGACCAACCGCGTGCAAACCTCGGGCACCGATCTCGGCGGCGCCGGGATCAATTACAATCCCTCCCCGCTGCAGGTCACCGTGGCCCCGACCCCGTGGGGCGAGATCCGCGTCCGCTACCGCGTCGCCGACATCGGCGGCGCCTTCGCTTACCTCAACGCCCTCTCCCTCCTGCCCACCGGCATTCCTTCCGGCAACCCGACCAACTCGAATCCGGCCGCCCACACCGCCTTCGGACGCTGGATGCTCGAGCGCGGCTGGACCAACGAGGCGCAACTGCAACCTTTCGTGGACGCGGACGGCAATGGCATGGCCAACCTGCTTGAATACGGTCTCGCCGCCGGAACCAGCTCCGCGGCCGGCGTGGCCGAACTCGCGCCGGCTATCGCCATGAGCAACGGCTACCTCACCATGACCTACCGCCAGCGGACCAATGACCCGAGCCTCGCGGTCCGCGCCGAATACACCGCCAGCCTCAACGGATCCTGGCAACCCGAGGGAACGACCAGCGGGCCGGTGGCCATCGCCACCAACGCGCTCGCCGGCGGTCTCGGACGCCTTGTCACCGTGCGCTCCCCCGAACCCATGTCCGCCGGCTCGCGCGGCTTCCTGCGTGCCGCCGCCGGCCAGCGCCTCCTCGTCGTGGGCAGCAGCATCATGCAGCGCTGGACCACCATGACCGACGACCTCGCGCCGGTGCCGGTGTTCAACCGCGCTCGGGACGGATCGACCGCTTTCCAGTGGATGCCCGGAGCCGACGCCGGTTATTGGGAAACCCGCGTCGTCACCCAGGAAAACCCGGCCCTCATGCTTTACCTCGGCAGCAATGACATCGCCAACGGGAACGACGTTAATGACGTTTATTTGCGCCTCAACACCATCCTCACGGAATTCTGGACCGAATACCCCGGCGCGCCGGTGCTTTATGTCTCGGTCATCCGTTCCCCGCTCAAAGCCGCCAATGGCCAGGCACTGGACGTGGACGACCTCAACCTCATGATGGATAACCTCGCCTTTGCCGAACCGCTTCTCCACTTCGTCGACATCAACCCGGCTTTGGTTGATGCGGACGGCAACGCACTTGAGCCCGGATTGTTCACGGCCGACAACAACCATCTCACCGCCACCGGGTACGAACGCATCAACCAGATCATCCGGCCCGCCCTGCTGGACATGTGGAACGCACTGCGTCGCTAGCGGGCCTGCCACGGCCGTTCACCCGCCATGCTGCTGCGCCACCCCGGAGTTGTTGTGGACGGTCTATGGAGACGGCACCGACCGGAGGCGCGAGCCAGACGCTTTGGCACCGCAGCGTCCGCCCGCTCCGGCGGGGGTTTCAGCCTGATCAATGCCATCGCGGGCACCGCCATTCTCGCCGTCGTGGTAGCCGCCATTTTCTCTGCTGGCATCACCAACGAACATTGCCCAGCACGAAACCAGAAGATCGCCGCTCCCGGACAGCCAGCCGCCGAAGCCTTGCCTCCGCCCCGGGCGGGGTCCATCGCGAGCGAATCCGGGGCGGGAGGGGGATTTGCCCCGGTTGCCTCGCCGGGGAATGCCGCGACCCCAGCGAGGTCCTTGGACACCACGGAAAAGCGCCCCGCGGAAGACCGGGATGCCGTGGCCCGAGCCCTGCACACCTACCGCGAGACAGGCAAACTCCAGACGCTGCGGGATTCGCTGCTTCAATCGGCGGAACAGGATCCTGTTGCCGCCCTCGCATCCCTCAGCGGCTTGCCCCTCAGCGATCGTTTGAAGATCGACATCGGAGGCGAAATTCTCGGCCACTGGACCGACCGCGCGCCTCGGGAAGCCGCCGCTTGGGCCGAACAGAACCGGTGGCCCGGCGAACTCGGCGGTCCGGTGGCCAAGGTGGCGGAGGAATGGGCCCGCCGTGATCCGGCTGCAGCACTGCTCTGGGCCGCGGGCCTCGAACCGGGCCTCGACCAGGTCGCTGCCCTCATCGCCGCCACCTCCCGCTGGTCGAAGACCGACTTGCACGCCGTCGCCGGACATGTGAGCAGCCAACTGCGCGGCTTGCCGCGCGATGTCATGGCCGGAACCCTGGCGCGGGAATTCGGGCAGGAGGACCCGGCCGCCGGACTGCAATGGGCGCTGGCGGTCGATGACCCCACCGGCCGGGAACGCGCCGCCGCGGGAGCACTCGCCGATCTTCACGCCCGCGACCCGGCACAGGCCGCCCGTCTGCTGCAATCTGCCGGACTCACGCCGGACTTCCGCCAAGCCGTGGAGAAACGTGTCGCCGGACCGCTCCCGTGGTGGCATTGATTCACACCGGACCATGCGCCGCCACCCCCGCCCCCGAACCACGTTATGACATCGTTCCACGCCACCTCATCCACGTTCAGGAAATCGACACTGATCCTGGCCGCCTGCCTGCTTGTCGCCGGCCTCGCATCCGTCGCGGCCGACCCGGACGCTGCCCGCGCCGCGGAAGCCCGGGCCAAGACGACGTGGCTCTGGGAATACTTCCGCGGGAATCCGCCCGCGACGGACAAACTCGCGGAAATTTCCGTGCTCTACCCCCAACTCGACCTCGAAGGCGCCGAGGCCTGCGACGGGCTCGCCTTCGCCACGCTCGCCATTTGGCAGAGCAAAGGTCCGGAGCAGGCCGCGCGTCTCGCTGCCGCGCTTTCCGACGCGCACGTCGCCCGCCGCGCGGCGGCGCGCGAACGGCCCGTCACGCCGCGGGAGTCCGCGGAGGCACGCGCCAAGATCTGCTACCTTTTCGACCGCTTCGTCGAGGCCGGACCGGCCCGCTCGAAAGTGCCGACTCTCGTTGAAATGTTCCAGCGCTTGACCACCGAGGACAGCAGTGCGGTGGTCAAGCGCGTGACGACCCAGATCGACGAGTTGCGCGCCACCGAGGCAACGCGCGCCGAGGAGCTGCAGGCCATCCTCCAGACCATGCAGGACGAGGGCGAAACCGTGGTACTGCCTGCTGCGGCGGCTTCCGGCGGCGCGGCGGCCGGACCCGCTCCGTTCCGCCCCTCCACCGACCAGTGGCTTCCCCTGCAGGCCAACCTCATCCTCGGCACGCAGGCCATCGGCGGACCTTACCAATTCTCCGACCAACCGTATCTTCTCGAGGTCGCCCGCGAAATCGCCGCCACGGGTTCGAATCTCATCAAGTTCAGCGCCTCCTTCGAGGGCGAACCTTATGGAATGGCGAGGGAAGACGGCATTGGCAGCCTGTCCGAACTCTTCGCCAAGCATCCCGTCTACCGCGAACTCATGACCATGCCTTTCACCTACTACCACATCTGGACCTATCCGGCCGCGGGGACGAAATGGCAGGACGGCTTCGACGCGGAGGAGGAGAAAAAGCTCTATGACGAACTGAGGGATTTCGCCGCCTACCTCCTCGCCACCTACGGCGGCACCGGCAAACAGTTCTACCTCGGTCACTGGGAGGGCGACTGGTATATGGCGGGAGCCACCGACCCGAAGGTGGACGCCACCCCGGAACGCGTCGCCGCTTTCACCCGCTACCTGCAGGTTCGTCAGCGCGCCGTGGACGACGCACGGCGCGAGACGCCGCATGAAAATGTCGCCGTCTTCAACTATGTCGAAGTCAACCAGGTGCTCAAAGGCCTCGACGGAACGCGCCCGACCGTGACCAACTCCGTGCTGGAGAAAGTCAACCCCGACTTCGTCTCCTATTCCTGCTATGACGTTCTCGGCGAACCGGACCGGGCGGCGGCCCTCCACCGCGCGCTCGACGAGATCGAAGCCAAACTTTCGCCCAAGGACGGCCTCGATGGCAAAAGGGTCTTCGTCGGGGAATTCGCCGTCAAAGCCTCGCTGACGGGGTTCGACGGGGAGAAGCACGCCGCCGCCAACCGCGAATTCCTCCGCGCCATCATCGAGTGGGGCTGCCCCTTCGCCCTTTACTGGCAGTTCTACTGCAACGAACGGAACCCGGACCACGCCCGGGGCTACGAGGGCTACTGGCTGGTCGATGCGCAGAACGAAAAAACGCCGCTCTACGGGTTTTTCCGCGATTACTACCGCCGGTTGCGCGAATTCATCGAGCGCGAGACCGCCGCCGGCCGGAGTCCGGACGACGCTGCCATCCGCGCCGAGGCCCTCCGCCTGATCCCAGCTTCATGAACGGGCCCGCTTGGATCGCCGCGGTCGCGCTGCTCGCCGCCGCTCCCGCCGGGCGGTCGGAAACACACCGCACCGAGACGGGCATCCCTTACCGTTCCGGCGCGGAGGAGGCGGGCGCGTGCCTGCTCGACATCCACTACCCCGCCGCCGGCAGTGACCTGCCGGTCATCGTCTGGTTCCACGGCGGCGGACTGACCGAAGGCCCGCGCACGATCCCCGAGGAACTGCGCGGCGGCAACGTGGTCGTGGTCTCCCCCGGCTACCGCTTGAGCACCGGGGTTCCGGTGAAAACATGCATCGAGGACGCAGCCGCCGCGCTCGCGTGGGTTTTCGCCAACGCCGCCCGCTACGGCGGCTCGCCGGACAAGATCCATCTCAGCGGCGCCTCGGCCGGCGGGTATCTCGCGGCCATGGTCGGCCTCGACAAGCAATACCTCGCCGTCCACGGCCTCGATCCCGACCGCCTCGCCGGCCTGGCCCCTCTCACCGCGCAAATGATCACCCACGTCCGCGCGCGGCGGGAGCACGGCCTGGCGGAAACACAGCCCGTCGTCGATGCAATGGCCCCGCTCTACCACGTGCGCCCGGACGCCCCGCCTCTCCTGCTCGTCACCGGCGACCGCGAACTCGAACTTCTCGGGCGCTACGAGGAAAACGCCTACTTCGCCCGCATGATGAAAATCGCGGGCCATCCGCGCACCGAACTCATCGAAATCCGGGGCCACGACCACGGCGAAGTGATCCCCGCGGCCAACCGCCTGCTCCTGCGCCGCGTGACCGCAGGCGACCCCGCGGACACAACGGGCCGCTAGCAACGCAACCGCGGGCCCCGGCCAACGCTCCGGGCTCAGGGCCGAACGTCCTTCTCCCGCGCAGCCTTCTCCCGTCGCCCCATCGGCATGGCGTCGATCTTGGCGAACACCTCCGCCAGCGGCACCGGGCCGTCCCAGACGATTTTCACTTCCCCGTCTCGGCCGATCAGGAGCACCCGCCAGTCCGCCGTGCCTAGTCCGGGAGAAAGGCCGGCCAGAGCGTCTGCGGACACCGCCTTCCCGTCTGGGAACCGGACAACGGGATCATCGTCGCCCACCCAGCGGACCACCAGGACATCACGGAGGGCCAAACCTTCCGGGTTCGCGGCAAGAAACGCCTCCTGCTGCCGCAACCGCGCGTCGTCCGGCGAGGGCGCACGCACGAGAAGCACGCGACGTCCATCGCGCCAGAAATCCCCGTCACCCGCCGAAACATTCATTCCCGCCGCGCAGAAAAGCACCACGAACCGGACCGCGTGCCTCATTTGCCGTCATACCATTGTCCGCGCCGCCATTGGTGGGCGAACAGTTCGCGTTCAAGTTCGTCGGACATCGGCGGCCATTCGCCCACCGCACAGTTGTGGCGCGCCTGGTCCGGGTTGCGCATGCCGGCGATCACCGTGGAGACCGCCGCGGGCTTGAGGGCGAACTTCAGCGCGGCCGTGGCCAGATCCGGTTCGCGGTCGCCGACCACGGCGCGGATGTTTTCCACGCGCGCCACCGTCCGCGCCAGACGGTCGCCGGCAAAGTAACGTTGCCGGAAGTCGTCCCCGATGAAGCGCGTCCCCGCGGTGAATTTCCCGGTCAGCGAACCCTCGTCGAGAGCGACCCGGACAATCACCCCGACCTGGTGCTTCGCGGCCAGCGGCAGCATCTCGGCGGCCGGGTCCTGTTCGAAAATGCTGTAAATGACCTGCACAGCATCCAGCCAAAGTCTCCAGGGCGGACGGCGCCCGGTTCCACGCGCGGGTCCACGTGTGCAACTGCACGAGATCGAGGCAATCGGTCTGCAAGTTGCGCAAGGACTCCTCGACTTTCGCGCGGACGTAGACAGCAGGGAAACGTTCTGCGATGTCGTCGCGCGGCCCCGGAGGCCAGGCGCCGGGAGCCGGCGGGATCTTGGTCGCCACGTAGACACGGCCGCCTCCGGCTCTTTCGCGCAGCACGCGCGCGATGACACGCTCGCTGCGCCCGTTGCCGTAGGCCAGAGCCGTGTCGATGAAATTACAACCAAGATCGAGGGCTTGGTGCAGCGCCGCCACGGACCCGGCGTCATCCTGCGGGCCCCAACTTCCGCCGAGAGCCCAAGCCCCGAAGCCGATTTCCGAGGCCGGCCAGCCGAGGCGCCCGAAAGTGCGGTAACGCATGCGGCCGATCGTGCCAGCCTCCGACCGCGGAAGCCACCCTGCGTTTCCGCGGCGGGCCCCCTCAGCCGACCGCATTGACGGCGCGCGAGAGCAAGACGGTGAGGATGACGACGGACAACGCAACTTGCAGCATCATCAGCGCCTTGGCGCCGCGGCACACGGGCACCTCGAGCGTCGGACCAAACGTAGTCGAGGTGTCGAAGGAAAGGTAAACGTAGTCGAACAGCCTCGGCCGGTCCAAACGGCCCGCCCGCCCCGGAATGAGAAACGCCCCGCCCGGCGTGGACCGGTCGAGGATCCAATAGCAGGCGGCGAAGGTGAGCACGCTCATCGCCCCGATGGCGCCGACATCCCAGAGGCTGGCCAGGCCGCTCGCTTTGGCCGTGGCGCTGAACAGCAGGGCGCCCACGTTCACCACCAGATGCAGCAGGGCAAACCCGAGGTAACCGGCCAACCCGGGCAGGATGAGCCGCGAATGCGGACGCAGCACGCCGAGCAAGATGAGGCCGAGCAACAGCAGCAGCAGAAAATTGCTGCCGTAATGGAAAGTCTGCACCACCGCCACCCCGGCGGCATCGAGTTCCCCGGTCGAACACAGCTTGCTGGTCACGGCCACATCCAGCAGTTGCACGGCCACCATCAAGGCGGCCAGACGCCAATGCTCGTGCCTCGCCAGAGGAGTTGTTCCGTCCACTCCTCCGCTTAACGTTTTTTCCGGCGCGCGGCGAGCGTTGCTTGCGTGCAACGAGACGCAGATGGACACTTTCCGCATGGCCGCACCGGTCCGCATCGGCACTTCGGGGTGGTCCTACCCGGGGTGGCGCGGAAAATTTTATCCCCGCGGCCTGCCCGCCAACCGGTGGTTAGCCCACTACGCCACCGTCTTCGACACCGTCGAACTCAACGCCTCCTTCTACCGGCTCCCTTCGCCGGAGCAATTCGCCCGCTGGGCCGCGCAGGTGCCGGACGGATTCCTGTTCACGGTCAAGGCCTCGCGCCAAATCACCCATTTCCACCGCCTCGAAAACTGCGGTGACTTGCTGCAAAACTTTTTCGAGGCGGCGGGCGCCCTCGGTGAAAAGCTTGGTCCGATCCTCTACCAGTTGCCGCCGAAACTGCCCTTCGATCCGGCCCTGCTCGCCGCATTCACCGCGTTGCTCCCCCGCGCCCTAACCCATGTCATCGAGTTCCGCGACCCCTCGTGGTTCCGCGCGGAAACCTTCGCCGTTCTCCACGGCCACCACGTTGCGTTCTGCATCTCCGATCTGCCCGGCAGCCGGGCGCCGATGGTCGTCACCGCCCCGCCCGCTTACCTGCGCTTCCACGGCGGCAAGCGCTACCGCGACAACTATCCGCCAGAGACACTTGAACAAATCGCCACGCAGCTGCGCACGTGGAGCGACGGGGGAACCCCGTCCTTCGTCTACTTCAACAACACCGCTGCGGGCTGCGCCCTCGAAAACGCTAGGTTCCTGCAACCCGCAACCAAACGCAAGTAGGTTGCGCCATTGTTGCCCTCTTCGCGCCAAAGTGAC
>Ga0172372_10006147_pt1 | contig 16460 bp, 16 predicted proteins | sample LakKiv5m_2_FD_114544 | JGI IMG/M metagenome (GOLD analysis project Ga0172372, IMG submission 114544) | Freshwater microbial communities from Kabuno Bay, South-Kivu, Congo - kab_092012_9.5m | ecosystem: Environmental > Aquatic > Freshwater > Lake | place: Democratic Republic of the Congo...
AGGTGCCGTCCGGGGTTTCGACGAGGGCCCGCGTGCCCAGCACGCCCAGATCGCTGATGCGCGTGGCCCGCACCTCGGCACCTGCCGACAGTCCGAAGGTGATCACACGGCCCGGGAATGCGGCCGTGCGCGCCATCACCCGTGCGTCATCGGCATTGGCGACAAAGACCGTCTCAGGCCCTGCCCCCTCGAGAATTTCGGCCTTCGCATCAGCGATGCCGTCGGCGCTGCCGAAGTTGCCGATGTGCGCATCACCGACATTGGTCCACACGCACACATCGGGCTCGGCGATGCCAACCAGCGTTCGGATTTCCCCGGCGTGGTTCATGCCGAGCTCCATCACCGCCACGTCTGCGCCGTGTCGCAGTTCGAGCAGCGAAAGCGGCAGTCCGATGTGGTTGTTCAGGTTGCCCTGATTCTTCACGACGGCATACGGGCCGTCGAGCAGGGTGGCGATGGCTTCCTTGGTGCTGGTCTTGCCGGCGCTGCCGGTGATGGTGATCACGCGCGCACCCGAGTGCCTCCGCACCGCCCGCCCAAGCCGCTGCAGGGCGCGCACGGTGTCATCCACCAGCACCACCGTCGTGCGATCTGCCAGCCGCTCGGCGACTTCGGGCCGGCTGACGACCACCATCGAAGCCCCGGCGTCAATGGCGGCGTCGACGAAATCGTGTCCATCTCGCGCGGCGACGATGGCCAGGAACGCACCACCCGACTGCAGCTGTCGCGAGTCGTAGGTCCAGCTGACAGGCATCGTGTCAGCGGATCCCCCGACGAGGGTACCGTCCATCCAGGCGGCAGCCTGTCCGGCCGTCAGCGCCAGCGCATGCGCGGTCACAGCGCACGCCCCTTCCGCGCGCGCCGTGCCGCCAGCGCCTCGCGCGACACCGCCACGTCGTCAAACGGCAGCACCTCGGTGCCGATGTGCTGGGTTTTTTCGTGTCCCTTGCCGGCCACGAGCACGAGGTCACCGGACGTGGCCATGCTGACGGCACGCCGGATGGCATCAGCCCGATCCTCGATCGCCGTCACTTCCGAGGGCCGCTGCCCTTTGGCATCGGGCGTGATCCCGCGCCTGATGTCCTCGATGATGCGGCCCGGCTCTTCGCTGCGCGGATTGTCCGACGTGATGATGACCACGTCGCTCAGCCGCGTGGCCACCATGCCCATCAGCGGGCGCTTCGTCCTGTCGCGATCGCCGCCGCACCCGAACACCGTCAGCAGCCGCTGCGGTGCGAGCGGACGCGCCGTCTCGAGCAGGTTCCGCAGCGCATCATCGGTGTGCGCATAGTCGACGACGACCGTGATGTCATCCTCGGGTGATGACGTCACTTCGAATCGACCCGGCACGCCCGGCAGTGTGGCGATGCCGCGCGCAATCGGCTCGGGCGCGATGCCGAGAGCAACGGCGGTCGCGGCCGCGGCCAGGATGTTGTACACATTCGGCCGTCCCACGAGCGACGACCGCACGGCCATGGTGCCGGACGGCGTCTGCAGCGTGCACTGCAGCCCCGTGAGCGACATGGTCAGTGCCGTCGGCATCACATCGGCAGCCTGCGTGATGCCGTAGGTGATGTGCCGGGCGCAGGCCGCGATCAGCTGCGCCGCTCGCGGGTCATCCATATTGATGACGCCCGGGGCGTCGGCATCGAGCATCTCGAACAGGCGTCGCTTGGCCGCGAAGTACGCCTCCATATCGCCATGGAAATCGAGATGATCGCGCGTCAGATTGGTGAAGACGCCTGCGGCGAACCGCATGCCGTCGACGCGCCGCAGCGCCAGCGCATGCGACGACACTTCCATCACCGCTGACCGGCAGCCGTGATCGATCATCTCGGCCAGCAGTGCCTGCACGTCTGTCGACTCGGGCGTCGTGCGCGCGGCCTCGCGCTCTTCATGCCCGACCCGGTACGAGACGGTGCCCAGCAGGCCTGCCGTCATGCCGGCCGCATCCAGAATCGATGCGAGCAGATAGCCCGTCGTCGTCTTTCCGTTCGTGCCGGTGACGCCGATGACCGGCATGCGTCGACTGGGCGAGTCGTAGAACCGATCCGCAAGCAGCGCGATCGCCAGCCGCGCATCGTCTGTGGGAATCCACGCGTGGCCGAACCCGTCGGGACATGGTGCCTCGGCGACGACGGCCACGGCCCCGCGGGCAATCGCCTGCGGCACGTAGCGTGTGCCGTCGTCCTTGAGCCCCTGCAAGGCGACGAACACAGCACCCGGCTGCACCTGCCTCGAGTCATAGGCAATCTGCGTCACGGGCGTATCGCCGCCGTGCGATCCCAGCGTGGCCGGTGTGCCCCCGGACGGCACGACACTGATGACCTCGGAGAGCGTCATTGCCGAACCACTCCCGGTACCAGTGCCTGGGGGGGCACGCGCACCAGCGTGAGCGTCGCGAGCCCGCCCGGCTCAATCAGGCTGCCGGCGGCGGGCGTCTGGGCGACCACCAGGCCCTGGCCCGTGACTCGCGGCGTCAATCCGAGCCGCACCAGTTCATGCACCGCCTCGCGGGCCCCGAAGCCGGTCAGGTCCGGCACGGTCGTCTCGGTCGGCTGCACCGCAGCCGTCTGGATGATTTCGGGCGCCGCCGTTGTCATGCGCGCCGCTGCCTGCCGTGTCACCACGACCGGCGGGGCCGCATCGATGTTGGGAGCCACGCCCAGGTGGCGCATGGCTGCCGTCGCCACACGCTGGAAGACCGGAGCCGCAATGATGCCGCCGGTGTCGCCGCCAACACGCGGCGAATCGATCATCACAATCATCGCCAGCACGGGATTGCGCGACGGCACAAAGCCGGCGAACGAAACGTTCTGCTGTGACGCCGAGTAGCGGCCGCCCACCAGCTTGTCGGCGGTGCCGGTCTTGCCCGCCACGGTGTAGCCCGCCACCTTCGCGCGCGTCGCTGTGCCGCGTTCGACGACGGCTTCCATGATGGCCGTCATCGTGGCGGCAGTCTTTTCGGAAATCACCCGGCGCCTCGCTGTCGGGGCCGTGACCGTGCGCACGCCGTCGAGCGTGATGGCGCGCACGAGACGCGGTTCGTAGCGCGTGCCTCCGTTCGCCACCACGGATGCGGCGGTCACCACCTGCAACGGCGTCACGCCCACCTGATAGCCCATCGACACCGAGGCCAGGGCACTCGGGTCGAGCTGGCGATAGACTATGCCGCCGCTCTCGCCCGCGAAGTCGCGCGACGTGGGCCGACCGAATCCGAACGCCCGCACGTGCTCGAGCAGGCGCTCGGCGCCGACACGCGCCCCCACCTTGATCGCCCCGACATTGCTCGACTTCACAATCACGTCAGTGAACGAGAGGGGCCCGTAGCGGTGCATGTCGTCAATGACGCGACTGCCGAAGCGAATCATGCCCGCGCTGACATCGATCACATCGTCCGGTGAATACAGGGCGTGCTCGATGGCCGCAGACGCGGTGACAAGCTTGAAGGTCGAGCCGGGTTCGTAAATGTCCTGCGTGGAGCGGTTGCGGCGCGCGTCCTCGGAGGCGCTGCTGTAGACGTTCGGATTGAACGTGGGCCAGTTGGCCATGGCGAGAATTTCGCCCGTGTGCGGATCAAGCGCCACGAGACTGCCGCCATCGGCCCGATGGGCGTCGACGGCCGCCTTCAGCTCGCGCTCAGCGACGTACTGCAGTTGTGCGTCAATCGTCAGCTCGACCGACGCCCCGGCCGTCGGCACCCGTTCGATGCGGCTGAAAACATTGTGGCGCGCGTCCTCGAGCGCCAGCAGGGTGCCCTCGCGACCACGCACAACGCGGTCGAGCGTTGCTTCGACGCCGGCGAGTCCGATGTTGTCGAGGCCGGTGTAGCCCAGCACGTGAGCGGCGAGCTCGCGATGCGGATAGACCCGCCGCGTCTCCTTCGTGAATCCGACTCCGGGCAGGGCGAGGGCGGCGACCTGCTGTGCCTCGACCGGGCTCACGCGGCGACGCACGTATGCGAAGTCACGCTTCTGCCGCAGGCGGGATTCGATATCGTCCTGGCCTCGGCGATCACACGACGGCAGCGCGCGGCACAGTGCCTGCGCAGCGAGGGCCGGATCGCCGATGCGGTTGGGCACCGCATAGATGGTGTCAGCGTCGACGCTGGAGGCGAGCACGCGTCCGTTGCGGTCGGCGATGTCACCCCGGTTCGCCGGGGTCTGCACCGTCCGCCGCCCCTGTGATGCCACGCGCGCCGTCAGGGCGTCGTAGCTGACCACCTGCAGGAACACCAGCCGCGCCACGATGGCCACCGTCCACAGCGTGAACACGCCGGCCATGACGTGCAGCCGCGATCGCACAGCGGTGCGGGGTGGCGGAGCGGCGTGTGACGGCGCAGGCATGATGACCGGGTGCGCAGGTGTGAGGTCAGCGGACCGCGACGACCGACGGTGCCGGCGACGAGGCCGGGGGAACGGTTTCAATCACGAGCGTCTGCCCCGGACCGGGCGCGACCATCTCGAGCTGCTGGGTGGCGATGCGTTCGATGCGCTGCGGCGACTGCAGGGCTTCCAGTTCCGCGCGCAGGTGACGCGCAGTCTCGGCCTCGCGCGCCCGCTCGTTCTGCAGGGTGTTGAAGTCATAGCCCAGCTGGATGATTTCGAAGCGCTGCCGCATGGTGAACAGCACCGCCCCGCCCACCAGCACGGCAATGCCCAGCCACTTCCAGGAATCGCGACGCCAGCCCGTGTCGACCTCGCGCACGACGGGGTTGTTGCGCACGTCCCGGTGAATCTCGTATGCCTGCGCCCGTTCCTCGTGCATGTTCATGCCCCCACCCGTTCCAGCACCCGCAGTTTGGCGCTCCGCGCCCGGGGATTGGCCGCCACCTCGGCCTCACCCGCCTCAATCGGCCGCCGCGTCAGGACGCGGGCCACAGGGGTGTCACCCTGCGCCAGCGCCCGGAAGGCGTGCTTGACCATCCGGTCTTCCAGTGAGTGGAAGCTGATGATGGCCAGCCGTCCACCCGTGCGTCCCGCCTCGTCGGGCGTCTGCAGCCGCGGCCACACGCGCCCGATCACCTGCTCGAGCGCACCCAGCTCATCGTTGAGCCAGATGCGCAGGGCCTGGAACGTGCGCGTGGACGGATCGATCCGTTGCCACGGCCCACCCACGGCCCGCCGCACCACGGCGGCCAGCTGCCCGGTCGTCGCCAGTGCGCCCTGCCGTCGCGCGTCAACAATCGCCCGCGCCACCCGCCGCGATTTCCGCTCGTCGCCGTAGCGGTAAATCACGTCGGCCAGCGCCTCGGCGTCCACGTCGTCCAGCCGCTCGGCCAGCGTCGGCCCCTGCGACTGATCCATCCGCATATCGAGCGGCTCGTCCCGGCGGAAACTGAACCCGCGCCCCGCCTCGTCGAGCTGCATCGACGACACCCCGAGGTCGAGCAGCACCCCGGCCACCGACTCCACCCCCTGCGCGTCGAGCACCGACGGCAGGTCGCGGTAGTCGGCATGCACCAGCACGACCCGGTCCCCGAAGCGCGCCAGCGTCTCGCGTGCCAGCGCCAGGGCCCGCAGGTCGCGGTCCACACCAATCAGCCGGTCGGCTCCGCCGTCCAGCAGGCGCTCGGCGTGGCCACCCCGCCCCACCGTGCCATCGACGAACACGCCCCCGCGCCCGGGTGCAAGGCCGGCCTGCACCTCGTCGGGCAGGACAGACACATGGGAGGCCTCGAGGCTCGTCACCTAGATTCCAAAACCCGCCAGCGCCGCCGCGTCGTCATCGGTGAATGGCTCGCGGATGAGGCGTGCCACAAACCGTTCGTGATTCCACACCTCGAGGTAGTTCTGCTGCCCCAGCACGTCGACCTCGCCCGCCATCTGCGCACTGTCACGAAGGCGCGCAGGAATGAGCACACGCCCCTGGTCGTCGAGGTCTGCGACCTGGCCGAAGAAGTTCACGCGATCGAGATACTTCTGCCGCGCCGGATGCGTCGACGGCATCTGCGCCAGCCGGCGTTCGATGTCGAGCCACACCGGCATCGGATAGACACGCACCGACTCGCCCGTCAGACTGGTGACGAACAGATCGCGGCCATGCGCCTCCTGGATGGCGACGCGAAAGCCATTCGGGACTTTCAGGCGTCCCTTGTCGTCGATCTTGGCCGGTGAGTTGCCCCGAAGCACGTCAGTTACTCCACTTCACTCCACAATTTTCCACACGCATCGTAGGTGAGGGCCGGGGTGATGTCAATTGAGAACGGGAGGCGGAAGTCGTGTGATTTCTTGCAGTTACGTCTTTGTTTCGCCCTCGGGTGTGCAGTCGCGTGCTAGCATGCACCCGCCCGTGGCCATCCGTACAATCCTGGTCTGTGAAACTCAGGTCCCGTTCGTCCGCGGTGGTGCCGAACTGCTGGTCCAGCAGCTGGTCGACCAGCTCCGCCAGCGGGGATTCATCACCGAAAAAGTCTCGATTCCCTTCAAGTGGTATCCGAAGCAGGAAGTCCTGGCCCACGCTGCGGCCTGGCGCCTGCTTGACCTCTCCGAGAGCAACCGGCAACCGGTCGACTTGCTGATTGCCACCAAATTCCCTACCTACTTTGCCCGCCATCCCCGCAAGGTCTGCTGGCTGGTGCATCAGCATCGGGCTGCCTACGACCTTGCAGACACACGCTTCAGCGACTACGCCCATGACGAACTGGACGTGGCACTCCGGGGCAGGCTGATGGCCCTCGATGCGGACATGCTGGGCGAGTGCGTGGGCCGCTACACCATTTCACAGACCGTGACCGATCGGCTCGCCCGATTCAACGGCCTTGCCGCACCGCCCCTGTATCATCCCCCGCTGCTGGCACCGCGGCTGACCGCCGGTCCGTATGGCACGTACGTGCTGTCGGTCGCCCGGCTGGAAGAGAACAAGCGTGTCGAGCTCGCCATCCAGGCCCTGGCACACCTCTCGTCACCCCTGTCGCTCATCGTCGTCGGGGAGGGGTCACAGCGCCCGGAGCTCGGGAGCCTCGCCGAATCCCTCGGCGTGGCCGACCGCGTGCAGTTTGTCGGTGCGGTCAGTGACGAGGACCTGGTGACCCTGTATGCCGGGGCACTGGCCGTGGTCTACGCGCCGTTCGATGAGGACTATGGCCTCGTCACCCTCGAAGGATTTCTCGCGGCGCGGCCCGTGATTACGGCCACCGACTCAGGGGGCACCCTCGAGTTCGTGACCCACGACGAGACGGGGATTGTCTGCGATCCGTCGCCCGAGGCCATCGCCGCCGCCATCGCACAACTCGACGCCGACCGCGCCCTGGCCGCCCGGCTCGGCGACGCCGGCCGCGCAGTGGCCCGGCAGATCACGTGGGATGCGGTCATCGAGCGGCTGGTGTCGCATGGCTGAGGTCACCGCCATTTCGGTAGTGATTCCCGCCTGCAATGAAGCGGCGGTCATCGGCCGTGTTGTCTCGGCACTGCGCGCCCGCGCCGCGTGGCACGAGGTGCTCGTCATCGACGATGGGTCGACCGATGGCACCGGCGACGCGGCAGCGGCCGCCGGGGCGCGGGTCGTGCGCCATCCCTACAACAAGGGCAACGGCGCAGCCGTCAAGACTGCGATCAGGCAGGCCACCGGCGACTGGATCATCGTGACTGACGGCGACGGCCAGCATCGCCCCGACGATGTTGTCGCGGTCGCCGCCGCGCTGGGCGACCATGACCTCGTGGTCGGCGCACGGCGGTCCGAACATCAGGCCTCGGCGGGACGCCGTGTGGGCAATGCCCTGCTCAACCGCATCGCCACCTATCTGACCGAACGACCGGTGCCTGACCTGACCTCGGGACTGCGGGGGGCGCGTCGCGCCCACCTGCGCGAGTTCCTGCACCTGCTGCCCAACGGGTTCTCGACGCCAACGACCACGACGCTGGCCTTCATCAAGGCGGGCTACAACGTCACGTTCATTCCCATCGAGGTGCAGCCGCGGGTGGGCGTGTCGAAGATCAGGCTGGCACGCGACGGCGCCCGCTTCCTGCTGATCCTCGTGAAGGTCATCACGCTGTTCAGCCCGCTGCGCATCTTCCTGCCGCTGAGTGGCGCGTCGCTGCTGCTGGGTCTGGCCTACGGCCTCTGGCAGGTCCTCACCAGGGGACGCATTCCCAACGGGGCGGTGCTGCTGCTGATGTTCGGCGTGATGGTGTTCCTGGTGGGGCTGGTGTCCGAGCAAATCTCCTCGCTGCGGGCGGACACGCGCGATTAGGGCGGGCGCCGGATGGACCTTGTGCAGGCACGGTCCGGCAGGTTTACAATTGCCACGCGCCTGCCATGTCTGTGAGCCCTCCGACGCCGAGCCTCAGCGTCTTCTTCCCTGCATACAACGACGCCGGCACCATTGCCAGCCTCGTGATCTCGGCCGTGAAGACGGCAGCCACGCTCACCGATGATTATGAAGTGCTGGTCATCAACGACGGCAGTCGTGACGACACCGCCACGATTCTCGACGAGCTGGCCCGCGTCTATCCGCAGCACGTGCGCATCATTCACCACACGGTCAACCGCGGCTACGGCGGGGCGCTGCGCTCGGGCTTCGCCCATGCACGGAAGGACCTGTTGTTCTACACCGATGGTGACGCTCAGTACGACCCGGCTGAAATGGCCGTGCTCTGGGCGCGGATGACACCCGACGTCGACTGGGTGAATGGCTGGAAAATCAGCCGATCGGATCCGTGGCACCGCATTGTCATCGGCCGCCTCTATCACCACACCGTCAAGCGGCTGTTCGGCCTGCAGGTGCGCGATGTCGACTGTGACTTCCGTCTCATGCGTCGCCGCATCTTCGATGTGGTGCAGCTCGAGAAGAGCAGCGGTGTCATCTGCCTCGAGATGATGAAGAAGTTCCAGGATGCCGGGTTCCGCGTGGCCGAGGTGCCGGTGCATCACTATCACCGCATGCACGGGCAGTCGCAGTTCTTCAACATGCCACGCGTCGCGCGGACACTCGTCGATGTCCTGAAGCTCTGGTGGGCGCTGGTCATCAGGCGCGAACACCTCTCCGGGCAGCGCGCACGCGCCGCCGCTCTCGGAATTCCCCCCGCCGCATGACGTCCCTCGACGACTACCGCGGGCGCCGCGTCCTCATCACCGGCGGCCTCGGCTTCATCGGCAGCAACCTGGCACACCGGCTCGTCGCACTCGGAGCCGACGTGCTGCTTGTCGATTCGCTGATTCCCGATTACGGCGGCAATCTCCAGAACATCGCCGGTCTCGAGTCGCGGGTGCGGGTGAACATCGCCGATGTGCGCCAGGCCAGCACGATGAACTACCTCGTGCAGGGGCAGGATGTCATCTTCAATCTCGCCGGGCAGGTCAGCCACATCGACAGCATGCGCGACCCGCACACCGACCTCGACATCAACTGCCGCAGCCAGCTGACGATCCTCGAGGCGTGCCGTCACCACAATTCTGGCGTCAAGGTGGTGTACGCCAGCACGCGGCAGATCTATGGCCGCCCCGACTCGCTGCCGGTGACCGAGCAGCATCTCGTGCGACCCACGGACATCAACGGCATCAACAAGGCCGCCGGCGAGTACTACCATCTCGTCTACAACAATGTCTTCGGCGTCAGGGCCTGTGCGCTCCGCCTCACGAACATCTACGGCCCGCGACAACTGCTCAAGCACAACCGCCAGGGCTTCATCGGCTGGTTTGTGCGCCTCGTGCTCGAAGATCAGGAACTGCAGGTGTTCGGCGACGGCTCGCAGCTGCGCGACTTCGTCTTCGTCGACGATGTGGTCGAGGCGTTTCTGGCGGCGGGGCTGAGCGAGGCGATGAACGGCGGGGCGCTCAATGTCGGTGGTGACACGCCAATCAGCCATCGCGACCTCGTCGAGCTGATGATTGCGGTGGCGGGCAGCGGCCGGGCCCGCTATGTCGAGTGGCCCGCTGACAAGAAGGCCATCGACATCGGCAGCATCTACTCTGACGCCTCGCGCTTCTGCGCCGTGACCGGCTGGACGCCACGCGTGTCACTGGACGAGGGCCTGCGCCGCACGTTCGAGTACTATCGGTCACGCCTGTCCCACTATGTCTGACACCTCGCGCGTGGTCTTCAATGCGCTGCGGCCCGGCGAGGACGCCGATGCGGTCGCAGCCGCCCTGGCCCGCGTCGTCGCGTCGGGCTGGTACATTCTCGGCCCCGAGGTCGAGCAGTTCGAGGCCGAGTTGGCCTCGGCCTGCCACGCCCCGCATGCCGTGGGCGTCGGCACCGGCACCGATGCGATCACGCTCATCCTGCGCGCCCTCGATATCGGCCCGGGCGACGAAGTCATCACGCCCCCGCTCTCGGCCGCCTACTCGGCCCTCGCGGTCATGATGGCCGGGGCGACGCCAGTCTTCGCCGACATCGACCCGCAGCGCCTGACCATCGATCCGCAGGCCGCCGCCGCCGCCATCACGCCGCGCACCCGCGCCCTGCTGCCCGTGCACCTGTATGGCCAGTCGGCAGACATGACACCGCTGCTGGCACTGGCGGAACAGCACGGCCTCGCCCTGGTGGAAGACTGTGCGCAGGCACACCTCTGCACGAGCGAGGGACGGCCGGTCGGGACGATGGGCATTGCCGGGGCCTTCAGTTTCTATCCGACGAAAAATCTCGGAGCCCTGGGCGATGGTGGAGCCGTCGTGACGCGCGATGCGACGCTGGCCCAACGGCTGCGTCGCCTCAGGAACGGCGGACAGACCACGCGCTATCACCACGAGGAAGCCGGCGCGAACAGCCGCCTCGATGAGATACAGGCGGCCGTCCTGCGCGCACGCCTGCCGTATCTGGCCAACTGGACGGCGCGACGCCGCCAGATCGCGCAGACCTACCGCGCCGGCCTGGCCGGCACCTCGGTGCACGTGCCGCCCCTGTGTGATGACGGGCACGTCTATCACCTGTTTCCCGTGCTGACATCCGATCGGACGGCCTTCCAGGCGCATCTGCTGGCACAGGGTGTTGAAACGCTCATCCACTATCCGGTGCCGATTCCCCGGCAGCCGGCGCTGTCGTCACTCCATCCGCGGCAGTGTGCCGTGGCTGACCGCATCTGCGGCGAGGTGTGCTCGCTGCCGATGTATCCGTCGCTGTCCGACCAGGAGGTCGATCGCGTGATCGCCTCTGTCAGGAGTTTCTGATGCGCGTGCTCATCACCGGGGGGCCGGCTTCATCGGCTCGCACCTCTGCGAGGCGTTGCTGGCCGCAGGCCATCACGTCGATGTGCTCGATAATCTCTCGACGGGGCGGCTCGACAACCTGGCGCCGTTCCGTGAGTCGCCCCGTTTCACCTGCACCATCGACACGGTCTTCAATGAACCGCTCGTGGCGGAGATGATTGCCCGTGTCGACGTCGTGTTTCATCTCGCCGCCGCCGTCGGCGTCAAGCTGATCGTCCAGGAGCCCGTCCACACCATCGAGACCAATGTGCACGGCACCGAGGTCGTCCTGCGCCATGCGGTGCCCGGCAAGCAGCTCGTGTTCATCGCCTCGACCTCCGAGGTGTACGGCAAGAGCACCGCGGTGCCCTTCCGCGAGGATGCCGACCTTGTCATGGGTGCCACGACGCGCCATCGCTGGGCCTATGCCTGCAGCAAGGCCCTCGACGAATTTCTCGCTCTGGCCTACTAGAAGCAGCGCCAGCTGCCCGTGATCGTGCTGCGGTTCTTCAACACCGTGGGCCCGCGCCAGATGGGGCAATACGGCATGGTGCTGCCGACGCTGGTGCGGCAGGCATTGACCGGTGCGCCACTCACGGTGTTCGGCGACGGCACACAGACCCGCAGCTTCACCTATGTCGGCGATGTCGTGTGGGCGCTGCTGCAGCTGATGCAGACACCTGCAGCCGTGGGGCAGGTGTTCAATGTGGGCAACACCGGCGAAATCTCGATCCGCTACCTGGCCGAACGCATCCTCGCTATCACGGGCAGCGCCTCGCCCATCGTGACCATTCCCTACGACGAAGCCTACGACCCGGGCTTCGAGGACCTGCCGCGGCGCGTCCCCGATCTGTCGAAGCTGACGGCCGCCATCGGCTACCAGCCGAAGGTACAGCTCGACGAAATCATCCAGCGGGTGGTCGACAGTCAGCGTGAGACCGACGCCCCCGTCGCGTGACGCCACGGGGGCCCGGCGCGGTGTCGGCGACGGGCGTATAATCAGGGATGGAGGTCGCTGTGCCCAAGATGCCCCTGCCGAGTCTCGCGCTCGCCGCCGCGCTGGCGGCCTGCGGCACCCCGCTACACGCCCAGAGTCAGGCCACCCTGCGGTTTGCCGACGGGCGGGTCAGTGTGTCTGCGACCGATGTTCCAGTGCGCACCCTGCTGGAAGACTGGGCCCGGCTCGGCCAGACCCGCATCGTCAACCTCGACAAGGTGGCGACCACGCCCGTCTCGGTCACCCTCGACAATGTGCCCGAGGCCGAGGCGCTCGAGATCATCATGCGCAGCGCTGCGGGCTACGTGGCGGCGCCTCGGGCCGTACGCATGGCCGGGGCCTCGACGTTCGACCGCATCCTCGTCATGCCTCCGGGGAACGCCTCGGGTGATGCGCCTGCAGCCGGCAGCGCACGCCGTGGGGCGGCATCCGATCCTTCGGCACGCCAGCGCATGGGACGCGGTATCGGTGCCCCGTCGAACGAGCCGGTGCCGATGCCCGACGGCGCGGATACCGGTGCCGATTCTCCATTTGGGCAGCCGTTCGGCCAGCCCGTCGACAATCCGTTCGAGGCTAATCCGTTCGCGAATCTCGCACAGCCGCCGGCCTCCGGCCAGCCGACGCCGTTCGGAACGCCCGTGCTTCCGGGACCCACCCCGCCACCGCTGTTCGGGCCCGTCAACGGGTCAGGGGCGCCCGCGCCCTCGCCAAATCCATTTCTCCAGCTGACGCCGGTGCAGCCATCGAGTGCGCCGCCGGTGCCCGCCGCAGTGCCCACCAACGGACTCGGCGGTGCCACCATGCCGGGAGTCGTGGTGCCCGCCACGCCTCCCGCCGCAGGCACTCCCGGCCGTCCGCCCGGCGGCGCCTAGTCCCGGCGCGACAGCCCGCTTCCGTCGATGGCTGACATCGAACTGTTTTCACCCGACGACCGTCGCAGCCTCGATCTGCTCGTCCGACGCACCGAGGGGCACGAGGCAGCCGACCGGCTCGCCTTCCTGTGGGACTGGGAACGACGCAATCCTGCGGGTCTCGGGGGGCGGCCCTCCATCCTCGTCGTGCGTGAAGGACCGACCATCATTGCGGCGTGTCCTGTCATGCGCGTCCGGGCCATCGTCAACGGGCACGTGGTCACCGGTGCCTGGAGCGACGGTCCGCTGGTCGTCGGTGAGCGTCAGCGGCAGGGCCTCGGCGGGTCACTGCTGCGCGCCTGGGATCGCAGCAGCGGACTCACGCTCGGCGCCCGGCTGACCGAGGCCACGCGCGAGCGCCTCGACGAGATGCGCTGGCCGGCCGCGGTCAGCGTGCCGTGCCTGGTCAAACCCATCAGCCGCCGCGCCCTGCGCCTGCCGCATTGGCCTGTGGCGCTCAACCGCCTCGTGTCGGCCCTGACGCTGCCGTTTGTGCGCCTCGTCTCGCGGCTGCAGCCCATCGCCGACGAAATTGAATCGGTGCGCCGGTTTCCCGCCGAGATCGATACCCTCTGGGCCGAGGTGCGCGACAGCTTCGACGTGGCCGTGTGCCGCGAGGCCGCCTATCTCAACTGGAAGTTCCTCGAGGCCCCGCACGTGCGCTATCACGTGGCCCTGCTGCGCCGCGACGGACAGCTGCGCGGCTGTGTGGTCTATCGCCATGGCCGCGAACCTCAGGGCCGGGTGACGACCATCATCGATCTGCTGGCACACCCCGGCGACGTCCGCACCATCGAGGCGCTGGCCAGCTGGGTCGATCGCGAAGCCCGCAGCGAAGACGTCGACAAGGTCCGCTGCTATGTCACCCACAAGGGGTTCCGCCGCGCCCTGAGGCGTCTGGGGTTCTTTGCCGTGCGATCTGATCTGGCATTGACCGTCAAGGTCAACGCCGTCAGCGTCGCGCCGGCCTTCTATGCCGATACGGATCGGTGGCACTTCACCCTCGGTGATGGCACGATCGATCACTGATGTCCGAGAAACGAGCGTCCCATGTCCCTTGAAACACAGCTGAGCACCGACATCGCCGCCGCCATGAAGGCCCGCGACACGGTGCGCCTGTCGACCTTCCGCATGCTCAAGACGGCGCTGACCACGAAGAGCATCGAGAAGGGCCGTGCCCTCGAGCCGGCCGAAGAGCTGCAGGTCGTCAGCGCGCTGGTCAAGCAGCGCCGCGATTCGATCGAACAGTTTGTCGCCGGTCACCGTCCCGATCTCGCGGCGAAGGAGCAGGCCGAAATCGAGGTGCTCGAAACGCTGTTGCCACCGGCCGCCTCCGACACCGACATCGCCGACGCTGTCGAAGCTGCCGTCACCGAAACAGCCGCGACCAACGCGAAGGACATGGGGCGGGTCATGAAGGCCGTCATGGTGCGGCTGGCCGGGAAAACGGCTGACGGACGGAAGGTCAACGAGGCCGTGCGCGCACGCCTCGCGCGCGGATGACCGCACCCCGACTGGCCCGCTCGGCCAGTGTCATCGGCCTGGCCACGATGTCCAGCCGCCTGCTCGGCCTCGCGCGCGAGCAGGTGCTGGCCTACTACTTCGGCGCCAGCGACGCCATGGACGCGTTCCGCGTCGCCGTCCGCGTGCCCAACCTGCTCCGCGACCTGTTTGCCGAAGGCGCGATGAGCAGTGCACTCGTCCCGACCTTCACGGCCACGCTCACCCGCGACGGCCGACTCCGTGCGTGGCAGCTGGCGCACTCGGTCTTCAGTGCACTCGCGCTCATCACCGGACTCCTCGTGCTGGCCGGCATCCTCTTCGCACCGGCCCTCATCCGCTTCATGGCCGACGACTTTGCCGACGTGCCCGGGAAGTTCGAGCTGACCGTACAGCTGTCACGCATTGCCCTGCCGTTTCTCACCCTGGTGGCCCTCGCCGCCGCCTGCATGGGCATGCTGAACGCGCTCGGCACGTTTTTTATTCCTGCGCTCTCGCCGGCCATGTTCAATGTGGCCAGCATCCTGCTGGTCATTCTTCTCGTACCCTTCGCCGACACGCTCGGCCTGCCGCCCATCGTCATCGTCGCCATCGGCATGCTGGCCGGCGGGGCCGGCCAGGTGGCCCTGCAGTGGCCCGCGCTGCGCCGAGAGGGCTATCGCTATCGGCCCGCGCTCGACCTGGGTGACCCGGCGCTGCGCCGCGTGCTGCTGCTCATGGGTCCGGGGACCATGGGACTCGCGGCGACCCAGTTGAACGTGTTCATCAACACCATCCTGGCCACAGGTGAAGGCACCGGTGCGGTCTCGTATCTCGACTACGCCTTCCGGCTGATGTATCTGCCCATCGGGGTGTTCGGCATCTCGGTGGCCACGGCCACCACGCCGGCCGTCTCGAAGCTGGTCGCCACCGGCGAGCGTCACCGCATCGGCGACACCATCACCCACGCCATCGGGCTGACCGCGCTGCTCAACATTCCCGCCACACTCGGGCTCATCGTGCTGGCCGAACCCATCATCCAGGTAATCTACGAACACGGCAGCTTCACCACCGGTGACACACTGGCCACGGCCGCCGCGCTGCGTTTCTATGCGCTGGGGCTGATGGGCTACGCCGTCGCCCGCATCATTGCGCCGACGTTCTATGCCATGGGCATGAGCCGCACGCCGGTACTCATCAGCATGCTGTCGGTGGCGGTCAGTGTGACGCTCAACCTGCTGCTGGTGCAGTCGCTCAGCTATCGCGGCCTGGCGCTGGGTACCTCGCTCGCGGCCCTGTTCAATGCCAGCGCGCAGGTCTGGATGCTGCGCCGGGCCCTCGGCACCCTCGACACCCGCGCGGTGATCGATCCCGTTGTGCGCGTGCTGCTGGCCAGCGGCGCCATGTCGGCCGCCGCCTGGGGCAGCCACCGCCTGATGCTGACGCTGCTGCCAGGCGATGCGGTCCTGCTGCAGGCCACGCGCCTCGGCGCAGCCATCGTCGCCGGCGTGGCAGTGCTGGCCCTGGCAGCCTGGGTCCTGCGTGTCGCCGCCCTGCGCGAAGTGCTGCAGCTCGTGGCACGCCGCATCGGAGGCACGCGTCGTGGCTGATGTCGCCGCACCGGCAGCCCCCCGGCGGGGATGGCTCGAGCTTGATCTTCGCATCTGGAAGGTCGCCTCGACGCACCTCGTCGTCGACGCCTACACGAACCTGTACGCGCCACTGCTGCCGCTGCTCATTCCGCATCTCGGGCTGTCACTGACCGCCGCAGGCACACTGGCGATGGCGTTCCAGATGGCCAACTCGGTGTCGCAGCTTGCGTTCGGTGCGCTGGCTGATCGGTGGCGGCCGCGGGCGCTGATGCTCGGCGGCCCGCTGCTGGCTGTCGTGGTGCTGAGCTTCATCGGGCTCAGTGCGTCGCCGATGATGCTCGGGGCGATTCTGGTGTG
>Ga0172372_10006148_pt1 | contig 16459 bp, 19 predicted proteins | sample LakKiv5m_2_FD_114544 | JGI IMG/M metagenome (GOLD analysis project Ga0172372, IMG submission 114544) | Freshwater microbial communities from Kabuno Bay, South-Kivu, Congo - kab_092012_9.5m | ecosystem: Environmental > Aquatic > Freshwater > Lake | place: Democratic Republic of the Congo...
ATTTTGGTTTGGGTTTTCCAAGGCATCCCTTTTGAAACGCTCCGCGCCTCAAATGTGTTACCTATGTCTTGAACCTGATGCGTTACCTATGTCTTGAACCCAGACTTTTCCACTTTTGAACCGTCTCAGTTCACTTTTGAACCGGCGGTGACAAGGGAAAATGCCGTTCGCAAGCCGACGGGGTGAAAGCGGGGGGCTGAAAAAAGGCGCCGTGTGAAAAATCTTCCGAGCTTCAGCCTTGCAGGAAGGAACCGAAGGGCTATTGGTGACCTGCATGGTGACGCCAAACAAACCGAAGGACCATGATGCCAAAATCCGCGCGAATTTTTCATCCCTCGCTAATGTGTGGCTCGACGAGTCGTGCGAGCTTTTTCCCGAGCAGGCCAGCAAGCTGGGGTTCCGCCAGTATGATTCGCTGTTGAGCCGCAACACGCCAGAGATTCACCGAAAACATATTGCCCTTCTTGAGCGCACGCTCGCCGGGGTGGAAGCCCTGCCCGAGGCGGCTTTCCACAGCGACGACTGGCTCGACCGGCGGGGGCTGCTGGCGAGGCTCCGCATGGATTTGCTTTCCGAGCGCGATCTGCTGCGCTGGCGAACAAATCCCCAGACGCACTCGAACTCCGCGATCGATGCGATTTTCGAACTCGTGGTGCGAAATTCCGCCAAGCTCAGCCAAGCGCTGCCCGCCATCGAATCCCGTCTCAAAAAAATCCCCGCCTACCTGCGGGCTGGCGCGGAGTGTGTGGAAGCGCCCGATTCCCTCTGGACCTCGCTCGGCGTCCAATCCTGCGCCGGAGCGGTTGAATTTCTCCACGGCTTGGAGCAAGAGCTTTGCAGCTTTTCCAACAAGCCCAAGGCCCTCGCCTCGAGCCTGAAATCCGCCGCCAAGGCCTTCGAGGAATACGCCGCCGACATCACTCGCAAAAAGCCCGGCCCCAAGGGCGGCTTCGCTATCGGACGCGCGCGTTTCGAATTCCTCATCCGCGAGAATCTCGGCCTCGACCTCTCGCTCCCCGAGGCCCGCGCGCTGGGAGAATACCAAATCCAGCGCCATGAATTCCTCCTCGAGCGCGCAGCGCGCCGCCATGGGCGCAAATCCGCGCGGGAGATCATCGACCAGGCCGCCGCCGGCTGGACTCCCGGTCTTCCTCTGCTGGAGGTCTATCGCGAGGCCACGACAAACATCAAAGCCCGCCTGCAAAAGCTCGGCCTCGTCACCGTGCCGACCGGCGACACGCTGAAGGTCCTGCCCGTGCCGCCCTTTCTGAAGCACCAATTTCCAACCGCCGCCTACAGCGCGCCGGAGCCATTTGCCAAGGATCAGGCCGGCATCTTCTGGGTCAACGACCTGAGCCTCGACCAAAAAAATCCCGAAAAAAAACTCGCCGAAATCCGCCAGCACCATGGCCTGGAACTCACCACGGTCCACGAAGCCTACCCCGGTCACCACCTCCAATTCGTGGTCCAGTTCCAGCACGCCAGCCGCCTGCGCCGCCTCTTTGCGCACTCGATTTTCTACGAGGGTTGGACGATGTGGTGCGAGAAGCTCGCCGTGGAGCACGGTCTGGTGGACATGCCCGGTGCCGAGCTGATCCAGCTTCACGACGCCCTGTGGCGCGCGCACCGCATCGTGATCGACTGCGGTTTGCACGACGGCGCGCTCAGCCATGCCGCCGCATCCAAGCGCCTCCAATCCGGCGTGGGCTTCACCTCCGCCCGCGCGGCGGCCGATGTGAACTGGTATACCTCAAGCCCGACAGTGCCCATGAGCTACCTCCTCGGCCGCCTCGAAGTCGAAAAACTCCACCGCCAACTTGTCAGGGAAGCCGGCTGGCCGCTCTGGAAATTCAACGACTGGATGCTCTCCCACGGCGCGATTCCCTACAGCTGGATCCACCGCGTTTGACGGGCTTGAAGCCCAAGGATCGATCAGTCTCAACGAAGGCCTTGATTCGTGTTCATTCGCGAAATTCGTGGTTCGAAAGCCGGATTATTTGCGGCGCTTCCATCGATTCATCGAAGTAGCAATTCACGGCATCCTTCACCATTTTCCGCAGTTCTTCGATGCTGTCGCCCTGGGTGTGAATGCCGTATCCCAACGCGCTTGCATTGTAGCCGCCATCGACCACGTCTTCCCGCACTTCAAAGATGATTTCGCTCATGGAAACTCTTTTTAAATCCTTTCTCTGTTGCCCCGCAAGCAGCCGGGAAGTGTGGCATCGATTTTGCTTCAGGGCGGGTTGATGAAAAACAAACCCATAAAAAAAATTGGAGTCCTTACCGGCGGCGGGGACTGTCCCGGATTGAATGCCGTGATTCGCGGCGTGGTGCGCGCGGCGGCGGAACGCGATTGGGAGGTCGTCGGATTTGCCGATGGCTACGAGGGAATGATCACTCCCGTCCGCTACAGAAAGCTCGATCCCAACGGCGTGGACAGCATCATGCCGATGGGCGGCACGATTCTTGGCACGACGAATCGCGGCCGTTTCGCGGCCAAGGTGGGAGCTGGCGACAAGGCAACCATTCCCAAAGCGATCCTCTCCGAGGCGCGCGAGACTTTTGAGGGACTCGGCCTCGACGCCTTGGTGTGCATTGGCGGCGATGGATCCCTCAGCACCGCACTGCAACTGCAAAAAGCCGGCATCCCTGTGGTCGGCGTGCCCAAGACGATTGACAACGACCTGAACGCGACGGCCATGACATTCGGCTTCGACTCGGCTGTCGCTGTGGTGGTCGACGGCCTCGACCGCCTTCACACGACGGCTCGCAGTCACAAGCGACTCATGGTTGTGGAGGTGATGGGGCGCCACGCGGGGTGGATCGCCCTGCATGGTGGACTCGGTGGCGGGGCGGATGTTATTCTTTTGCCAGAAATCCCGTTCCACATGGATAAATTGGTGCAGTTTTTGAAAAGCCGGAATCAGGATGGATTTGGCAGCACGATGATCGTGGTCGCCGAAGGCGCGAAGGAAACGGGAAAGGAACTCAGCACCAAGGAGGCCAAACTCCGCACCAAAGGCGAGGTGCGCCTTGGCGGCATCGGCGAACGCCTGGCTGTGGAATTGGAGCAACTCACAGGACAGGAGGCCCGCTCCGTTGCACTGGGACACCTCCAGCGAGGAGGAACACCCAGCGCCCTCGACCGCATTTTAGCCACACGATTCGGCGTGGGAGCCGTGAGGCTCATCGAGCAGAGGAAATTCGGATATATGGTGAGCTACCAGCAATACCATGTCGGCGGAGTGCCTATAGCAAAAGCCGTTGGCACTCTGCGCACTGTGGATGTCAACTCCGAGACAGTTGCCGCTGCTCGTTCAGTAGGGATTTCGTTCGGCGACACATAGGCTGCCGCCGGGGAAAATCACGCCGCTTTGGTGTTCTCTTGGCGCAATTCCTCGGTGCGGAGCAGCACGCGTTGGCGCATAATTTTTCCAGCAGCGAACTTCACGATAGCGCGGGGAGGAATCTCCACCGTTTCCTGCGGTTTTTTAGGATTGCGACCGACGCGCTTTTTGGTAAGGCGGACTTCAAAGACACCGAAATTGCGAAGCTCAACATTGTTTCCCTTGGCGAGACCCTCTGTGATGCCTTCCAGTGTCAATTGAACCACGCTGAAAACCTCCTGCTGGGTGAGACCGGTTTTTTCGCTGATTGTTTTGACAAGGTTGTTTTTCGTTAGGTTGGGCATAAGCGTTCCTGTATAGGTTGTTCTGGCAAAAATCGCAAGACATTTGCTGAAAATTCAAGAGCGAAATTGTAACTTCGCCGGATACATTTTCCGCTTGACAAATTGCCGGGCGAAACTTTTTAGCGGACAAAAATACCAACCGCCAAGCCGAGCCACGCGCCCCCAAGGCCTGTTGTGGCTGAGGCTGAAAGAAGCAGTGCGAATGCAACAAAGCGCCTGTCTTTCAAAGAACGCTGCAGATCCACTGCAAGCGTCGAAAAGGTGGTGAGTGATCCGCAAAAGCCCGCACCAATTGCGATATAGGCCATCTGCGGAATCACCGAGGCGGAACACAAGGCGGCAGCCACACCCAGAAGTAATGAACCGAGCGCGTTGACGAAAAGCGTGCCAAACGGGAACGGCAGTTCGGAGGCCATCATACGGTTGGTGGAGGAGTGGACAAATGCACCGAAGTGATAACGCACCAATGCGCCGACGGCTCCCAGAAAAGCGATGAGAAGGATTCCCATCATACACCGAACTTGCGCTTTTTCATGCCGCACAGGGCACCAAGCGCGGAGGCGGCTATTCCGCAGGCGAAGCTGGCAACGAAATAAACGAGGGCGAGTCCGGCCTCCCGCGAGCGCATCATTTGCAGCATTTCCAGACTCACCGTTGAGAATGTTGTGAACGCGCCGCAAAAGCCGATGCCACCGAAGAATCGCAACCAGTCGCCACCCTCGGCACCGCTTTCGAAACGCGCGACGATCCATCCCAACAAAAACGCGCCGACCACATTGATGCCGAATGTGGCCCAGGGAAATCCCGGGGCCCCGGCCGCAATACCTGCGAAGGCGCTTTCCATTCCGTATCGACAAACAGCCCCGAGCGCTCCGCCGAGGCCGACCCACAGCGAGGGATGCCGGCAGGGATTTTTCAACGCCTCGATCAAGCGGCCCGAAGGTTCACGCAAAGAGCCGCAGAACGGCTTCGTGGGCGGAATTGGCTTGGCCAGTGAGCGCCGTGGAGGCGTCCGCGAGGAGTCGCTGTTGGGAGAGTGCCGCTGTTTGCTTCGCGGATTCGGGATTTGAAATTTTCGGCGCTGAGAGCTCGACGCGGGCGTGTCTGTTCACAGCGGAATCCGAGATTTCGCGCAGCTTGGCTTGTTCTTTCCGGTTCTCCTCCCGTGCGGCGAGGATGGATTCCTGAAGCAAAGGTGCGGAATTTTTGATGCTCAAGAGCGGCCTGTGAATGCAGACCGTCTCCGCGCTTTCTTGAGTGTGGACATAAAGGGGCTGCTCTTCGCCGTTGTGGCTGAAGAGGTCGAGTCCGTTGAATTTCTCGCCAGTGAGGGATTCAAAAATTTCGAGGAAATCCTGATGCTCGGGTGCGTTCACAAACAGATTCTCCATTTGCCCGAGGGCGGAATCCTGCGTCTGCAGGAAGGAAAGCGATTCATTCAGATGCGCTTGAAAATCCCCCGCCTCGCGGATGCTTGCGCCGTTCTTTCCGGAGTGGGTCAAATCGCAGGAATCGTTGGGCGTTCCTTGATGGCGTGCGGCAGGGTGCGGCCGGTGCTCGGTGCGCCGGTCGCGGGCGTGCCTGTCCTGCAGTCCGTTTGCGGCAAACGCAGTGGCATTGTTGGTTTTGATGGTGAACGACATATCCTTTGTCTTGTTGTGCGGAGTCCGTTCCGCAGTCGGACAGGTGCGTGATGCGCCTGACAGAATTAATATCGGCGATTCCAGCCAGAGATTTAGAGGAAAAACAGGAGGCTCAGCGAATAATCCTCCGAGACGCCCAAATTCGAAAAAATCAGGGCGTTGGAGTCGGTGTGGGCGTGTAGCCCGGAACGCCGCGATTGGAGAGGATTTGACCGATGAGGTTCAGCGCGCCAGCACTGTCGAGACCTTGGTTGTTGGCTTGCCTGGTAAGGCGCGAGTCGTAGGTGGCCGTGGCCTCGCTTGAGCCTGCGAATCCATACTCGAACGAAGTGGCGGTGCCATTGGAGGTCGTGCCGTTGCCGGTGCTGGCGTTCACTTGGGCGCCGCTGGCAAGAAAGTAGCCGCGAAGTTTTCCGGCAAGGTTCGAGCGCTGGTCGCCGCCGATATTGCGATTGGAATCGATGCCGCCGATGACTTGAAGCGCGGCATTGTCTGTGCCGGACGATGCTCCGAAGAGCACAGCGCGGTTGTAGCCGGAGTAGTCGAGCATCGTGTAATAGGTGCCAGTGACGAGTCCTGCGGTCTGGTAATAGGCGAAGGTGTTCGGGTCTGTGAGGACGATTACGGAGGAAAATGTGGAAGCGGCGAGATCGACGACCAGATAGCCGCTGTCGAAGAAAGTGTAGTTCACACTGCGGCCGGTTTTTTCCAGCGAGAGACCGTAAATGAGCAGTTGGGCTTGGGCCGTGGAGACAAGCAGGGTCAGGGCTGCGAAGAGTGTGCAAAGGAGGCGTGTCTTCATATTTCTATGTTAGGCGCTTCGCGGGCGGGGGTCAATTTTTTGAAGTCTTTTAAAATGGAGGAGGCACTCGTCGCCGAGAGGTTCCATTTTTGCCAAACGGAACTCGAGTGGCTTCGGCAAAAAATCTCCCGGCAGGCCGGTGAGCGTGGGTGCGGCGGCTCCGCCGAAGAGGACGGGTGCCAAGGTGAGGTGGATTTCGTCGAGGAGGTCGGCGGCGGCCAGGGAGCGAAGAAGCGCTCCCCCGCCTTCGCAGACGAGGGACTTCACCCCATACTCCTTCCGCAGCATCGCAAGGGCTGGTGGGAGGGGAACGGCCGGAGATTCGTAAAGGTGGAGGTCGCAGAGCGGGGCGAGGATGGCGCGGAGTTTTTGCGGCATGCGCGTGGTGGATAGGATGATGATCGGCGAGCCGGTGTGCTGGAAAATTTTCCACGCGGGGTCGATTTTTCCGGCGTTGCTGATGACGACGCGCAGAGGCTCGGGCGGGAGGCCTCGCTGGACGCGGGCGGCGCGGAGTTTTTCACTCGAGAGCCGCATCGACATGGTATCGGCGGCCACCGTGCCGCGCCCCGCGAGGATGGCGTCGTGCCGCGCGCGGATTTCGCCGAGGCGCGCCTTGTCGGCGGGGGATGTGAATTGCGAAGGCGTGAGGTTTTTCGTGCTGATCTTGCCATCCGCCGTCATGGCGAAGTGGGCGTGGATTTTCGGCCTCATGCCTCAGGCGGGCGACCGGCTTCGATATTGTGCTCGACGCGTTTTTCGAGATCGTCGACGGATTTTTCCATTTCGCCGAGGGAGGCGTGCACGGTCGAGCGGTAGGAGAGGTAGACAGCTCCGCCGACGAGGCTCCAGAAGACCTGCATCATAAAACCCGAGAGCGAAACCAGCGTGGCGATCGGCTCGGGCGTTGCATAGAGCGCGCCGAGGATTTTGATGAAGAGCCCCTCGCGCAGGCCCGCGCCGCCCACGCTGATGGGAAGCGCCGTGACAGTCGCAACAATGGGCATCACGCAGTAGACGCTGAGCAAATTCAAACCGGCGGCGAAGGCCTTCGCGCCGAACCAGAATGTCGAGAACATGAGCAGATGCGCGGGAATTGAGAGCAGGAACGCCATGCCAACGGATTTCCCAGCGCGGGCGTATTCCACAAAGGCTCCGGCGGCCTCGGCGATTTTGTCACGCGCGGGCAACCAGTGCGGGAGTTTGGTTGCGAGGTCGAGACGGCCGGTGAGCCATGCGACAAAGATGAATCCGATCGAGCCTCCAAGGATCACAGCGGCGGTGAGGACTCCGTAGCGCGTCACCTCGTGCTTCATGAGATCATCCCAGCGCAGAATGATGACCACGGCGGAAACCGCTGCCAGAGCCAGCACGCCAACCACGCGGTCGATGAAAACACTCAAAAGGGCGCCCGCTTTTTTATCCGGCGCCTCGCGCATGATGAGAAAAATTTTGATGATGTCGCCGCCTGTGGAGCCGAGCAAAAAGAGGTTAAAAAACATTCCCACAAGAATGAGGCGCAGGCTGCGCCAGTAGGAGATTGCGATCCCTTGCACCTTGAGCAGGATGAGCCAGCGCTTGGCCTGGAGGAGCAGTCCACCGCCCAGCGCCATCAGGCCCGGCACGAGCCACCAGTTGTTGGCGGCCTCGAGCGCGTGGAGGAGCTTCTGATTCTGCTCGGGGTTTCGAAAAATCCACCACAGGAGTCCGATGGTGATGGCGACCTGGATGGCGGTGAGAAGATGGCGTTTCATGCGTTACTTGAATCTTTGATGCCACTCTTCGACGGACTTCACAATATCCGCCGCCTCGGTGCGGGGGGACATTTCCAAAACGGTGGCGCATTTTTGAGGCAGAAGAGGAACGAGCTGGTCGAAGGGCGTTTCGCCGGTGAAGGGCGGGCAGTGGTCGCGGAAGGGCGGGCGGGTGTCGTGGATGTGGCAGCCTATGAGCCGGGGCGCCATCTTCTCGAGATGCTGCGCGTGGTCGACGAGGCCCATGTTGTGCTTGATCTGGGCGTGGCCGAAGTCGTGCCAGTAGCCGGTGTGCGCGGCATCGAGGCGCTGCAAAAAATCGGGAAACTCGCGCTCGGAGGGAACGGCTTCGTAATACTCGCGGTTTTCAATGCCGAGCTTCACGCCGCGCTTGCCTGCGTGGGCGACCGCTTCACCGAGAAACTCCAGGATGCGCGCGGTATGCAGCCCGGCCACCCGTTCCCTGGCTTGAACCGCCTCGAGCTTTCGTTTGATGAATTCGCGGGAGTAAATTTTCCCCTGCTCGACCATTTTGCGCAGGGGTGCGGTGAGATGGAGCGAGCGGATGCGGCCGGTGTGCACGACCACGAAGGGCGCGCCGAGTTTTTCCGCCCAGTCGATCGTCGAAAGCGTAAGGCGCAGCGCGCGGTCGCGGTCCTTCACGCGGTGCGAGGTGAACTCATAGCAATCGGGCGAGTCGGTGGGGACCTCGACCGGCATGGGCAGGAAATTGTGAACGCTGGAGACGCTGAATTTATGCCTTTCGCGGGCCTGCAACACACCTTCAAGCTGGGAAGAGCGAATGCCGTGACTCAACTCGAGCGAATCAAAGCCGAGCGAGAGAATCTCCTCCACCATGGAGCGACCGTCGCGATGCCGCCAGGAGTTCCAGCAAGTGGAGAGGGAGAGTTTCATTTCAGATCAACCACAAAGGACGCGTTTTGCTGTTTCGATGCCGGATCGCAAGGCCGCCTCTATGCTGGCCCCGCGCTCCCAGTCGCCGCAAGCATAGACATTTCGAGGCAGATCGGGGAAGGGATTCCTCGCGGCAAAGCCGGGCGGCTGCGCGGGAACGGCATAAGGCACATGGATCGTCTCGAGATGCTCGAGCGCACCTGCTGCGCGAGGGAAAACACCGGCGATTTCCCGCGCGGCATCCGCCGCGAGTTGCTCCGCAGGGCGCCCTGCGGCGTCAAGAACCGTTGCGGAAATCAAGTGCCAGCCCTGCGGAGCGAATCCGGGCGCGATATTGGTGATCTGGACAAAATGCCGCACCAGACGGTTCCCCCCTTCCGGCAGCACGATGCACGCACGGTCGTAGAGGGATTTTTGCGTTTTGAAATAAACAACGGAAACACTCCTCGCCACAGGCGGGGCGGGCAAATCAAGGAGCCGGCAGAGCGATGGCTCGTCGAGCGCAAGGACGATGCGATCGGCGCGAATGGTGTCGCCATTTTCCAAAACCACACCAAGGGGGTCGCGGGATATCGATGCCACGCGGGAATTCCATCGCAGCGATGATGCCGGAAGCCGCCCGGCAATCGAGGCAGGAAGGGCCTGGATGCCACCGGCGGGAATCCACGCGCGGCCAATGAGAAATTTTTTGAGATAATAAAGAAACAACCCGGCACTCGTCTCAAGCCCGCTGTCGAGAAGCACGCCTCCAAAAAAAGGTTGGGCGAAGCGGCTGAAGAAGGCCTCGGAAAAACCGCGCTGTTTCAAAAAGGCGCGCGTCGAAACATCCCCCGCCGAGGCGCTGCGTGCCACGAGCCTGCGGGATGGGGTGAGGAGCAATTCGGCTCCCAGAGCGGCCAAGCGGAGTTTGTCCGCGATGGACAAGGCCGCCGAGAGCAATGCCACAATGGGATTTTCGAGCGGACTCGCGAGGCGCGTCATTCGCACGCCGTCGTGCAACAAAGCGCCGGACTCAAACCAGCATGGTTGCAAACCGCGCACATCGCACAACTCCGCCACGGCATCATACGAGCTCAAGACCACCTGAAATCCATGGTCCAGAATGAACCCGTCCTTTAACGAAGTGCGTTGGCGGCCGCCAACACAGGCAGCCGCCTCGAAAAGCCCGAAGTTTTTTCCAGCGAGATGAAGTTTCCTTGCACACGCCAGACCCGCCAGTCCCCCGCCCACTATGGCAATCATGCCAAAAGCTTATTCAAGCGCCTAGTAAAGCAAATGCCATTTGCTTAAGGCGGAGCTGGACGGATTGGTTTGCGATTAAGGGTTCTGCTGCCCGTATTGCACAGTAGGAGCACCATACTGTGCTTGGCTGTGCGATGCCGGATTCAAATATCCGGGAGCAGACTGAACGGGTGCTGGGTTAACGGCAAAATGCGTGTATCCCCTGTCGCGCAAAAAAACCAAGAGCGCCCGTCTGATCAGGGTGCTTATTTTCCGGTCGCCCTCGGCGATGGCCGCCCTCTCAGCTGCGTTCAGTTCGTCGTCAGTCAGTCGCACCGTGATGCGCTGGTCCATTTTTTGGTCTTTAATCATGTGAGTAGAGAATCATTTTCCTTGTAAGAAACTCAACAGAAAAGTGATGCCCGAAAGGCTGTCATTTGTTTGAGCTTCTGGAACCACTATTTGTCCATTCTTCAACCGGACGCAAGCTCCATCTGATGGGGTGATATCCCCATTCGCCCGCGCGTTTTTGTCACAAAAAATTGCGTGTCTTGGATGGTGCGTTTGCTGTAGCGCAGAGCGTTATGATTCGCTTTTGTTACAAGCCATCGGGAACGCCTCCTGGAACATTGAGTTCGCCTCCCGGCGCGTCGGCCCCTGCAAAATTGCGGCTCATTCAATATGACGCCGACACGCTGCTCGACGAGGAATTCGCCGACTGGGACGCGCTCATGGCGAAATACGATCCCTCAAAAGTGAACTGGATCGACATTGAGGGACTGGGCGATGTGCCTTTGCTGGAGCGGATGGCCGAGCGATTCGGCCTGCATGCGCTGGCGGTGGAGGATGTGCTGGACACGGCGCAGCGACCCAAGATCGAGCCGTTTGAAAACCACTTTTTCATCGTGAGCGAGATGGTTTATTTTCAAGAGGGGGACGAGTTGTGCTTCGAGCAAGTGAGTCTTTTTCTGGGTGATTCGTTTTTGATCACGATCCAAGAGGATTCCACGCATGATGTGTTCGAAGCAGTGCGGACGCGTTTGAAATCCGGCCGGGGCTACGCGAGGCGAATGAAGCCCGACTACCTCGCCTATGCGCTTCTCGACGCCACGGTGGATCAAATTTTTCCCGTGCTGGAATCCGTCGGCGACAGCATTGAGGAGGTCGAGGAGGAGTTGCTGGAAAAACCGGTTCGCAGCAGCCTGAGAAAGCTCTACGAGGCGAAGAGGCTTCTCCTGGCACTGCGCCGCGCGGCCTGGCCGCACCGGGAAATTTTCAGCACCCTTATGCGCGACGACTCTGGCCTCGTGACGCGGGCCACACAGGTGTATGTGCGCGACTGCTACGACCATGTCACGCAGATCATCGACATCATCGAAAGCTACCGAGACCTCAGCGCGGGCCTCATGGATCTCTACCTCTCGAGCGTGGGCTTCCGCACCAATGAAATCATCCGCGTGCTGACGATTGTTTCGGTTTTATTCATTCCGCTGACATTCCTTGCCGGGGTTTACGGGATGAATTTCAAGACCGATTACCCGGCGAACATGCCGGAGCTTTCCTGGCCTTACGGATACATTTTCTTCTGGTGCGTCTGCGCGATGATCGTCAGCGGCATGCTGGTCTTCTTCAAACGCAAGCGCTGGTTCTAATGCGGCTCAACGCAACTGGGCGATGACGACTTGACAGGAGGTGGATTCCTTCACCTCCGCATTGCCCTTGGTGACGGATTTCGTTTTTTCCGTGGTGGTGCGCAGGGCGACAACGCGGGGCGCGCCGGCGGGAAGCGGCGCGCTGCCTGCGTAAGTGCTGCTGGTGAAGCGCCGGAGGCCGGCATCGACTCCCTCGGCGAGGCGGATTTCGATTTGCAGCGCATGGTTTTTCAACTCGCCCACCACATCCGCGCGCGCGTTGCCGAGGCGGGTGGTGGAGCGGATTTGCGGGGCGGATGGCATCGACTGCGCGAAGAGAACACGGGCACTTTGGAGGTAGGGCACGGAGGTCACCGTGCGGTCGGCGTTTGTGATTTCCACCAGACTCACACCGGCCAGTGCGGCATTGAGTTCGGCGGCGGTTTTTCCTTCTGGAAATTGCACCACAGCGAGATCAAGTTGACCCGCAAATGCGGCAACGGACTGGAAAAGCAACACAAGGGCGGCAAGGCAAAGCATGCCATCGGTCATATTTCCCTGCTGGAAATAGGCAATGAGATTCTCCTGGACCACGCACGACGGGGAACTGCGCAGCGCCCATTCGTGGCCTGCGGGAGACTGCCGCGCTGTCATTGCCTGCGTTCACGGTATGAACGGCTCCGGCGAGCAATTTCATCCCCTCCCTGCGCGGATTCCTGGCTATGCCTTCCACGCCCTCGACCTGCGCGGGCAGGGCAGCGACCACATCGCCGAACGGCGCGGCGCGGCACTGGAATTTGAAAAACAGATGCTCGACATCGCGGCCTTCGTGGCCGCCTTGCGCAAGCTCCATGAGGGACGCCCGCTTTTTCTCATGGGCGAGAGCATGGGCTCGCTCCTCGCGGCGGGCTTCGCGGGCTGGTCCCGAAAAAATGCGGACGCCCGCCATGCGGTGGATGGGGTGATTTTGTCCGTGCCGGTCGTCGGTTTGCGGCGTGAGGTGCCGGGATTTTTGCGATGGATTTTGCGCGGCGCGGCGAGAGTCGTGCCGCGTGCCAGCCTGACTCCGAGCCGCTTTGTGAACGGCAAGCGCATAGCGCCACCGCTGACGCGGGACCGCGCCTATCAAGACTCCCTGAGCGAAAGACCGCACCACATCAGCGGATTCAGCCTCCGCTTCCTCGTGGAGTTGGGCGATCTCATCGAGGACAGCGCCTCGCTGGCCGCAGGCCTCCACACGCCAACCCTCGTTCTCGCAGCGGGTCAGGATTGCTTTGTGAAACCCTGCCAGATTGCGTCATGGTTTGAAAAAATTCCCGCGCAGGACAAAACGCTGCGCCATTATGCAGAGGCCTACCACCTGCTCTGGCACGACTGGGATCGCGATCTCGTGGTTTCGGATATCAGCGCGTGGCTGGATCAAAAGACACTGACTTGAGTGCTGCGGGGTGTTTTGCCCTTGAACCCCGCCATTCCTTCACCGAACGATCCATCCATGCTCATCGACACACACGCGCACCTGGATTACCCGGATTTTGAAAAAGACCTCGAGGAGGTCATCGCAGCCGCCCACAAGGTCGGCGTGGACCGCATCATCACGATCGGCACGGGACTCGAGAGCAGTCGCCGCGCGGTCGTGCTGGCGGAGCGGTTCGACTGTGTGCGCGCGGTCGTGGGCCTGCATCCCACCCATGTCGCGGAGGAGACGGATGGCTGGCTCGAGGGCCTTCGCGCGCTGGCTTCGCATCCGAAGGTCGCAGCTATCGGGGAGACCGGCATGGACTACCACCGCCTGCCCTCGGAAAAACTCGCCTCGGCGGCGGGCATCAGCGCCCTGCAAGCCGAAACGGCGGATGACACCGAGGCGGCGATCATCGATGGCGCCTACAAAGCCGCGCAGGCGGAGGCTTTTGCCGCGCAACTCGATCTCGCGGCAGAACTTGGTTTAAATGTCGTCATCCACCAGCGCGACGCGTGGGACGACACGCTGGATATCCTAAAAAACTACACCGGACGCCTTCGCGGCGTCTTCCATTGCTTTGGGAACACGCCGGACCAGGCGCGCGAAATCCTCGCGCTGGGCCACCTGGTTTCCTTCACCGGAATCGTCACCTTCAAAAATGCCGCGCTCGTCCGGGATGTCGTGGCGGCGATTCCTTCAAATGCCTTCATGGTCGAAACCGACTGCCCCTATCTTGCTCCCGCGCCCCATCGCGGCACGCGTTGCGAACCTGCTCACACACGACTCGTTGCCGAAAAAATCGCCGAAGCGCGCGGCACGACACTCGAGGAAATCGCCGCCACCACCACACGGACTGCCGAGGCATTCTTCCGATGGAAATAACGCCGCTGCCGGACTGATTTACCGATTGCAATCGCGCAGGCACTTCAACAAAGTAGACGCGTTTTTTCAAACCATGAGCCAATCCACCGCACTCGACCAACTCAAGCAGTTCACCACCGTCGTCGCTGATACGGGCGACTTCGAAAGCATCCGCGCCTATGAGCCGCAGGACGCCACCACAAATCCCACACTGATTTTTAAGGCCGTCCAGCAAGCCGAATACAAGCCCCTCTTGGAAAAAGCCATCGCCGACAACCGGGGCTCCGCGCTCACCGGCTCCGCCCTCCACCGCAAGGTCATCGACGACCTGCTCATCGCCTTCGGCCGCGAAATTCTCTCGATCGTCCCCGGCCGCGTTTCCACCGAGGTCGATGCCCGTCTCTCCTTCGATGTCGAAGCGACAGTCGAGAAGGCGCGCTACCTCATCGGCCTCTACGAGAAGCTTGGCACGCCCCGCGAGCGCGTTCTGATCAAGATCGCCTCGACCTGGGAGGGCGCGCAGGCTGCCGCCATCTGCCAAAAAGAAGGCATCAACTGCAACCTCACCCTCCTTTTCTCGCTGCCCCAGGCCATCGCCTGCGCCGATGCGGGCGTGCGTCTCATCTCGCCGTTCGTTGGCCGCATCTACGACTACTACAAGGCAAAAACCGGCAAGGAATATGTCGGCGCCGAAGACCCCGGCGTGGAATCCGTGCAGAAAATTTTCACCTACTACAAAAAGTTCGGCTACAAAACCCAAGTCATGGGTGCCAGCTTCCGCAACACCGGCCAAATCCGCGAACTCGCCGGCTGCGACCTCCTCACCATCGCTCCCGAGCTGCTCAAGGAACTCAAGGATTCCTCCGAACCAGTGACCCGCAAGCTCGACGAATCCGCTGCAGCCTCCGCTGCCGTTGAGAAAATCGAGATGAACGAAAAAAACTTCCGCTGGATGCTCAACGAGGACGCCATGGCCACAGACAAGCTCGCCGAAGGCATCCGGAAATTCGCGGTGGATATCGTTCAACTTGAACAAATCATCGCGAAGAGTTTCTAACCTTCCATGTTCAAAAAAACCCAGCTCGCGATTCTCGGTCTCGCCCTTGCCGCCTCAGCCCCGCTACAAGCGACAACCCGCGCCACCGATTATCCGGGCTCGGTGAGCCTGCTCATGGAGATGCCTGCCGTCCGCGAGGACCTGGCATTGAGCCGCGACCAAACCGCGCAACTCCACAGCCTCCGCCAAGAGCTCAAATCGAGGTCCCAATCCCTCCTCAAGAGCCCAGCCGCCGCAAACACCGGTCTCACGCAGGATCAGCGCCTCTTCGCGCTCATCGATGGCAACAACGCACGCGCCCTGGCACTGCTCACCCCCACGCAATTCGCCCGCTTCACCGAAATCCAAAACCAGATTCTGAGCTACAGCATGCTGGTCTCTCCTCAGATTCAAAAACAACTCCGCCTCACCTACCGCCAGAAAGCCTCCATCGAAGCCCTGCGCATCCGGGGACTGGAATTTGTCTCGGAAATCAATCGCTCCTACAGCTCCGGCGCCGTCTCGCACAAAAACCGCGTTGATATCCTCCGCGACTACCGCATGCGGCAAGCCGAGGAAATGAAATCCCTCCTCACCCCCGCCCAGCGAAACGCCTTCGTAGCACTTTGCGGCAAGCCACTCCCCAAAAGCTGACCCCCCGCCCCGCGCAATCCATGGGAGCATGGCCGTCCCGGTCGTGCAAAGACTGATTTCGCCATCAAATTAAAGCGCACCTTTTTCCTCAACCCGCGTTTTTTTATTCCTTGTAGCACCGCCGTCTTGAGACTGGCTCAATGGCGCGAACTCCACCCATCCGAACCATGGCAGTCAACGTCTTACACAGGCGGGACGCCTGTGCTCCTCTCCAAATATTCAAAACCCACCGTCCATCGGCAGCACAGGCAAAACACATGCCAAACAATCCCGCCACCGCGCGGCAGCGCGAACTTAAAACTTAAGACTTACAAACTTAAAACTTCTCCCCCCTCAGCAAGCCGCCGGCAGGCTCTGCCAAGTGCTTTTCCACTCGCGCAGGGATTGCCGGAACTGGTTGCCGGCTTCATGCAGGCTCTTGCGGAGTTCGGCCATTTCCCGGCGGGACATCTCGGTTTTTCCTGCGACTGCGGCGCGGTATTCGACGAGCAGTTCCTCCCAGCGGAGGAGGGCCTCATCCATGCGGGAGCGGGCGGTTTGCACCATGGCGTGGATCGAGTCGGCGATCGGCGTGGGCTGGGCAAGCAATTTCGCTTGGAGCAGGCGGTCGTGCTCGGCGATTTGTGCTTTGAGGATTCTTTCTTCGGGAACGGTGCGGAGGTTGCTGGCGAGACCGAGTTTGTTCAGGAGCCAGATCGCCCACTTGGTGGGATCGTATTGCCAAGGTTTCACGCCATTCCGGTAGTCGTGTTGGAATTCGTGGTGGAAGTTGTGGTAGCCCTCGCCAAA
>Ga0172372_10006151_pt1 | contig 16453 bp, 18 predicted proteins | sample LakKiv5m_2_FD_114544 | JGI IMG/M metagenome (GOLD analysis project Ga0172372, IMG submission 114544) | Freshwater microbial communities from Kabuno Bay, South-Kivu, Congo - kab_092012_9.5m | ecosystem: Environmental > Aquatic > Freshwater > Lake | place: Democratic Republic of the Congo...
AATCAGCCGCAATACGCGCCTGCTCCTCCTGAGCACCCATAACCTGCTCACCAAGCCTACGCGACTCATCCTCACGCATCCTCCGACCCTGAAGAATACTAGACGCCAACTGACCACGAACATTCGTACCAAGCATAGCCCCCGTCAAAGCCGCCGTACCACCAGCACGACCAACCCCACGCGCAGCATCAGCCACCAAACCAACATCCATACCCGGCAAAACAGACGCCAAACCAGTCAACGCAGACAAACCCGTCTGACCAACCTTAGCAACATCCTCACCAACACGCCCCGCAGCCGCAATAGCCGGATCATACAAGCGCGTAATATCCATCTCAATATCCTCAGGCGTACGCAAAGCCTGTTGTTGCTGCGTATAATACGCAATACGCGGATTCAACGAGGCCGCAAGCCCCGCCGCATAATCCCTGCCAAACCTCTCCCGTGGCGCGGGACGAGTATTATTATTACCAGTAGCCATAGTCACCCCCCTTTATGTTTTTACCCAACCGCGTTTATTGCCCATATACTGCCACTTACCGCGCCGCTCATACATACGCCCCTTACCAGTCGGCTTACCTCTAGCGGCCGCAGGAGCCGCAGGAGCGGCCTCAGGCATCACAGGAGCCGCCTCAGGCATCACAGGAGGAGCAACAGGATCACTCACAGCAACATTCTCAGAACCCTGAGCAGCCCTAATAGCAGCATCCGTAACCTCACCCGCAGCAATATCCTGATACAACTTACCCAAACCACCATACTTAGACATAATATCACCAAAGAAACCAGCACTAACCTGCCCAATATCCTGCAACGCAGCCGTCTCAGCAGCCAACTCAGCCTGCCTAGCCAAACCACTACGAGCACCCAAACCACGCGCCCTAACACCCGCCTGAACACCAGCCTCCTCAGCAGCACCCGCCTGAGCAGTCTGAGCAAACAAACCAGTAGTACCATACTGACCACTAGCCCCCATCGCAGCAAGCCTCTGAGCATCCTCAGCACCAAACACAGGCTTACCAGCAGAATCAAACTGAATCACACGATCCGGATCAAACGCATCCTGAGCACCCAACACACTATACTTACCCGACGCATCAGGCATAGTCCAACCATACTGACGCATCGTAGCATCAACAAAATTCCCATAATCCTCAACAGCACCACGATACGCCATCGAAGCCCGCATAGCATTATCAGCAACAGCACTCATCACGTACTCGCCTTCTCAATATACTTATAACCCGTAATACTTGCAGCACCAGCAGTTGTAAGCGTAGAGGTAACATCAGTCCACCCCGTAGGAACAGCGCCAGCAGCAGTCCGCCACAAAATAACCATGCCCGGAACCGCTACACGCTGATAAATCTTATTATCAATATCAGTAATAAGAGCATTAATACTATTGTATCCAGCCGTGTCTGTTCCGGCTAATTGTAGAAAACTAAAATTGTTTGTAGCCACTAGTCACCTCCTTTAATAAAAATAATCTTAAACCCAACTAATAGTCTCTTCATCCCAACGCCAACGATTACGCCCATCAGGAGCATCCTCACTAGGATACGGAACAGGCGCAACCCAACGACAAGACTCAACATTAAGAATCCAAGACGGATACTGTTCAGGCTTAGGCGGAATAAAACCATCATACTCTTCCGAATACTCAAAGCCAATACCAGCATAATTCTTACGAAACGTAGCATTATACGATGTTTGAACCCAACGCCCACCAAGAAGATTCTCACAAAAAATCTTACCAATCTCTTCGGATTCTATGCCATTCTCATCAAGAATGTCAGAATTATTGACTACGATTACTCGTAATACAATATTATTATTGTTTAGTTCTGCGAAGTGTGCCATTAGACTGCGTACCTTACGATTACAATACCAGAACCACCAAAGCCATTGCCGTCGTCGTCGCGGCCGCCTCCACCACCGCCGCCTTTATTGACTACACCGTTCTCTCCTAGAAAAGCCGTTTGATAGCCCCAAGGACCCGAAAATCTATATCCAAGACCTCCACCATAACCAATATTAGTTAAAGCCACATAATAACCCTGCTCTGTTATGTATGACCCGCCGCCATAACCCCCACCACCATAATTATCACCAAAAATAGTAAGGCCAACTCCACCAACACCTGCAACAGGATAACCTAATGAGCCGCCTGTTGTACTGTTTTGACCCGCACCACCAATACCCGCTCCACCACCAGCCCACTCGGACAGCCACGACCCACCACTAAAATGAGTATTACTACCCCCCTGTTTGTCATCAATACTCGCTCCACCACTTTGACCACCAGAACGAGAAATATTATTAAACGAACTACTACTACCCGGATATTGATAGTCGCTAGAACCAGCGCCAATAACAACAGGATATGTATTAGCAGTTAAAGTTTGATTAGTAGTATAACTATAACTTCCCGAAGCGCCACCACCACCGTACCACGTGGAGTTATCGCTTGACCCGCCGTCCCCACCCGCTCCACCACCAGCAAGAATAAAAATATCAACACCAGTCAACGAACCATCACTAACAACAAGACTACCAGAACCAGTAAACGTATGATACTTATACCCACCACTCGTAGTAATAGTACCACCAGTAACAGTAGGACCACTAGGAGCAACACTAAAAGAATTAATAAAAAAATCACTCATAATTACGCCTTAGAATAATACAAATAGACCTTAAGGCCCTTAGCACCAGTACCAGCAGTATCAATATCAAACGTTAACTCAGCATCATCAGCAATACTAGAATCAGCAAGAGTAGTCGCTGTAGCCGCAGTCGTACTAGTCTTCTCATTAGCGTCAATGCTAAGTTTATTAGCACCAAGAATACTCGTACCATTCTCATTAATATCAACAGTAGGATTACCACTAGTAGACGCTGTAGCAAGAGTAGCACGAGGAATACTAGTAAGAGTCATAGCAAACGGAGCACGAATAGTAACTTTAGCCGCGCCAGTAGTAATAGCGGTTGTTTCATCACTAAGGGCGATTCCCATTACTCCACCACCAAATGCTCCTTGAGGCCCTTGTGCTCCTTGAGCGCCCGTCGCCCCTTGAGACCCAGTAGCGCCCTGCGAACCGGTAGCGCCCTGTGCTCCTTGAGAGCCTGTAGCGCCCGTAGTGCCCTGAGAACCAGTAGGTCCTTGAGCGCCTTGAGCCCCAGTATCACCCTGAGCGCCTGTTGCACCCTGAGGACCAATATCCCCCTGAGGACCCTGAGAACCAGTAGCGCCTTGAGCACCCGTAGCGCCCTGAGCGCCCTGAGCGCCTTGAGGCCCTGTCCCCTGAGGACCCTCTGGCCCCTGAGAGCCTGTAGCCCCTTGTGCTCCTTGCGCTCCCTGTGGTCCAGTCGCCCCTTGTGGGCCAATGTCTCCTTGCGGGCCTTGTGTGCCTTGTGGTCCTTGTGCGCCCTGAGGCCCAGTAGATCCCTGTGGTCCGGTAGCGCCTTGAGGCCCAACATCTCCCTGTGGTCCTTGTGAACCAGTAGCGCCTTGAGCACCCGTTGCGCCTTGTGGGCCAATAGCCCCCTGAGGACCTTGCGAACCAGTATCTCCCTGAGGGCCTTGTGCCCCAGTAGCGCCTTGCGAACCAGTAGCCCCTTGAGGACCAGTAGCCCCTTGTGCACCCTGAGATCCTTGAGCACCAACAGCGCCCTGAGGCCCCTGCGTACCTTGAGGGCCCTGACTACCCTGAGCGCCTGTAGCCCCCTGACTACCTTGAGCACCCGTCGCTCCCTGACTACCCTGCGAACCCTGCGGCCCCTCAGGCAAACTAAAATCAAGCAAATTAACATCCATCAAAGTATACGTATAATCAATATAATTTGCCAACTCTTCAATACGCTGAGCCAGAAGGGAAAGACTATCATCCCCAAGAGGATAAGGAAACCCATAATTACTAGTATTACCAACAGACATAAATCACCTCCTAAACGTAGCGTTCTCTAAACGATCTAACCTAAAATCCTGAATCTCACCAGCAGTATAAACAAGATTAGTTACCGGATTAACATCACTAGTCGTAGGACTAGTAATATTTGCAGCATTACGATCAAACAAAACCTGACGAACATACGAGTTAATTTCATTACGAATCAACTCAACAATAAACCTTTCAAAAGCCTGCTTACCAGCAGGAGTAGTCAAATCATAATCCTGCATAACTACACCCGACTAGACCGCATCGGCTTAAAACCAATATTCCACGAATCAATCATAACCGTATGAGGCCGTTGCGATACCTGATAATTAGCAGGCCGATAATTATTCATCTGATACAACCTAAACCCAGCCGAAGAGTAACGCCAACTAATTTTCTTTTTACGACGAGTAAATTCAGCATCAGTAAGATTATACCAAGTAGTATTAAGATTTTTTACAGTATGCCAAGTAGGCTTATTAGGACTAGCAGCCCGCTTCAACACATTAGACTCCCAAAAAAACCACGTATACCCAGCCTCACCAAACAAAGCCCAATTAGCCTGCTTCTTCTTAACAATATTAATATTATCATTATCCTCTTGATCAACAAGATCTATGCGCATACCCCCATCAAGAAGATAAAGATTAAGCAGAACTTGTCTAAACCATTTCTTCAAAATAGGATCACCAACAGGATAATGCTTTGTTTGCATATAAAAATCAGGCCCCTTATAATACAAACTAGATTGTTTACCAAAACTTTCACTTAATTCAGAATCTTGAACCTCAGAATAATCATTACGCGAATTAAGCATACTATCCACATCAACAAGACGAGCATACGTGCCCGTAGTATTATCAGGATTAACAGCATTAATCCCAGCATAACCTTTAGTACCACCAGCACTATCCAATTTAATAAACCCACGAAAATCAAAATTACTAATAGCCGTAATAGCATTCGTCGGCAAATAAATAGCAAACGTCATACTCTCAATAAAATTAACCGGCCCCCAAACAAATTGAAGATTTTTACTCCACGTATTACCCGTGCTAGCAGCCGGAAGAATTTGCACACTAGAAGGCGGACTAGACGACGGAGAAGACGAAGCAGTAGCATTAACGCTCATCTCAATTTCTGTAGCACTTGTACGACTAAGAATAGTTGCACCCGCCGGAATACCCGCACCAATAATAGGCTTACCAACATCCCCAACAACAATACCCGTCAAACCGGTAATAGTAGCATCACCGCTCGTAACAACAGCCTTTGGATACGAAGTACCAGCAGACCACAAACCACTAGTATTCTGTTGAGAAACACCCACACTACTATACATCTGACGAGACTCCCAATATACAGGAACATTATTCTCAATCAAAAAATCTTCATTAGAAAATGAATTATCTAATTCTTTAATTTCTTCAAGAGTAAACCCGCTAGGAGAATTATCAATCGTATCCGCATACAAAGGCTCATAACGAATAGGCGTATACGCGGAAGAAAAACCCGTAAACGTCATAAACAAATAATCCTTATAAAAGAACCCATAAATACGACGCGACGACGCATCAAATGTTTTAATACTATCCGTATAATACGCCCCAAGATTATTCTCAGTCAAATTACGAACAGTAGCCCCATCATAAAAAAGAATACCATTCTTAGCCGCCCAAAACACGCCACCACCATACTCAACAATACTCTGAGCAGACAAACAACCCTCAGGATACAACTCTTCAAGACTAAAATTAGAACGATAATTACCACGAAGAATATACGTCTTATTATCAAGAAAAATAAGAATCCCAGTAGACGACGTAGCAATACCACGCATCTGCTGCGTACCCGGAATCACAATACTATCCGCCGCATCCCTAGACAAATCAACACTCTCAGGATCATGATACGCACTAAACACAATACGATTCTCAGTACCAATACTACCACCATTACCAAACCATTGATACCCAGCATACGTAGTATTAAAACAACCAGTATACTTAGTCGCATCATTAGTCAAAGTAATACTCGCATAAGGCCGCGCAACATACTCATCCGCATTCATAGGAACAATATCCGTATGATACGCCGCATCAAGCGACAAAGCAGCATTATTCGTAACACTAGCAACATCACCAAGCCACTCACCATCACTGGCCCGATACAACGCCCACCGCGTACCACTAACCGTACCCGCCAAATCAGCAGCCGCAAAATGCCCCTCACCATCACTACCAACCGTACCACTAGTAACAGTCAAACCATGCGCAGTCTTCGTAATAAGCCCACGACCATGATTATGCACATAAGGACGCACATTAACAAACTTCACATCCGCACTCGTATTAGCAGAAGCAACCGCACCATACCCAAACGTACGCACACAATCCTTCTCCAAATCAACATACGAACCATCAGTAGCCCACGCCTTAACAACCCCAAGATACCGATCTTCAGACGCACTAACCTTACGATATACAAACATACCAGCACTCAATTTCGACGTATCAAAAGAGCCACTAATACGATTCGTATACGTCGCATGACCACCAACAGTAAACGTCACATTATCATCAGAACCACCCAAATTAACAGGACTACCACCAACACTAGTAGACACCTGAAAATCATTCGTCGCAGCACTAACAACATAATACACCGTAGTATTAACCGTCAAACCAGTAATCGTACCCACACTAGAAAAAATAATAGGATACCCATTCTGATACCCATGATTCGTCTTCTCAATCTTATCACTACTCGCCTTAGCAGCACCAGTAGTAGACTGATTATTCGTAATACCAAGCGTACACGAATTAACCGTATAATTATTCTCCCCAGTACCACCACGCCAATAATACAACAAATTCTTATTAGACGAAGACGCCGTACCATAATTCTCAAGCAAACCAATAAACACGCCGCCATCAAGCGCAGGCCGCGAAAACATAATAGTATCAGCCATAACCGTCTCCAACACCGTAGCAGACCGCTTACGATAATTAGAATCATAAAACAAAATACGAGTAACAGACCCACTCGTAACAACAACACCAATACGATTATCATTATCCGGATTCCGCGTACTCACAACACCAAGCACACGCTGACCAGCAACATCCGGCTGATCCAACGCAGTACCCGCAGCATTAAACAACGAAAGAGTCGTAAACGGAGCACGACGCCGCAAATACCCTACACGATCAAACAACACATCTTGAGACCAACGCACAAAAGATTCTGGAATAAACGAGCCGGGAGCAGCCTGATTCATACCATTAGCCGCACCAACCTGATTAACAAAACTCAAAGACAAGGCCACTCACCCCCTCTAATAAGACCAGTCATACGAATCCGTCAAAACATGAACCCTCTCAGTACGATCATACTGATTCATCCACACATCAGCCCTCATCTGCTGATAACGAGACTCAAACATATTCTGAAACAACGCAGCCTGAGGATCATCATTCACAAGAAAAGCCTTAACAAGCGCATTATACAACACCACACTATGATGCCGAGACGGCACAAACCACGCCTCAGTATCCGTATCTTCCGTAGCAGCAACCGGCAACCGCGTAAAAAACAACCTAAACGTCGCACTACCACTCGTCTCAGGATACAAAAACATATCATCACCAACAAAATAATACTTCGTCGGAAGACTCGTATCACTAGACAAACGATAATTCTTCTCCACAACATCAGCCCGCTCAGGCGTCATAACCACATCATTCGACGTATCCACAAACGACAACACACTATTCAACAAATACTCCGTATACGGAATCAACACAGGATTCGACAAAGAATTATCAAGCGTACTAGTATCATTACGCACCTTAAACGACGAACCACTAGTCACCTGCGACACACCACTAGGAATCACAAACTCAACCATCTTCTCTAAAAAAGGCCAAGGCTCACGAGTAACAACATCAAAATATGCCTCATTAAGAAGCGTCAACTTCTGAGACTCCTCAAAATCCTCAAAACCATACAAATCCATCTTATCATACAACTCATCCAGCGTCACTTGCTTCACCCCCCTTCGGAATATTATAATCAATAAACTCTTTAATTACAGGAGACTTACCATGCTGCCGAAGAAAATGCTCAACAACCTCAGCACTCTCCTCAGTCGCCTCATCCGCCCTATCACGAAACTGTTGCTTAAACTTGTCCTGACTAGCAAGAATCTCATCATAAATAGCATACCCATGCCGATGAGCGTCCGCACGACGCACACGCCGCATAACCTCATCTACATTTGGCAACTCTCGCCCAAACCCCACAACCGGATAATCCGGCTCAGGACGAGGCATACGAATAAACACACACCAATCCCCAGTATGCGCATTCCGCGCAAACAACAACCGCTCATCATACTCACGAACAGCGCGATCAATACGAACCTCATCAAAACTCATCATACCATGCCCCGGAACAAACAAACCACTCATCAACAATCCCACTTTCTCAAAGCCTTATTAATACGACTATTAGGATCATTCGCCGTCTTAGCACTAGTAAGCCGCTTTTTCATCCCACCCATACGAGCACAAAAACTCTTACGCCGAGCAGCCGCCTTAGGCGACCTCTTAGCCTGCCTAGCAGACACCGGAGGCTTCAACTTACCTTTCTTATACGAACGCCGACCAGCAGCATTCAAACCACCCTCAGGATTCTTCCCTTCCTTACGAGTCCAAGCCTCCGACATATTATCCCCTCCTACGAAAATAAAACCTACGAAGACGATACTTCCAATGCGCATAACTGCTCATAATCAACTCCTAGCCGCTTTACCAGCAGCCTTAGCCGCCTTAGTATTACCAACAAACTGTCTACCAGCCCGACTACCAGCCATCTTCTTACGATTCGTAGCCGCCTTCTCAGCAGGAGACAACCGCCTCCAAGCCGCATCAGGCAAATACCGCGTAGTACCGCCCTTACGAGCAGCAGGCTTACCATCACTAGTCCGCCACTTCTGCCTAGTCCACTTAGCCAAACTAGCCTGCGCCTTCGTCTTAGAACCAGAATAACGCCCACCAGCCTTCTTATAACGAAGAGTTGCTAACTGAGCCTTACGAGCACTCCATTGTCCCGGCTTACCACCCTTACTACCAGCCTTAACACTAGCAACAATACGCTTCCACAAAGCCTCATTAGTACGACTCATTTAACACCCCCTTATGTTAAAATAGGGAGGGGCCGAAGCCCCTCCCTACCAGAATTACACGCCAGCGTCAGTACCGCCATCAACCGTGATGCCCGAAAGGACAGCATGATTGTTGCGCTTCGTGACACCCAGATTCATGTACCGAGTCATGACGGCCTCAAAGGCGTCGTAACCCGCGACCTGACGAAGCGTCTGCCCGTCAGCATCAAGGAAATGCCAATCCTGATCCGAGAACACCTTAATAGTAGACTCGTCCAGCATATACAGATTCCCGTACGGAGCATCAATATCCGCGATGACCGGAAGCCCAGCGTACTCAATCGTCTGGAAACCAGCAACATAATTGTACGACTCCGGATCAACATAACGAACATTCTGATCAAGCAGATTAAAGATCTCGCGCTGAACACCCAGCGAAGTAACCATCACAGACGGCTTACCCCCCTCAAGGCGAATCAAGTTAAGACCCTGCTGAAGATCATCAAGAGCAATCGCGCCAACAGACGTGATGCGCTTGTTATCCCAAAACGGCTTAGAGGCAGGATCAATCTCACCAAAAGTCTCCTGACCAACCGACACGATACGACGAAGACCATCAATCTCGTTCGACCGCGAACCAGTAGCAAGAACGCCATTATCGACGCCAGCACCAGCACGGAAGATACGAGTCGAAGAAGTAGTCGAAACCGCCGAACCACTAATCGTAATCGTGCTATTAGTATAATCAACCGCCGTGATCTCCACGCCAGCAGCAACATTATCAACGTTAGCCGTCGAACCAATATCAATAATCATACCAATATACAACTGACCCTTGCGGATCGCCTCCTTACCCTCAGTCGCATTCAACACAACCGTGGTCGAAGAAGTAGTCGTACCACAATCACAAATGATCGCCTCGCCCTTAGCATACACCTGACGAGCAAGATCCTTCTGAAGATCATTACGAATACCATCCAACTCAGACTTAAGAGCCTGAAGGAAAGCACCCGCCTCATTCTTCGTCTTAGCCATCGACGGACCCGTCACCTGCACACGACCATACAGGTACTTCAGATCATAAACAGCCTTGTCATAATCCTGATTGCCCGACGCAGGCAGAGCCGCAGACTCCGCACGAGCACCAATACCACCAGAACGAGACGTATGAAGCGGAACATAAGCCCGCTTACCCACCAGATCCTCCGACTTCGCATTCAAACGCGAAAGAAGAAGAACCTCATTATTCAACTGCTCAGCAACCGGCCCAAGATAATACTCCTTGAGAATGTCGCTAAGCGTAGTAAGAGTAGCACCAGCCATCCTACTAACACCTCCTTAATAGATTAGGAAATGTTACGAACAACCTCCATAGCAGCCCTATGAGCATCATCCAACGACGAAAACTCTCTAGACGGCACACTAGACGGCCCACCCGGAACCGCACGAGCACCATCCGGAACAGCCTTAGCCTGCAAATAATTCCCCAACAATCGTTGCTGAATAGCGTGAAACTGCTCAGCAGCAGCATTCAAATCACCATCAGTCGAATACGCAAGAGAATAAATCGTATCAATATCATCCTCAGTATAATGAGGATTAGCGACACGAATCGCCTGCTCCACCTCTTCCAAACCAGCCATAACCTCCGCATGTTCCTGCTGCTCAAGCATCTGCGAACGAAACGCCCGCATCTCCTCCAACTCAGCCGCAAGCGAAGGCGGAAGCCCCTCGTAACTCACGTCATTCGGCGCATCATCCTGCTCAACCTGCTGACCAAAACCCATTTGTTCCAACCGGCGTTGAATATCCGAAGCAAACTCTGCCGCAATGGCAGGCTCCGAATTAAGCCGCTGAAGGAATTGGGTGGCTTCCAAAGCATCACTAGGATCAACCCCCGACTCGGAAAACGCCGACATCTGCCGACGAATATCCGCAACCTCCTGAGTCTTACGAGTATAATCAGCCTGCATAGACTTATACACCCCTTGCAAATCCTCAGGAAGCACATTAGGATCAAACTTCGTAAACGATTCCGACTCAACCGGATTATCGTCAACAACAACCTGACCCTCCCCTACACCAACCGAATCAGCATCCTCACTCGGCAGCGTAGACGACAGCGCATCCAAAGCGCCATCAATATCAATCTCACTCATCACTATCTCCCTTACTTAAGAGTCCGGCTAATTCCGGTTGCTCCTCAATAACCTCACCCTCAATAATCTCGCCAGCACGAGCCTCAGCCGCACCAACAACACCCTGCACAAACCCACCCATCAACTCTCGCATATCCTCACGAGAAGGAAGCGTATGCACAGTCTCCGTCCGCTTAGTCGCCAACCCCGACGCCAAACGAATCTTATCATCCATAATACCAACAATCGTACCAAGCGTACCCATCTGCTTAACCTCAGCCTCAGGAATAAGCGTCTCCAACTTATCCATAGCCGAATTACGAATACGACTAGCCCGCGTAACAAAATCCTCAACCTTCTCAGGCACCAAACTCGCAACATCATCCGGAGGCCCAGACTCGCGCCACTCAGACACCCAATACCTAAGCGTCGTATGCGCAACCCCAGTCTCCCTAGCAGTCTGACGAATATTCTTATCATTAGAAATCCAAACCACATACGCAGCAGCCTTATCCTCATCAGACCAACGAGCCTTACTACGGGACAAGATTCATCGCCTCCTCATCCAACCTAGCCTGCATCTTCTGATTCTGCATAATCTCATTACCAACCATCTTCGTAATAACATCCTGCTGATACTTATCAAGCCCCTCAAACTGAGCATCCTCAGCATTAGGCTTATCCTTATTATCAATAACCACAGTATCCAACGCAGGCTCCAACATCTCCTGCGGAGTAACACCCTTAACACCAGCCTGCTGAAGAATCTTCGACCCAGTAGACGGCCCAATCGGACCACGCAACTGAAGCGACACACGCGGAGCCTGACCATCAACATTACGAGAATTCTCCAACGCTTGCTGCGTAAACTCATAATGCTTATAGAACCGTTCCCGAACCTCCAACGGCAACTCCTCAAACTCCGGCGACTTCATATACGCCGAATGAATCTCCAAATGCGAAGCCAAACTCTCAAACGGCAACGGCCGTAACGGAGCATCCACAGTAGCCTGCATCAACTGAGGATCCAAACTCATAACCTCACCCGACTCAGGATCAACCTGAGGATTCATCAAACTCATCATCAAATCATTCTGAGCCTTCAACGCAGCCTGCTCATTAATCGGCAACCCATCAAGAAGCCTATCATGCTCACGCATAGCCTGATCCTCATCCGCCTCAAACTGTGCCTGCAACGACCGAAAATCAGCCAAATCAAGATACTTATACGCCTTCGTCGGACTAATAATACCCATCTGAAGCATCTGCAACACACGCGCCTGACGACCAGCACGAGTACGAGGCAAACCAGAACCCGTCTCAACCTTAACCTGCACACCAGCAATAATATCCGCAGACTCAAAACGCTCAACCTTAGGACGAGAACCAGCACCCTTCAACATAATCATACGAGGCTCCTGATAATACTTCTGCGCCAACTCCAACATAAAATTACCCGCCCGCTCCAACGCCTTCTCCATCATAAGAATCTGCGGAGCCAACCGATCCGTAGCAGCCTCCTGCAACAAATCAATCGCCACACCAGCCTCAACATTCGGAGGAACACTACCCTCCACAACCTCATTCAAACCAAAAATATCCTTCAAACGAGCACCAATATCCTGCAACTGATCAAACACATACCCCGGCAAACCCGGCAACGGCATCTGCTCAGGCACACGCCCAGCAACAGGATTATACTCAAAAATAGCACCCGGCTCATCCGTAATCCGCTGCCGCAAAGAACCCACCGGAGCCAACATCTGCGGCTTCAACGTCAAATTCTTATACTCAATAATCTGCGAAAGAGTACGATTCAACTCCTTCTGCAACGGAATCGCATGCTCAACCACACTCTGATCCCACAACTGACCCGGAACACGAACACCCGGAAACTTCACAAGCGGCAACTCCATAAACGGATACGGCCAATCCGACTCAAACAACACAATACTCGGATCCTTCGTAAACACCACATACCGCCCATTAGGATACTTCGGACTAGGAAGAAAATACCCAATAAAAACAGTCCGAACATTCTCCTCAGTCTTAGAATCACGATTCCCAAACACACCCGGAAGCGTCTCATCAGGATACTTATTCACAGCATTAGGCTTCAACAACACACCATAACGCTTCTTAATCTCCTCAGGACTCATAGGATGAACACAAATAGCCCACTTACAATCCTCAAACACCTGAGCCGAATCATCAAGAAGAACATCAAACGGCGACATAACATCAACCTTAATCTCCCCCTCAAACACCTCCTGCTCAAACGCATCCGAATCAACACCCATAGACTCCAACCGCTGCTTAAAAAAATGCTCCAACAACGGATTCACAATCGGCTGCCCAGACTCAGGCTCAACCATCACCCTAACACTAGAACCACATTGATCATCCCAACCAATCTTCCAAAACCCATTACCACAAATAATACTCCACAACATCGCCTCTTCACGCTTAGACGACAAACTAAACCGATCCCACCAATAATCCAACAACGACTCAGCAACCTCAGCCGCCTTCTGCGCCTCATACGAACCCTGACCCGGAGTCGCAAAAAACGTTGGCTTCGTCTTCGTCAAACGCGCCAACAAACTATTAGAATGAGGAGCAATCTGATTCGCCACAAGCCTCACACGATACCGCGGCTTATCCCCATCATCAACCGGAAGCGACTCAATACGCCTAGACTTCCGATTAAAAAACACATACTGATTACCCTTATAAAAAGCAAGATTCAACTTCCATTGACGCGCCAACAACTCGCGCTGCCGCTCCAACTCATCCACCTTCTTAACCAGAGCGTCTGCCGGAGCAAACCCCTCAGGACGAACATCCAAAACATACCCGGAATTCTGCTCCACAGAATCACCCCCTTCTAAACAAACTCAATATCCGACGCCTCCAAACCAGCCTCAGACAACAAATCCTTATACTCCAAAGGAGAAATCACACCCTGACGCAAAGCCCAATCCGCGTCCTGCTGCTCCTCACTTACCCTTAGTTGACCCAGCGGCGCGTCGCTTAGCGGGCGACTTCCCTCCAACCTTAGACTTTCCAACCTCAACTTCTCCGTCTCCAACTCCAACATCCGCTCCGTCCACGACCGATGCAGACTCAGAAACTCCAACATCAGACTTACAACCGCACTCGTCTCTACACAACTTAAACCCTGCTTGCTCCGCCAACCAAACAATCGTAGCCTCCTTAACAACACGAGAACGATGATTACTCATATACGGAGCAACACGATTACGAAACCCCGTATCAAACACTCGCTCACCCGGCGCACACCGCTCACCCGTAACAGCATCCGCACCATTACCACGAATCTCAATAAACTCAGGCATCACCACATACTCCCCATCATCTCATCAACAAAAGAATCCTCCCGCTTACCAGAAGGCCGATCAGCAATAACCCAATCCGGCAAACCACCCGGATTCGACTCATCATCAACACTCACCCACGAATCACCCAACAACGCACCAGCAGTCCGCAACGCAATCTCAACACTATCCAAACAGTCATCTTTCGGATTTCGAACACTTGCATCATAATTAATCCACTCATCAATAAAATCCCGATGCTCATGCCTAACACGAACCTTACCAATCCTAAACAACGGACTCATCGCCATAATACGCTCATACTTCTTACCCTTAGCAAAAATAGGAACAATAGGCGGCATAGACGGCAGCCTCTCAGCCTGCTGCACCAAGGCTGCCTGATACGCATTAGACTCAATACCAATAATCTCTGGTTGGTACCGCAAATAATACTCTTGAATCTTCTCCAACTGATCAGCAAACGGAATCTTAGCAGCATACTGATCCAACAAGAATACTTGATTATTATCCGCCACACCAACAATACTAATCACAAACCTATCACCGCGACCACTCATACTCACCGCAGGATCCACACCCATATACTTACGAAGTTTCTGAAGACCCCCATCAATCGTACGAGGAAGATCCTCATCCGAATAGTATTGCAACCACTCGCCAGCAAGATCACGCCCAGCCATACTATCAAACGCCGCCATATACTCTTGCGCAAACAATAAGGGGTGATAACGCTTCCTCGTATACTCCCACTCCTTCTTAGGAAAATACGGATTATCAATACTACGATACTCCACCCGACCCTGATTAGGATCCTTCATAGCATCCTTCGACCAGAATTCATCATAAAACCAATTCTTACCATCAGGCGTCGTAGTCGTAATAAGAAGCCCCTGCTTATCAGACAATGCGGGCCGCATCACTTGCCACGGCTCAGCAGTACGAATAAACGCAGCCTCATCCATCCAAAGAATATCAAGACCAGCACCACGCAATGATTGTGGATCATCCGAAGACTTAAACTCCACAAGACTCCCATTAGGGAATTCAAAGGTCATTGCGCCCCGGTTCTCCTTCACATCCTTACCGATAGACATACCAGCCTCCGTAATAACCTTACGCAAAGTAAGGAGCGCCGGACGCAACACCTTATAATCCTTACTCGTCGCCCACACCCACAAAGGCGCATCATCCTCTCTACCATAAGCATCCCGATGAAACTGTTCAGGATACAAACAATAAAACAACACCTCCCAAGCCGCCGACAATGTTTTACCACCACGACGACCAGCAACAAGATGACGAAAACGAGTCAAACACTCACCATTAGAATTCGCATGAAACAATGATTGATAATAATGAGGAGCATACCCATTACTAAGAAACCATCCAAACTTCTCAGGATACTTCAATAACAAGTCCTCAAGTTCAGCATGAGAAACCGTAACACCCTCTTTACAATTATAATTAGGCACGACTCCTCCTAATGCGGCCTCCGCTCATTACAAACACCACACCTACGCATATAATACGCATTCTCACTACTACACTTCATACAATCCCATGGTTCTTTTGGAACATCCGTTTTACGAACCTTAGGTTGAACATTAGAATTAAACATAACCTAAGCCTTAATAATATAATTCAACAGTATTGTCGGCTGTATAACCCCGTGAGTACCCGTACCAGTCGAACCAGAATTACCTACATAATTAGGAACATCAATCGAATGTTGATGATCCCCCGCATACGAAACAACGGGAGGACCCGTAAAGCCAGCATCCTGAATATTAGCAGAACGAACAACACCATCATTGTTATTAACAATGCCGCCGCTGCCGTCAGAAACCT
>Ga0172372_10006153_pt1 | contig 16452 bp, 12 predicted proteins | sample LakKiv5m_2_FD_114544 | JGI IMG/M metagenome (GOLD analysis project Ga0172372, IMG submission 114544) | Freshwater microbial communities from Kabuno Bay, South-Kivu, Congo - kab_092012_9.5m | ecosystem: Environmental > Aquatic > Freshwater > Lake | place: Democratic Republic of the Congo...
GCCCTTGCCTACGTCAATCGCGGTTCCGGCTGGGTGCTCGACCCCGTGGGCCAACCCACGTGGCCCGGTATCCTCGCCCTACTCCATCCCCCTGCACCGGATGCGGGTCACGCGGAACTCCACGGGTGGCGTGGTCACGCCGGAGTGATTCAAAACAGCAATACTCCACTGTTTGAGTAGTGTATATCCAGTGAATGGCGAGGCTTGGATCAAGTTTTTCGCCCCAAGGATGGCACATGCCATCAAATTGATTAACAGATAGTTAAATTATTCTTCGAACCTCACGCCAGCCCAACCGCGCCCGCCAATCACAACTTACTTGATTGACGTTAAAACAAACTAACTCTACTTATGTACTCAAGATGAGCGCGACACCGGCACAGGACAGCTCCACAGCCCCCGATCCCGCACCCTTGGCCCCCAAGGGTGCGCAAACCTCGGGGGCACTGTCCCAGAGCGACAGTGCCGATTGGGTCGAGGTCCTCCGACAGCACGTGGCCTCCCTCCGGTTCGGCGTGATTCAGGTCGTCATCCATGAGGGGCGCGTCGTGCAGATCGAGCGCACCGAGAAGTACCGCCTCCCCAACCGCTGAATCCATCACCCCACACCCGCCTCCCATGTCCGCACTTCCTGCCCTTCCCCAAGATGCCGACGTACTCCTTCCGTTTACGGAGCGCCGGTCCATCCGCCGCCTCCTCGATCCGCTGGATCGCCTGGCCGCGACTTCAAACCGCTTCCTCGGCGCCTCGCCGGGCCATTTCGAACGTGATGGTCGTGCGTATTCCCTCCCGAGGTATCTCTACGTCGGACCCAAGGGCGGCGGTGACATCCTGCGGATCGGCATCTTCGCCACCATCCATGGGGATGAACCGGAAGGCGCGCTGGCCCTCCCCAAACTCCTCCAGACACTTGAACGTGAACCCGGCATCGCCGAGGGCTACGCGCTCTTCATCTATCCCGTGTGCAATCCCACCGGCTTCGAGGACAACACACGCCATGCCCGGAGCGGACGGGATCTGAACCGCGAGTTCTGGAAGCAATCGGACCAGCCCGAAGTGCGTTTCCTGGAATCGGAGATCTGGATGCAGTCCTTCCATGGGATCATCACCCTGCACTCGGACGACACCAGCCATGGGCTGTACGGCTTCGTGAAGGGCAACGTGCTCTCCGACCACCTCATCCGGCCAGCCCTGCTGGAAGCAGGACGTTTCCTCCCGCGGAATCACGGAGCCCGCATTGATGGCTTCAACGCCGAGTCCGGCGTCATTCACGACGGCTACCCCGGAATGCTCCAGTCGATCCCGGGCCTGTCCCATCCGCCCTTCGAAATCACTTTGGAAACGCCGCAACTCGCGCCCCTGCACCGGCAGGTCGACGCCCTCGTAGCGGCATTGAAGACGATCCTCGTCGAGTTCCGCTACCTCCAGGCCATCGCGCAGAACATCTGACCCAACCTCAATCGCCCAGCCCATGCCCAGGATCTACGACAGCATCACGGAGACCATTGGCAACACGCCCTTGGTTCGACTTCACCGCACGGCACGTCACCACGGGGTGGTCGCCGACATCCTTCTGAAGCTCGAGTTCTTCAACCCCCTTTCGAGCGTCAAGGACCGTATCGGGGTGGCCATGATTGAAGATGCGCTCGCCTCGGGTCAGATCACGCAGGACACCGTCCTCATTGAACCAACATCGGGAAACACCGGCATCGCCCTGGCGTTCGTGGCTGCCGCACGTGGTTTGAGGCTGATCCTGACGATGCCGGAGACGATGAGCCTCGAACGACGAAAGCTCTTGAAGATCCTCGGCGCACGCCTGGTGCTCACCGAGGGAACGAAGGGCATGCGCGGAGCCATCGCGAAGGCGGAGGAACTCAAGGCAACGATCCCCAACTCGGTCATCCTCCAGCAATTCTCAAATCCCTCGAACCCCGCCATCCATCGACGGACGACCGCCGAGGAAATCTGGCGGGACACCGACGGAAAGGTGGATTTCGTGGTCGCCGGCGTTGGAACCGGCGGAACCATCACTGGCGTCGCCGAGGTGCTGAAATCGCGAAATCCGGCATTCAAGGCCATCGCGGTGGAACCCACGCGCTCACCGGTCATCTCGGGAGGCAACCCCGGACCCCACAAGCTGCAGGGCATCGGCGCGGGTTTCATTCCTGCCAACCTGAACAAGGATCTCGTCGACGAGATCATCCAGGTCGCCGAGGAGGATTCGGGGCCCATTTCAAAACAGATCAACCAACTCGACGGCATCCCGGTCGGCATTTCCTCCGGCGCGTCGGCGTGGGCTGCCATCCAGGTCGGAAAGCGCCCAGAGAACGCAGGAAAGACCATCGTGGTCATCATTCCTTCGAGCAGCGAACGGTATCTCTCTTCGTGGTTGTTCGCCGACATCAACGTCGAATCAGACAACATCAACGATCTTCTCAATCCTGCCGCCGCCTGACCCAGAATCCACTGTTCCATCCGGGCTGAGGCCATCGCGAGGGGCTGACCGCTCCAGCGCACGCTCCACCAAGCACTCCTTGGAAGCCCGACCCAGTCCGGTGCCGTCAGCAGACCAGAGCCATGAAGCACCCACAGACACAGTACAATTCCGCATCCGCCCGTTCCGCATCCGCCACCCTCCTGGCCGCCTTGATTGCCACGGGGCCGGTCCTCGCGCAGGTGCCGTCGACCAACGGCACCGTCGGTAGTGCGAGCACCCCGGCCATCGCACCGGCAGCGATCGACGCGGAACTCGTGCGGCAGCTGCTTTCGCGCATCGAGCAACTTGAGAAGCGCGACGCCGCCCGCACGAACGAGACCTCCGACGAGGTGACGCGCAAGCTCCAGCAGCGGATCGCGGAACTGGAGCAGAAGCTGGGTGCCATCGAGACCGGCGGGAAGGTCCTTCCCGAGATTGCGGTTACGCCGAATGACGCGCCCACGACGGTCGAACTCGACCGCAAGCTCAAGGATCTCGAAGGGAAGACCGCTGCCGAATCGGAGGCCGCGCGCGCCAAGGCGGCCAAGACGCCCCTCGTGAGCGTCGGGTCCACCGGCATCCGCTTCAGCTCCGCGGACACGAACTTCACCTTCACCCTCAAGGGCCTGATCCAGACGGACAGCCACACCTATTTCTCGGACAACGAGCTGCGCGAGGGCAACGACACCTTCGGCATCCGCCGTGCCCGCCTCTACATCCGGGGCACCGTTTACCGTGACATCTCGTTCGAGATCATCCCGCAGTGGGGCGGCATCAACGATCAGGGATCCAGCCTCCAGGACGCAGCGGTCGCGTACCACCTCGGGGAGCACTTCGAGATCAAGGCAGGCAAGTTCAAGGGGCCGGTCGGGCTCGGCCTGCTCCAGTCGATCGCCTGGGGCGACTTCAGCGAACGTTCCCTCGTCAGCGGTCTCGTGCCGTTCCGGAACGTGGGCGTCCAGCTCTCCGCGAAATTCTTCGATGGCGCGCTTCAGCTCGCCGGTGGCGTGTTCAACAACGCCGGTGATGGCCGGAATCCCGGAAGCTTCGACTACACCGACGGCAAGGAATATGCCGGCCGGATCTTCCTTGAGCCGTTCAAGGGTACCGACCTGAAGCTGGCAAAGGGCCTGGGATTCGGCGTTGGCGGTTCGTGGTCACAGGTCAGTTCGAATGCCTTTGGACTGCCCGCCACCATCGGTGAGCCATTGCCCGGATACTACACGTCACCGGGGACCCAGCAGTTCTTTGCCTACGACCCCCTGGTGGGTCCGGTGGTGGCGGACGGCACCCACTGGCGGCTCTCGCCGCAGGGCTATTACTACGCCGGTCCCTTCGGCCTGATGGGTGAGTACGCGCTCTCGGCCCAGGACGTCTACAACAGCACCACCTTCCGTTCCGCCCGCCTGACCCACTCCGCCTGGCAGGTGACCGGCCAATGGTTCCTCACGGGGGAGAAGGCGGGATTCGGGGCGGTGGAACCCATCCGTCCCTTCACGCTTGGAAGTCCCGGCTGGGGCGCCTGGCAGGTCGTCGCCCGCTATTCGAAGTTCGACGTCGACGACAACGCGTTTCCCGCCTTCTCGAACCCCGACTTCTCCGCGACGGATGCGACCAGCTGGAGCGTCGGCCTGAACTGGTGGCTGAACCGCAACCTCCGCGTGCTCGCCAGCTTCACGCACACCTCCTTCAACGGAGGCGGAGCTCCGGTCAGCATCGCGAACCCCGGCTCCGTCATCGCACCCTCCACCGTGACCGCCCAGGACGAGAACCTGTTTGCCGCGCGCATCCAGCTCTCCTTCTGAGCCCCGGACATCCCATGGCACCCACGCCCGCACCATCCCTTTTCCAACCCGTCTCCGGGAGGATCCACACCCCTGTCCCAACCAGTCGACCGGCCCACCGGCCGGAGTCCTGGAAGGGCGGCGAGGCCCTGCGCATCGCCGAAAGCAACCGCAACTCCGCTCCATCCGTTGCTCCCATGAACAAGATAGATCCAGCACGCCTGCGACGATACACCGTCGCCGGCGCCGTACTGGTTGCGCTTGCCGGCACCCCGGCCATCGCAGCCCCCTTCCTGTACACACCGGGCGACCTGGTGCTGACGCTCCGACAAAGCGGCAACGCGTCGGACCTCGTCGTCAACATCGGCACCGCCGCTTCGTTCTCCACGCTCGCTCCGGGAACGACGCGGCCAATCGAAGCCCTCTCAAGCGACCTGCTGAACGCCACGTTTCCAAGCCTCAACAACCTCGCGTTCTCCGTCGCCGGGGCCAACCGTCCTCCGCTGGTCGCGGCGTTTCCGATCCAGACGCTCTGGGTCACCGCACCGCGACTGGCAGCCGACCAACCCGCAGCTGTCTGGCTCCGGAAAGGTCAGGCCGTCCAGGGCAACGCCGGCAGCCAGATCGACGCCATCGGCCGCACGGCCGCTTCCTATAGCAGTTTGACTCCTGCCGGAACGGACAACACGGCTGCGGCGGTGGCCATTCCGCTCACCAGTCCGTTCACCCTCGGCCCGATCATCGGTGCTTCCTCCGACTATGTCGGAAACTTCCAGGGGCCGGTCGCCCAGGTAACTGCCGAAGACTTCGACGGCGATCCGGAGAACGTCGCCGCTGCGGACCTCATCGAACTGCTCCCCGGATCCACGGCGGCGGGAACGCTGAACACACCGGGACGCGTGCTGGGAACCTTCGTTTTCAAGCCCGACGGCTCGCTCACCTTCACCGCCGGCAGCGCGGTGATTCCCGCGCCGCAGATCACGGCCATCACCCGCGACGGGGACACCTCGCGGATCACCTTCGGCACTGTTGCCGGTGCCAATTACCGCCTGCGCAGCACCGGCATCGCCGGACTGACGACGCCCGTCGCGACCTGGGACACCGGTTCCACCGTCGCCGGCACCGGATCCGCCGCCACCCTGCAGGACTCCAACCCCTCCGACGTCCGCTTCTATGCCGTCGAGATCGTGCGCTGAGTCCCTTCGATGCAACTGCCACCCGAAACCACAAACATTCAACCCATACTTTTGATCCCATGAAACTCATCCGTTCATTTGTCTCCTTCCTTGCCGCGGCGGTCGTCGCCGGGCCCGCGCTCGCCCAGGTCGAAATCCGCCTCTCTGGCGCCGTCGCCTTCCGCGACACCGCCTATTTCGCCATCCGTGACCTGTTCGGCGCGAACCTCACCTCCCAGAACCCTGTCGACAGCACCGCCGCTCCCACCGCCCTCAAGGTTGTCTGGACTGGCAAGCTTCCCGCGACCTTCGGCGACCAGACGGTGACCGTGCGCGCCTTCTACAATGGCGCCGTCGCCGGCCTCCAGGACCTGACCCAGAACCGCAACGTCAACTTCCTCGCTTCCGCCACCCCCGGGGATACCAACACGATCAACCTGCAATCGGACATCGCCTTCTCGTCGGTGTTCCAGCAATCGACCGAGTTCCTCACGCCCAAGCTGGAGGACGTCCGCTTTGGTGCGACGCCGATCGTGCTCCTGAAGAGCAAGACGGCGCCGGCCAACCTGACCAACATCACGTCACACCAGCTCAAGACCCTCGCCGCGAACGGCAAGCTCCCGGCGTGGTTCTTCACCGGCGACACCAACCAGACCGAGGACGTCGTCTTCATCAATCGTGACCCAACCGCCGGCCAGCGGGTGACCCTCTTCAAGGAGGCGATCTTTACGGGCTCCCCGATCTCGTACTTCTGGGACACGGCCCAGCAGGGCTTCGTGAATGACCCGACCGGCCGCACCGCGCCGCAGATCCGGGATCACCTCAACAACTTCGGGCCGGCCATCAGCTACCTCGTCACGGTCGACGCCTTCGCCGTCAACGGCGGTGCCAACGTCCTCCGTTACAACGGCGCCCTGCCCTTCGCCAACACGCCCTTCAACAACACCGGCAACGACTACACCCAGCTCTACAACGGTCAGTACAGCCTCTGGGTTTACGAACACCTGCTCAACCGCTCCACCGCCAGCGGCAACGTGAAGCTGTTCCGCGAAGCCCTCGTCGGTGCCATCAACGAACGCCTCAAGACCTCCGCGTTCTCCGTCCCCATCAGCAGGCTCAACGTCGAGCGCACCGCCGACGGCGCGCCGGTCGCCCCGGTGGAGTGAGCTTCCCCATCCCCGCAAAACGCCTGACCCAAACATGACGATTCCCGTCTCCAATCCTTCCAGCAACCACGGCTGCGCCGGCGGAACCTCGGGGCCTGCGTGCTCCGCCCGTTTGTCGCGCCGCACGCTGGAATCGTTGGCGGGCCTCGTCCTCGCCTCCGGGCTTGCGGCCTCCGCCCTCGCGGCGGAGACCGCAGGCCCGTCGGCCTCTCCGGCGGCATCCCAGACCTCGCCGGCCACCTTCACGATCCAGTCCTTCGAAGTTAGCGGCAGCACACGGCTCTCGCCGGCCCAGATCCGCGACGCCCTCCGGGACGCCACCGGACCCAACGTCAACCTCTCGCGCATCCGCGCTTCCCTCGTCCGCCTGCAACAGGCGTACCGCGACGCCGGTTTGCCAAACGCCTCCGTCGTCCTGCCGCGACAACCCCTCACCAACGGCATCGCCCTCGTCCGAGTCATCGAGGACGCGTCCGCGCCTGTCACACGCCCCGTGCTTCCCGGCTGGACCGTCCCATCGTTCGAAGTCCGCCATTTCGTCGTGCAGGGCAACAGCGTGCTGTCCGCCGAAGAGATCGATCAGGTCCTCGGCAACGTCTCCGGCAACTCCGTCTCTCCCGGCCAACTCCAGTCGGCGCTCCGGCAACTCCGCGACGCCTACGTCGCCCGCGGTTACTCCAACGCTGTCGTCCTCGCCCCCTCCCAGGTCCTGACCGACGGCACCGTGGCGCTCCGGATCACCGAAGGAGCCCTCTCCCGTCCCACGGTCGCCGCCGCCACGAACACGCCACCCGCCCCCGCATTTGAAGTCCGCCGCTACAATGTCCGCGGCAATACGCTGCTTCCGGCCGAGCAGGTGGAGCGGATCCTCGCATCCGGCACCGGCGAGAAGGTCACCCTTACCCAGATCCAGAAGGCGCTCGGCGACCTTCAACTGGCCTACCGCGACCGCGGCTGGGCCACCGTCGCCGTCAGCCTGCCCCAGCAGCAACTCACCAACGCCACCGTCCAGGTCCAGGTCGTCGAGGGAACGCTCACCGAAATCCAGGTCACCGGGAACCGTCACTACACCTCCAACAACATCGTCCGCGCCCTGCCCAGCCTCCGCACCAACGCGCTCCTCAATTCCCGCGTCTTCCAGCGCGAGCTCGATCTCGCCAACCAGGACCGCGATCGGCAGATCTATCCCGTCGTCGGCCCCGGACCCGAGCCCGGTACGTCAGCCCTCACGCTCCGCGTCAAGGACCGCTTCCCGCTGCACGGCCGTGTCGACGTCCACAACCAGTCCGGTCCCGCGCTTCCCGAGTGGCGCATCAACTCGTCCATCCAGTACCGCAACCTCTGGCAGCGCGAACACCAGGTGGGCTTCTTCTATGGGTTCTCGCCCGAATCGTTCAAGAACCCCACCCCGGATCTCGACTTCCTCCTGAACCGTCCGCAGGTCGCCTTCTACGGCGGCTATTACCGCCTGCCGCTCGGGCAGCCCGAATCGGTCGAGGAACAGATCCGCGCCAACCCCGGGTTCGGCTTCGACGAAGGCTCCCGCCAGTTCCGCCTGCCGCCCGCCAGTTCGCGGCCTGACATCTCGTTCTTCGCGAACGCCGCCTCGGTCGACACCGGCATCCAGTTCACCCCGGACAAGGTCGTCTCGCAGACGCCGCTCCTCACCATCGTGTCCCGCGATTCCGGTCGGAACGTCATCGGCATCGAGTCGGGTGGGGCGAAGTTCAACCTGCCGATCGCCTTTGATGACCGCCACCGCCTGAACCTTTCCGCCGGCATCGAGGGAAAGCACTTCGGGCTCGAAAGCTTCAACACGAACAACTTCGTCATCACCACGGTCGTCACCAATGCCCAGGGCTCCCAGACCATCCGCAGCGACCTCGCGTCGCCCCAGCCCACCCGGACCACCGGCGTCACCTACCTGCCCCTCACCTTCGCCGCCGACTACTCCCAGACGGACGCCAGCGGCTCCACGGCCATCGGGCTCACGCTCACGGGGAACTTCCTCGGCAACGGCGCTGACTTCGATCGCACCGCCTATTCCGCCAAGGCGAATCCGAACTTCGGCAAGGCCGTCCTCAACTTCAGGCGCGAACAGAAGCTCTTCCGCGAATGGTCGGCCAGCCTCCGTGCCAGCGGCCAGCTCGCCTCCGGGCCGCTGCTGCCGACCGAGTCACTCTTCATCGGCGGCATCAGCAGCGTCCGCGGCTATTTCGAAGGCGAGGACTTCGGTGACCACGGATGGATCGCCGGACTGGACCTGCTAACCCCGCAGTTCAAGTTCCAGTTCAGCGCGCTTTCCGAACCGGTGCCGTCCTGGATCCGAGGCTTCACCTTCATCGACGGCGGACAGCGATTCCTCTCGGATGCCCCGGCCGGTTCGCCGGCATCCCAGACCCTGTGGAGCGTCGGCTTCGGTCTCACCGCCAACGTCAACAACCTCCTCGACCTCCGCGTCACCCTCGGCATCCCGCTGGCCGATTCCATCAACCGCGAGGCCCTCAGCCCACGCGCCAACGTTTCCCTCGGAGGACAATTCTGATGAACCCCGCCCCTCGCCATCCCGCATCGCGTCCGTGGCCTTGGTGGTTCACCGCCACGCTCGCCGCCTGCCCGTCCCCGCTTGCCTTCGCCAATCCCGCGGGCCCCGCCGTCGTCAGCGGCACCGCCTCCACCTCAGTCTCCGGCGCCCACCTTTCCATCACGGCTTCCCACAACGCGGTCCTTCAGTGGAACTCGTTCAACATCGCCCCCGGCGAGTCCACCCAGTTCATCCAGCCTTCGGCCTCGTCCGTCGTGTGGAACCACATCGCCGACCAGAATCCCTCCCAGATCTTCGGCAGCCTTTCCGCCAATGGCACCGTCGTCCTGATCAACCCGTCCGGTTTCCACTTCGGACCCGAGGCCCACGTGGACGCCGCCGGGCTTGTGGTTTCCACCGCCAACGCCACGCCGATCGAATCCTCCGCCGGGCTCTTCTGGCAGTTCCAGGGCGCACCGCCGCAGGCCTCCATCATCAATTACGGCCACATCCAGACCAGCCCCGGCGGGTCGCTGTTCCTCATTGCCGAGAACATCGCCAACCACGGCACCCTCGCCGCACCGGCCGGCTCGATCGGCCTCGCCTCCGGCAAGGAGGTCCTCCTGAGCCAACGCCCCGACGGCCGCGGCCTCTCGACCTCCGTCACACTACCCTCCGGCAGCATCCAGAACTCCGGCCAGATCACCGCCGACGCCGGCACGATCGCCCTGCACGCCCGCGTCGTGAACCAGTCCGGTTCGATCCAGGCCAACTCGGTCCGCGAACACAAGGGCGTCATCGAACTCCTCGCCTCGGACTCGATCCATTTGGCCGCTTCATCCTCGCTATCCGCCCGAGGGGACGCCTCCTCCCCCAGCAAGGGTGGCGAGGTCATCGCCAAGGCCGACCGTGTGTTCACCGATGCCGTCGGTTCGCGCATCGACATCCGCGGCGGCGCCGCTGGCGGCAACGGCGGCCGCGCCGAAATCTGCGCTCCCGAAATCTCCGCCATCCACACGCGGGTCGACGGCACGGCCGTGGCGGGCTCCCGCGGTGGCGAACTCTACATCGATCCGCAGGACATCATCCTCGGGAACACCGGCACCGGATCGGTCGGCAACGGCACGGTCAACCCGAATGATCCGCCCGCGACCGGCGCACTCAATCTGGACATTGGCACCGCCTTCACCGGCCTTTCCCGGATCCACCTCCAGGCCACGCGCAACATCCAACTGAGCGCCGGCACGGTCTGGGACCTCAACGACTCCACCGGCGTGTCCTCGCCAGGCAGCCTCCTGCTGCTCGAGGCCGGCAACAACATCACCCTCGCGACCGGATCCCGCATCAACGCCGGTGACGGCTGGTCCGTTTCCCTCGTTGCCGGACGCGACTTCACCCAGCCCTCCGGAACACGCTCTGGAACCGGCAACCTCGCGCTCAACGGCTCGGCCGGCATCCAGGCCACCGACGGGGACATCTCCCTCCTCGCCGGAAACAACCTGACCGTCGCCTCCGGCTTCGTCCGTACCATCGGCGGCGGCGACATCACCGCCCAGGCCGTCGCCGGCAACATCAACACCGGCACGCGCGCCAACGGATTCCTCTTCCGTCCCACCGGCTACGAGGTCGACACCGAGCTCGGCGGAATCTCCACGGCCAATGGCGGCAACGTCTCCCTGCAGGCCGGCCAGGATGTCATCAGCTTCCTTCCACTCGCCGGCGGCCTCCAGTCCGACGCTGGCAGTGGCGCCTTCGGAGCCGCTCCCGGCAACCTCACGGTCAACGCTGGCCGCGATATCCAGGGTCACTTCGTCGTCCGCAACGGCACCGGCACCATCCAGGCCGGACGCAACGCCGGATCCGCCACCCGGCTCCTTGCCCTGAGCGCCGTGGACACCCTGTGGAATGTCACGGCCTCGAATGACATCCTCCTGCAGGAGGTCCGCAACCCGAACGGGATCTTCAACAACCTGGGCTCCTCCACCGCTCCGTTCCGTCACCGGTTTGATTACTCGGAAGACGCCGCCGTCTCCCTCACCGCCGGGAACTCGGTCCAGCTTCGCGGCTCCGCGTTGCCGCGGTACAGCGACGCCTTCTCCCAGGGCATGACGCCCATCTATCCCGGGACCCTGACCATCCGCGCCGGTGCCGGTGGGGTTATCGTCGGCAACGACATCAGCCTCTTCCCATCGCCCACCGGGAACCTCGACCTCGTCATCACCGACGGTGGTTCGCTCACCGGCACCAAGCCCGGCGACCTCGTCCAGTTCGTCGTCTCCGACAGCGACGCCCGCCAATACCGCAGCTTCGGCACCTTCGGCATCAACGACCACGCCGACGTCCCGGTCCACCTGAACGACACGGTCCCGGTCAACGTGCAGGTCTCCGGCAACCTCAGCTCCATCCTCTTCGGCGTGCCCAAGGCCGCCCGGATCGAGGTCGGCGGCAACATGGTGAACTCGCGGTTCGAAGGTCAGAACCTCCGTTCGACCGACGTCACCTCGATCCACGTGGCCGGTGACATCATCAACCGCAACGAGTTCACCACCGTTCCGCTCGCCACCAAGCCGGACTTCTCGGCGTTCGAACTCGGCTTGATCTACCCGCCGCCCGTAGGCTCGCTGTCCGGCCTGGAGAACCTGTTCTCCTACGATGCCGCACGCCAGACGCTGACCTTCCAGGGCCGCATGACCGGCGAACAGCTGCAGTTCCTCCTCAACCTTCCGGTCCAGGTCTTCAACTCTTCCGGTCAGCCTGTCTTCCAACCCAACGGGGAACCCGTCACGCAGAACGTCCAGGTCCTGCCGCCCGATGTCGCCCAGGCCCTCTACAACCTTTCCCAGGACGTCCCCCTCAACGCCGACACCGGCTACCGCCTCGGTGGCGGCGGATCCTTCGAGATCACCGCCCGCAACCTCGATCTCGGTGCCACCGCCGGCATCGTGTCCCAGGGCCCCCGCGGCAATTCGGCCCTCGCCCAACTCTTCACCCACGGCGCCGACATCCGGGTCAACCTCGGTGGCAATCTGGAGATGTTCTCGACCACCATCTCCTCCCTCAATGGCGGCGACATCACCGTCGTCGCCGATGGCTCGGTCTCCGTCGGCTCCCGCACCTTCAACGTCCCCGGTTCCACCGCCCGCGGCATCTTCACCGTCGATCCCAGCGACGTCACCGTCATCGCCCGCGGCAACATCGACGTGAATGGCTCCCGCATCGCGGCGTATGACGGCGGCAACGTCCTCGTTCGCTCCCTCGAAGGCGACATCGACGCCGGCTCGGGTGCCAGTGGCGCCGCCACCATCGAGAAGATCTATGTCGATCCCGTCACCCGCCAGGTCCTGAGCTACGCCCCCACCATTCCCGGCAGCGGCATCCTCGCCACCACCTTCCCGCGCTCGCTCGATCCCTCGTTCCCCTCCTCGCAGGTCGCCGTCGGCGACATCACCGTCGAGACGCCCCGCGGCGACATCATCGCCAACTCGGGTGGTGTGGTGCAAATCCCTCTCAACGGCCAGGGTGCCAACCTCGGCACCGTCACCCTCACCGCCGGCACCAAGGACGCCGCCGGCAATGTGGTCCACGTCGGCAACATCGATGCCTCCGGTTCCGGTGTCATCGGCTCCACCGTCAAGCTCCAGGCCAGCGGCGGAATCACTGGCCTCGTCTTCGCCCGCGAGAACATCGACCTCACCGCGAGCCAAAGTGTCAACGTCACCGCCCTCGCACAGGGCAGCGTCAACGTCTCCGCCGGCGGCTCCGTCTCCGGCACGATCATCGGCGTGGGTTCCGTCAACGCCTCTGGGGCCAGCGTCGATGCCTCGCTCCTCTCGCAGAACGTCAGCACCTCCGGCGGCGCGAGCTCAGGACAGGTTGGGTTCGGCCAGGGCAACGCGGCCGGCAACGCCGCCACCTCCAGTGTCCAGAGCGATGAACCCGCCCGCACCGTGGCCAAGGCCAGCACCGACGACGATTCCCGTCGCAGCACCGCTCCCACACAAGGCCCACGCCTCACCCGCACCGTCGGCCGCGTCACCGTCATTCTTCCCAGCTCGGCCAAGCCGAACTGAACTCCATCTCACGAACGCATCATGATGACATTCACACTCCATCCCATCCTTGGTTCAGGTGCCCTGCAGTTCGCCTTCGAGAAGGCCACCACTGAAGGCAAGATCACCATCGGCAGCCTGATCATCGTCTCGCTCTTCAGCTGGACGGTCATCCTCACCAAGGCCTGGCAGCTCACCCGCGCCCGCCGCGTCGCGAAGAAGTTCTTCGAGGCCTACCGCGCCACCCGCGACCCACTCGAACTCGCCCGAAAGCAACCCGACTTCGACGGAGCCCCCGCCTTCGAGCTCTACAGCGCCGGCGTCCAGGAACTGTCCTACCAACTCGAGAACAACCCCATCGACGTCCGCGGCCAGAAGCGCATCTCGTCGACGTCGTTCACCTCCGTGAAGGCCGCGCTCGAACGGACCGCCGCCGAACAGGCGCTCTCCCTCGAGAAGGGCATGATCGTCCTCTCCACCGCCGTCGCCGGCGGCCCGTTCATCGGCCTTCTCGGCACCGTCTGGGGCGTCATGGAAACCTTCTCCGGCATCGCCAAGGCCAACACCGCCTCCCTCACCGCCATGGCCCCCGGCGTTGCCGGTGCCCTCATCGCCACCGTCGTCGGCCTCTTCGTCGCGATCCCGGCCATGTTCGCCTACAACTTCATGGTCACCTCCATCCGCGCCATCACCCAGGAACTCGACGCCTTCGCCACCGAGTTCGCCACCGCCGTCGAACACGCCCACGTCGACAACCGCCCCATCGGCGAGGAAATCACCGAGGCCAACCAGGTCCTCGCCACCGCCATCACCAAGGCCAACGAGTCCCTCCTCTCCCGCCTCACCGCGTTGCTCCAGTCCCGCTGACCAGGATCAGTCCGATCCGTCGGATCAGACTGATCCCCATCCCCTCCACATGAAGAAGTGCTCCCAGACCCATCACCACTCGCTCACGGAGCTCAACATCACGCCGCTCCTCGACCTCGCGTTCGTGCTGCTGGTCATCTTCATCATCACCACCACCCCCATCGTCAACGACCTCGACCTCAACCTCCCCTCCGCCGCCCGACGCGACAAGGAACCGCCCGCCAAGGCCAACTACGTCACTGTTACCGGCAACGGCTCCATCTTCCTCAACAAGCAGGAAACCGACATCGCCAACCTCCACGCCCAACTCGTCGAACTCCGCACCGCCGACCCCGACCTCTCCGTCATCGTCCGCGGCGACTCCAGGACCCGATACGAACGCATCGTCGACATCCTCGACCTCCTCCAGCAGGCCAACGTCCTCAAGGTCAACCTCGCCACCGAACCCCTGAAGGAAGGCGAGCTATGAAGGCGAAGCTCCCAGTGGCCAGTCCCCAGTCCTCAGTTCCGGTAGCCGACGACGTCAGGAGGCGAACCTCCGTCCTCCAACCCCTGGCAACTGGCCTCTACGCCGGAGGCGTTACAGCCGTTAGCCCGGGGTCGCGAAGCGATACCCCGGGTACCATCGCGGTGAGTACCCAACCCCGGAGGGGTTGCAGAACCAGCAGCTGGCAACGCCTCCCAGCCGGGTCTCACCCCCTTCATCGGTACCGTAGCCGACGACGTCAGGACCCTCTTCAAACTTGAAACTTGAATCTTCCAACTCCGTGCCGCGCAAGAAACACGCCGCCAAGGTCAGCCTTGTCGCCTCGCTGATCTTCCACGTCGTCGTCATCGGGGCACTCGCGTGGTTCGCCGCCCGCGAAGGGCTCCTCGGCAAGCAACTCAAGACCATCGCGGTCTCGATGGCGCCCAAGGAAAAGAAGCCCGAACCCGAGAAGCCGAAGGAACCGGAGAAGAAGCCCGACCCCACACCCCAACCGCAGAAGCAGCCCGAACCCACGGTCCAGCCCACCACGCCGCCACCGACCACCACCCAACGCGCCACGCCGCCGCCCTCGGTCACGGCCCCGCCCGCCGTCGCCCCGCCCGCCGTTGGCCTCAACTCTTTCTCCTTCTCTGACGGTGCCAAGGCCGTCGAATCCACCTCCGACCCGGTCCAGCTCTACCGCTCCTTCGTCGAGTTCAGCATCCGCTCGAAATGGCTCCGACCCGAGGGCATCGCCGACGACGCCTTCGTCGCCGAGGTCGAACTCAACGTGGATCCCTCCGGACGCGTCCTGGGATCCACCTGGCGCTCAGGTTCCGGCAACAGCCGTTGGGATGACTCCGTCCGCCGCGCTGTTGCCGCCACCACCGCCCTGTCCCGTCCGCCCCCCAAGGGATTCCCCGACCGCTTCATCGTCCGATTCGACGTCGTCACCGAGGCAGACGCCTCCGGCCTCGCCACGCCCTGAAGCACAGACCCAACATTGTGTTCTCCACAGATTTCACCCTGAAAGCGGCAGTTGGGTTATCCACCGATTTCACAGATTTCCCAGATGGACGGGGACAAGAAGCCACACCGCTTGGCAGTTTCCATTTCACCCACCGGGTGAAACGACAGCCTTTCCCAACCTGCTTCAAATCCGTGGAATCGGTGCAATCTGTGGATCCAACTGCCTTTTCCAGGTTCACTGATGGCGCGGATTCCACCGTTTTGCAGACGAGCCGCAGGCAACGCCCGTGCCTTCTCCGACACGCGGGCAATCTGTGTAATCCGTGAAATCCGTGGACCCAATCCCTGACATCTCACCATGAAGAAGACCTCCCGCTCCAGCCACAGTTCGCTCAACGAGCTGAACATCACGCCGCTGCTCGACCTCGCCTTCGTGCTGCTGGTCATCTTCATCATCACCACGCCGCAGTTGATGAACAACCTGGAGATGAACCTGCCGTCGGCCCAGCAGCCCGCACCCACCAACGCCCCGCCGAAGAAGCCCGGCCAGATCCTGATCAACGCCTCCGGCAAGATCGCCCTCAACGGCCAGCCCTATACCCTCCCCGAGCTGCGCCCCGTCCTCGCCTCCATGAAGGCCGCCGACCCCGAGCTCGCCCTCGTCGTGAAGGGCGACCGGGCCGTGGATTACCAATACGTCATCTCCGTCCTCGACCTCCTCCAGCAACTCGACCTCAACAAGGTCGGCCTGGCGACGGAGACGACGGGTGGAAAGTAGTGCCCCGCCGGTAAAGCGGTTCGGGGCCGACGGGAGCCCGATTCCGTGCTCGTCGCCATGCCGCGCGAAGACCCCTTCCGTCCCTCAAGCCTGAAAAACTCACTTGTTTTACTAGTGATTTGATTTACACCTCTCCCACAATGAACTGGATGATACTCCGTCGCGTGGGACTGCGTGCACTGGTCGCCGCGACGC
>Ga0172372_10006155_pt1 | contig 16446 bp, 12 predicted proteins | sample LakKiv5m_2_FD_114544 | JGI IMG/M metagenome (GOLD analysis project Ga0172372, IMG submission 114544) | Freshwater microbial communities from Kabuno Bay, South-Kivu, Congo - kab_092012_9.5m | ecosystem: Environmental > Aquatic > Freshwater > Lake | place: Democratic Republic of the Congo...
ATGCCGAGCCTGGAACCGTTGCTCGTTAATCCGATGGTTCAAGCCTTAAACGGCAACTACGACTACGCACTCGCTGCTTAATTCTAGGAATTAGCAAGAGTTGTCTCCGGACAGGTGAGCTCACAGGCCTGTCCCACGGAGGCATCGACCCCTGAGAGCTGGTTCTACGGCAGGCTTGACCAAGGAACAAGAAATCGAAAAGCCCAAGCGAATACTTTGGCCCGCCTCCCGCCCGGTATTCGACCAAAATCAAGGGAACGCTAAGCATGTAGAAAGTCGGGGATCGGCTTGACTGGACCAGGGTTCAACTCCCTGCAGCTCCACCACCAGGGTATCTGTTTTTGGAACAGGCCCTTAGGGCAAGGGTGGTCTCTCCACTTCCAAAGCCACTTCGTTGCGACGACCCACCAAAGTCCAGGGTGCATTGTAACCCATGTAAAGCAAAGGACCGCGGACCGTCCACCCTTCTTGGGCCAGAACCCTTTGTAATTCACGGTATTTCCTTTGCACCACCTTGTTACGGGCAAATCCCCCAAAACGTAAAACGGCCAGGGTACGGGCAGGTTGGGTTTGGAGACGAACATTGCTGTCCACCGTCGCCGGCAGAGCCTCCAAACTCCGATCAAAGGGCATAAAAAAATACAAAGACGGTTGATCACCCATTTCCATCACGACCGGGGCCGTCATGGCCATGGCCTCGCGATTGCGGTTGCCCCCAAAGAGATATTTCGCAACGCGTCGAAAACCCTCGTTCGCGCTTTGGCCCAAGGAGGCATCCTTCATGGACGTTTTGGCGATGTTCAAGGCCGGATAGGATCGGATTTCTACCCCTTGGGGCAGAACCACCACCCGTTGATACGTTGGTTCTGGTACGCGTTCGGCAGCCCCTAGTTTGGAGACTGACCAAGCGAGCAAGGCCACCAAAACCAAGATCAAAACGGCAACATAGGAATTCATACCTTACTAACGCACGGGATGCGTTTTGGATTGCCTTCTATTGTTTTTTTGATTCCTTGGGCTCGGCATGCCTATTTTCGAGCCTGCGCTGACCCCTTCAAAGGTCCTCCGTCCTCTATCGCCGTTTTTGACCCCATGACCCCTCCCCGTTCGACCTCCAAGCCTGCCTTGGTCCTGTCTTGGCTTATGGGTTGGGTGGGGACGCCGGTTTATTTGCTTTGTTTTGGGATTACCGTTTTGCTTTTTGACCCTATCCTGCGTTTGGTTTACCGGTGGCGCGGTTACGATGCCCACCAACAAGGAATTCGGGTGATGAACCTCCTACTTTACCAAAGCCTTTGGGTCAACGGCTGCCGGGTGTCTTGGAAACCCAATGCGCATCGCCCAGACCCGGCGTACCGGGGTATCACCAGGATTTTTGTTGCCAATCACCAAAGTCTGAACGACATTCCTCCCTTGATTTGGAAGCTTCGGGCCTTTCGACCCGTTTTGGTTTCCAAAGCCGAATTGGCCTCAGGCGTTCCGTCTATTTCGTACAATTTCGTGACCGGCGGGGTTATCGCCTTGCAGCGCAAAAATCCAAACCAATCCCTCGCAGCCATGCGCCGTTTGGGGCAGCGAATTCAGACCAGTGGCGAAAGTGTTCTTTATTTTCCGGAAGGAACCCGATCCCGACAAGGTCAGGTGGGTACCTTCAAAAGTGGCGGGTTGGAACAAATCATGCACCATGTTACCAACATCGAACTAATCCCTATCGCCGTGCAACGATCGTGGGAATTGGCACGCTGGAAATTCTTGCCTTTGCCCTTTGGGGTCACCCTGCATTTTGAAATGTTACCCACCCTTCGCTCCGTTGATTTTGAAGGACCTACCGATCAAAAAGCCCGCGCCATGATGCAGGCTGCCCATCGTTTGATCCAAGAAAACCTACACCAAAACTAAATCGTATGTTCCGATTTCTTTTATCGACCGCCCTGCTGCTCACCCTTGCCATCCACCCTCTATCCTTTGAAGCCTTGGCCAAACCGGATGAAGGCATGTATCCCCCCAATGCCATCCAACGAGAGGCCTTAATAAAAGCCGGCCTGCGCATGGATCCAGAGCGCATCCTTAGCTTAAGCGATAGCGGAATTTTACCGGCCTTGGTCCGCGTTGGCGGATGTTCAGGGGCATTTGTTTCGGCCCAAGGTCTGTTAATGACGAACCATCACTGCGCCTTTGATGCCGTAGCCTCGGCCAGCACGCCCGACAAGAACCACCTCCAAAACGGTTTCTATGCCCAAGATTTCAAGGACGAAATTCCAGCCAAAGGTCTGAGTCTGCGGATAACCGTGGGGTTTGAAGATTGCAGCCCGGCTGTTTTGGCGGATTTACCCGGCCCAGAACGTCCCCTGGAACGCCAAAAAGCCCTTCGGGAAAAAATGTCCCGCCTCGAAAAAGACGCCTATGCCCAAGACAGCACCCTCACCTACGAAGTCGCCGAAATGTTTCCCGGCAAATCCTACCTGCTTTTTCGATACCGAATGCTCAGGGATCTCCGTTTGGTCTACGTTCCATCGCGGGCCATCGGGGAATTTGGGGGGGAATCGGACAATTGGGTTTGGCCGCGCCATACCGGCGATTATACCTTTTTGAGGGCCTATACCGGACCGCGCGGAGAAAATCGGGGCTATCACCCGGACAATGTGCCGGTGGTTCCCACCGCTTTCCTTCCCCTCGCCTCCCGTCCGCTGAAGGAAGAGGATTTTGTTATGGTAATGGGCTATCCCGGGCGGACCTTTCGGCATTACCCGGCATCCTACCTGCGTTATCAACAACAAAAATTATTACCCATCACCCAAAAGAATTTTGAATGGCTAATCCAAACCCTGGAAAACCAAAGCCGCCTATCCACCGCCGAAGCTTTGCTTTGGTCATCTCGGATCAAATCCCTGGGAAATACCGCCAAAAATTACAAAGGCAAAATTCAAGGTCTTCAACGTACACCCATCCTGGAACAATTCGAATCCAAAGACCGTTTGGCCAGGGCCAGAGCCAATTCCCAACAACGTTCACAATTGGATCAACTGGACTCCCTCTATGGCCTTATGGCCCAGCATGCGGAATTGCATTTGAGCATGGCCCCCATGCAAAGCCAATCCCGTGCCCTGCAATGGTTGATCAAAAACGAAGAAAGCCGCCAAAAGCGAGCCAATCACCCGCAACGAGCGTCTTTGGACTCCGTAAACAAAGCCGAAGACCTGGCTTTGGAAGCTTGGGCCAAGGCCAACAAGCCGACCTGGAGGCCCGATTTGGAGGTCAAGGTCCTGTCCCATTTTGTGGCTCAACACCCGGAGCTGCGTCCAATGCCCTCTGACAAAGCCTGGGATTCTTGGTTGGAACGTCTCCAAAAGTCCCAGGATTTTCCGTCCTACAAAGGCCCTTTTGCCCAAGCAGGGGCGTATTGGTGGTCCCTTACCCAACGCATCAAAAAAGATCAAGCCGATTGGACCGCCCGCATCAACACCTTGTTGCCCACCTTTATGGATTTGCGATTGCAGGCCTCCGCGCAGGATGGTTTTGTGCCGGATGCCAACGGCACTCTTCGATTGACCTACGGCCGTGTTCAGGGTTACCGCCCAGATGATGCGGTGTACCATGACCCCTTCACCCACCTGTCGGGGCTATTCCAAAAAGCGGCCAGCGGTCATCCCGATTATGCCTTGGACTCCGCGCTATGGCGAGCCACCCAGCGAACAAGAGTAAACAGCGAACCGGTAAGCGAAAACCGGTTTGGGGATTTGGGCCTGCAAGCCGTTTCAGCGGAAGCGGACCAAACCCGTACCAAAGTCGCCATGGAATCCCCTTCGTCGATCCCGGTTGCCTTTTTGTACAACCTGGATACGACCGGTGGCAATTCAGGTTCACCGGTGATGAATGCTGACGGAGAATTGGTAGGACTAAATTTTGATCGCGCCTTTGGGGCGACTATTAACGATTTTGCTTGGAACAAAGACTATAGCCGATCGATTGGGGTCGATATTCGTTTTGTGTTATGGAATCTCCGCCATGTGGTTCCCGGTCATCGTTTGTTGACCGAACTTCTACCGCCTACCCCCTCAAAACCATCCCCTGAACCTTCCCAAAAGCCTTCCCAACGCTAAATCAAGCCCTATCTCCCCAACCCATGCCTACCTTACAACTGGGAATCCTGCGTGAATCCAAAACGCCACCTGACCTGCGCACCCCCTTGGTGCCGGAGGATTGCCGACAACTCATGAACCGCTTTGATGGATTGCGGATCATTGTACAGCCTTCTACCTTTCGTTGTTATAGCGACGAACTCTACCTGGAGGCGGGCTGCCAGATTGCAGAAAACTTGGAGGGCAGTGCTTTGATTTTGGGCGTCAAGGAGGTGGCCCAATCCAGCCTTGCTCCCGGTAGGTCTTATGCTTTTTTTTCGCATACCATCAAGGCCCAACCCTACAACAGGTCCATGATGCAGCACATGGTTCGGGAAGGGATCACCTTGTTTGATTACGAACTCATGACCGACGATAGCGGACGCAGGACAGTTGCCTTTGGGCATTGGGCGGGCATCGTGGGGGCCTGGCATGCGTTGCGCATGCGCTGTCTCCGCTTCGGAAAGGATTCCCTACCTACGGCTGCCCAGGTGGGGTCCTACGTGGGCTTGCAAGCGTTGGCCAAACACCTTGCCTTGGATCCCTGCCTATTCCTCTTATGCGGTACTGGTCGGGTAGGTCAAGGGGTCTTACAAATGCTTCAAGATGCCGGAATTCAGTCGATGGAACCTTCCGAAATTCTAAAATCGCCTGAACAGGCTTGGTCATCCCTCCATGATAAGCCGGCGTATGTCCTGCTTGAATCCAAACACATGGTTCAAAGCCGGGACGGTGGTCCTTTTGATGAAGCCACCTTTTACCAAAATCCAGCAGCCTATCAATCCGCGATGGCTCCTTTTCTGGTTCGGGGAGATCTTTTGATCAATTCCATTTATTGGGATCCCCGAGGCCCTGCTCACTTTGAGGCTTCGGATATCCAAAACCCATCGTTCAGGGTAAGCCAGATTGCCGATATCTCCTGCGATATCCAAGGCTCGGTCCCCATCACAACCCGCGCGACCACCATCCAAGAACCGTATTATGGCGTTTCACGGACACACCTGACCGAAATTCCACCGTTAATGGATGATGGCGTGGACCTGATGGCGGTGGATAATCTTCCCTGTGAATTACCCCGGGAAGCCTCGGGAGAATTTAGTCGCGCCCTTTCCCAACATTTTCTTGTTCCCTTTCTCGCATCCCTGCATGCCGATCCTCAAGCCGAATTGCCCCCAAACCTTTGCAGGGCACGTCTCTTGGACCATGGCGCCCTGCATCCTTTGCTACAGCATTTAACAGCCTACGCCGGGACCTAAAACCCATTGACGCCTCCTTATCCGTACTTTTACCAAGGAACCGAAACGTCACCGACCATGGACGAATACGACGAAAAGCCTTATCAACCCCTATGGACCTCCGCCGAGCAGCGGGCTCTTATCATTAACAACGCCTGTTTAGGCATCATTGGCTATTACCTAGTTCGGATTCCCCTTATTCTCCTCTCGTATATTTTGGCCCAGCTGGAAGGCCTAAGGCCTGAACTGCATTACTACGGTTTGGTCATTGATCAAATTTCCGAAGACTCGGTCATTCAAGGCGCGGGTTGGTCTGGTGGTTCCACCATCGGTGCCTATTTCATTGGTCCTTTGCTATTTGCCTTTGCCTCTTTTTATCTGTTGCAACGGTGGGAGTTTTTGTGGATGAACGGGATATCATTGGGCCTTATCATCTGGACCAGCCTGCATGGTTTTAGTCGCTTGTTATGTGGCGCAGTGGCGGGCGTTTTTATTCCCAAGTTCGTTGGACAAGTATTTGTTGCCACAGGGCTTAACCTGGGGGTCCGGGTGGTTTTGGGTATTTTGGCCTTTGGAAGCTTCCTTGCCTTGGCTCGTTTTTTTCTCCCACCCCTCTTGTTTAATGGCAGAGAGCAAAGGGTCGCCGAAGACGAAGAATCCCGGGCTGAGTTCGTACGATATACCCTCTTTTTGCCCTGGTTGCTCAGCTCCTCCTTTATTGCCCTCATTCACGGAATTCGAGGTCATTTTTACGAAGTTATTGTTCAGTTTTTATTGGGTTTGGTCGTGCTGCACATCTACCACCAGTTTAGGCCCCAAAAACCGGAATACAATGTTCCCATTCCCGAACAGGGAAGACCTCAGGTGGATTACAAACTATGGCTGGCCACAGGCAGCGTTTTTGTCTTGATTTTTATTCTGTTTTTTTGATCTTTTCTTCCTTCAATCGTCTTTTACCTTTTTCCTTCCTTTTTTTACCCTTCGATTTCTTTCTGTCCCTTCCGATTTAACCATGACCACCCAGCCCCTAGAATCCATCCGATCCGGCACCTACGCTTTGATTGATGTTCGGACCACCGACGAGTACCAACAAGACCATATTGAAGGCAGCCTTCATATCCCTCATCAAGAAATTTTGGACCATAGCGATCGCATTGCCGAATTGCCCGAACCTCGTTTCCTCTATTGCCGAAGCGGAGCCCGCAGCGCCCTCGCCATGCAGATGCTTCAGCAAAGTGGCGTAACAGGCCTCTTCAATGCCGGTGGCATCGAAGATATGCGGGAATTGTTACGGGACGCTGAACTTTAGCCCATACCTCCGGCCCAGCGTAGGGATTGGACGCCAAAGCGGTCTTTGATACGGTCCAACGCTTTGTGCAAGGCGCCTTCCTGGGCGGGATCCCCAAACAAATCCATCTGAGCCCCCACCCTGCTTAGTTCACTCAAACGCAGGCCCACCAATCGGACCCTCATCCGCCGGGTGTACAATCGCTCAAACAAAACGCAAGCCGTTTCCATGAGCACCCGATCCGATGCTGTGTAGGGTATTTTTTGTTGCCTACTAACGGTTTCAAAATCAGCATAACGCAGCCGAACCGTCAAGCAACCACCCACCAAACCCTGCGAACGAAGTTCGTGACCCAAGCCTTCGGCAAGGGAACGGAGTTTGGTTTGGAGAAACGCCCCATCCGCGCTATCCTGCTCCAGCGTCCGCTCAGCCGAAAGGGACTTTTGCTCCCGGTAAGGAAGTACCGGCTGATGGTCTACACCCCGGGCTTTCTCCCAAAGCATCATCCCGTTTTTTCCAAAAAGGCGAACCAGGTAATCGCGGGGAACCTCCTGCAATTGACGAATTCGACCCAACCCCAACTCCTCCAATTGGGACGACCAGACCGGGCCTACCATCGGAATTTTACGAACCGAAAGTGGAGCCAAAAAACGAGCTTCGTCACCGCGTTGAACATAGCGTTGATTGTCCGGCTTGGCCTGCCCTGTGGCCACCTTGGAAACGGTTTTGTTGACCGAAAGCCCCAACGAAGAAGGCAAACCGGTCTCGCGAGCGATGCGGGTTCGCAGTTCCGTAGCCAATCGAAGACAGCCCAAGTACTTGTCCATTCCACTCAGGTCAGCATAGAACTCATCCACCGAAGCCTTTTCGACCACAGGCAACGCCTCCTGAACCAACGAAGTCACCATACGGCTGTATTCCCCGTATTGCTCGGCATGACCCCGTACCAAAATCGCTTCCGGGCACAAACGCAATGCCATACGAACAGGCATACCCGATGAAACCCCCATGGCGCGGGCTTCGTAACTGCAAGACGAAACAACGGCCCGGTCACCCCCTCCCCCAATAATCAACGGCTTGCCCCGCAATCGATCATCCATAAGACGCTCAACCGAAACAAAAAAAGTATCCAAATCCAAATGCAAAACACAACGCGCGCCCTCAAAGGATGCCGACGTACTATTCTCGGGATCAGGCGGCAAAGGAGGCGGATTCAAGGGAAACATAGGCCCGCTTGTGCATGGATGAAACCTCAACAAAACGATAATCATACTCTTCACGAAGGATCCCGCTAAGGCGATAAATACCGCGCCCCTTCCAGGGCCACGATCTCAACTGGGGCGGGAAATGCACCGTATCCACCCACGATCCCGACGGGTCCCTCCAGGTTCCAAAAGCCATTCGCTCACCCCGCACCGTCCGCACGTTCCGAAGATGCACCGCATACAAATCCAGACTCACCGAGGAACCCGCAGGCAGGGCCGAATCCAGACCCAAAAGCGGACCGTAACCGGAGCAATCCAACAAATCAAAAGGATGGACCAGCGGAAAGCCCAACAACTCCATTTCGTCGTAAGCCTGCCGAAGCCGATCAGCTGACAACGAGCGCATTCCCTCATCGCGATCCTTGGCCGTTACCGGTAAAACCAAAGGCTGCAAAGGTTCCGACACAAACAAAGCCGAGGATGGAGCCCCCAAGCGAGGAGCTTGGACACCGCTACTGTAAAATAAACGCAGAGACCACAATGCCAACGAACGAACCGGCTGCAAGCAGCGTAAAGCGCCAACCCTCCAAACCAAGATCGCCTGCTCCAAAGCCAATCCCGAACGCCAACAAAAATCTTCGACACTGCGGTACAAACCTCCGCTACGGCGGGTTTGGAGTATGCCCTGAATACTGCGCTCTTCCAATCCACGAATCCAACCCAATCCCAAACGAATACACGTACCCTCCAACGAAACAGCCCCCCCGCTGTACTGCACACAGGGCCCCTCCACAACAGCACCCAAACGACGCGCCTCCTCCAAATACTCTTCGGCACTGTAAAAACCTCCTCCGTTATTCAACACCGCAACCATATAGGCCAACGGAGCATAGGCCTTCAAATAAAGACATTGGTAACTCTCCACCGCGTAGGATGCCGAATGCCCTTTGGCAAAAGCATACCCGGCAAAACCCGCGATTTGCCTCCAAAGCTCCTTGGCCAAATCTTCCCCGTGGCCCAACCCTACGGCTCCGGATACAAAGCGTCGTTCCAAATCCTGCAATTCGGTAAGCCCCCTGTGCTTACCGCTCATGGACCTTCGAAGCACATCGGCTTCGGCCAAATTCAGGCCTCCCAAAACATGCGCTACCCGGATCACGTCTTCTTGGTAAATCATCACCCCATGCGTTTCCGGTAACAATTTTTTTAGGGCATCCGGAGCCTCGGAACGTCGCTCCGGACATCGTTCTCTTTCGATATAAACCCTCATCATGCCCGATGAAGATACCCCGGGCCGGATAACTGAACTTGCCGCGACCAAACCCAAATAATCGTGAACCCGCAATTTGGTTAACAACATTCGCATGGCCGGTGATTCAATGTAAAAACAACCGACACTCTTGCTTTGCTCCAACAAGGAACGAACCCTTGGATTACGCTTAATACGAGGGATATCCCGCAAAATTCGATTCACCAAATTACCCCGAACCGGCCCCATCAACAACAGCGTATCCTTGATTTTGGCCAAGCCGCGCTGACTAAGCAAGTCAAATTTGTGAAAGCCCAAATCCTCGGCCGAATGCATATCCAACAACGCCGTAGGAAAACCCTTGGGCGGAAAAAAACAAGCGGTATACTGCTCAACTGAAAAATCCGTAATCAATACACCGCCGGCATGAATACTATGGTGGGAAGGTAGGCCCTGCATTCGCTCGGCGTAATGCAAAACCAGACGCCCCGTACGATCCAAAACCCCAGAATCCGGATTTGAGCCCCGCATACCGGCAAGGGCCTCTATTTCATCGGCGGGGAGACCAAAAACCTTGCCCAATTCCCGGACTGCCGAACGATGCTGATAACAAACATGGGTTCCCAGCAGAGCCACATGAGGAAAACGGCCAAAAACAAAGCGCAGAACGGCATCCCTATCCTGCCATGAAAAATCCAAATCAAAATCCGGAGGATTGCGCCGGTAGAGGTTGATAAAACGCTCAAAAAATAAATCCAACTCCAGCGGATCCACATCGGTAATAAACAGAAGGTAAGCGACCAGACTGTTGGCTCCACTCCCCCGACCCACATAAAAGAAACCCGATTCCCTGGCAAATTTGAGTATCTTCCAGTTAATCAAAAAATAAGCCACGTAACGCTTTTGGCGTATAATGCTCAATTCTTTATCCAAACGGGCCTGCAATTCAATGGGGGGATTTGCATACCGATGCCTGATCCCTGCACGGGCCAGGAAACACAAAAAACGATAGTCCAATTCTTCGTTACCGGTGTATTTCGAAAGATTCTTGTGCGGAAACATCGCTCCTATCTCCCAAGAAATACGGCATCCCTCCAATAAACGGGTGCTTCGGTAGAGCAAATCCGGATACGCATTGAACCGTTCAAAAACAAGGGTGGATGAGTCCAATACATCCCCGGAAAAAGCCTGGTCGTACGAAGAATCCAAAGATGCTAACAATAAATGAAGATGAATGGAACGTAACAAACGATGCATCACGTGATCCTCGGACCTCAACAACGTAGCCGTTTCCATGGCCAGCATGCGATCCCAGGTCGCCCAAGAGGATAAATCCCCCAAACGATGCACATCCCTCGAAGACAAACCCACCCATTCCCCTTCCCGAAGGCGGTGTCCGGGACCCCGTGGGCCATCATAAATCACCCAGAGATCCGGATGCACCTCGGCGGGACAGGGCCATACCCCGTCTTCCCTCAAAAAAGCGGTTAATCGCCGACAAATTTCTTCGTACCCTCTGTTATTCCGAGCAATTAACACATAATCCCTACGCTGACCGCTACGACAATCCAACCCCGCCAAGGGGCGTATCCCGTAGCGAGGAGCCAGACGCATCCAGTCCGCAACACCCGCCGTGGTATTGATATCCGTCAACACCAAGGTATCCCAACCACACTCGGAGGCTCTTGCGAGGATTTGCTCCGGAGAGCAAACCCCGTAGCCCAGACTGAAATGGCTGTGAACGCGCAGGTACATCCTCCATTAGGCCTTCATGCTGTAAACTAAACCCTGCAACTCCGCCGCAAGGGACTGCAGCCGGGGAAGCATCGCGGTATCCCTAAGCGGATCGTTACCCGACAAATCGGGTAAACGAAACGAAAGATACCCCAACGCCCTCCAAACCTCCATAACCTGATCCAACGATACCCGGTAAGGCTGGTACGCAGGATGATCGGAACGCAATTCCAGGGCATCCTGCTCCAATGCAGGGTAAATCCGCTTGTAAACCAAGCCATCCCCTCGGGATAAAACCACAGCACATTGACCAGCCCGTAGACTTCGCCAATCCGGAACAAATTCCGCAACGACGTACGACCCATCGGGAACCGGCAGCATGCTATCCCCCTTAATCTGAAACAATCGGTAGGTCCTCTCGGCACTGAGCTCAGGAACCGGCAAACGAAAGGCCGGCAAGCGAGCTACGTAATCGGCATCCCGATGGCCTTGCAAATAACCAGCCGCCGCCTGCTCCGGGACCAGGCTAATTCGCTCCTGGAGATCCGTGTCCCCCACCCCAACCGTGAGCACCCTTAGGCTATCCCCAGCCGCTCTGGACGAAAGCGACGGCCCCCAGCCCCCCGATTCCCCATCCTCCTGCAATAAATCCTCCAACGTACAATCAAATAAACGGGACATGGCCAACAAAACCGTCGACCGAGGTTCAGCCCTCCCCTCCTCGTACGATCCAATCACCGAGCGCCCCACCCCCAAACGCTCCGCCAATTCCTCCTGGGTCCAACCCAGACGCTTCCGCATCCAACGCATATTTACGGCCAAAAAAGTCATCTTTTGAAGGTTTAAATTAGACCATAAAGTTACATACTAATTTTATTGGTTTTTCTATTTTTATTAGCAATTAAATAAAAATCCCCTGCACGACCCCAACAAAATGCCTCCCAAGCCACTAGAAGCCTTATATTTGCGACCGCTCAAAGGTTCCGTAGCTCAATTGGATAGAGCATCTGACTACGGATCAGAAGGTTTGGGGTTCGAATCCCTACGGGACCGCACAGGCGATTACGCTCAACCTACAGGGGGATTACGACCGCAACCGTAATCCCCTTTTTGATTCCAACCCCAACCACAACCCCATGATCCAACCCGCAACTGGGCTACGAATCGGACTCGTGCTAGCCTTTATCTTGGCCTCAACCATCAAGGGACTGGCCCAAAGCGCACCCAGCCTCGTTGATTCATTTGAGGGCCCTAACAGTCGGCCTTGGTTTGGTGATCAATGCCAAATTCAGTACCCGTTCAACAACCCCTACCCCAATTCGTTCAATCCATCCAGCGGGGTCCTTCGATACCATGACCAAGGGGGAACGTACGCCAATACCCGGCTAGACCTGCCATGGAACCTCAACCTCTTGGCCCATTCCCGATTCAAACTCAAAGTTTACGTACCCTCTAGTGGACTCAGCGGGAACCAAGCGCCACGAATTTCCCTCAAACTCCAAAACAACGGATTAACGATGCCCTGGAGCACCCAATCCGAAATCATCCAACCCCTTGGGGTGAATCAATGGCAAGAAATTGTTTTTGATTTCCGAAGGGACCCGTGGATAAACTTGAGCGCAAATTCTTTACCGCCTCTTCAACGCCAAGATTTTAATCGCATCGTACTCCAAATCAATGGCGAAAACAACAACGATCAGGTGCTAGCCTACCTGGATGATTTTGAGCTTGACACCAGCGGCTATTATGCAGGAGGTCGAGCCTTGGTATGGAGCGATGAATTTGAAGGAGGGGCTGGAATAGACACCAACAAATGGTTTCCACAAACCCTGCTTCCAAACGGAAACAGCTGGTACAACAATGAGTTACAACACTACACCAACTTACCCAGTAACGCATATATCGCCAACGGCGCCCTAAATCTTGTGGTCCGCAGACAAAACCATACCCAACAAGGGGTGACCAAAGCCTTTACTTCGGCAAGGCTCAATTCCAAATTTGCCTTTCGCTACGGCCGGGTGGAATGCAGAGCACGCATACCCCTGGCCGCAGGTACTTGGCCAGCCATTTGGACCCTTGGCCGAAATATCCAAGAACCTGGCGCATATTGGCAGCAACAAGGCTATGCTGGAAGCCCGTGGCCTGCTTGTGGTGAAATCGATATCATGGAGCATTGGGGCACCCAACCCGAAATAATTCATAGCAGCGTCCATACCCCATCCAGTTTTGGCGCTACGGTGAACACCGCCACACGTAGGGTACAGGGTGCAGGCCATCAATTCCAAACCTATAGCCTGGACTGGAGCCCGCAACAACTTACGTTTGCGATCAATGGACAAGCGCTGTACACCTACCAACCAAACCCGCGGACATCAGCCAACTGGCCTTTTGATGCGCCCCAATATCTACTGATGAACGTAGCGATGCTGACCGGTTCGTCTCCGCTCTTTCAGGCCGATAGTTTACAAATCGATTATATACGAATCTATCAAGACAGTTTGGATCTCCCCGGACCAAGCCGTCTCCAAGGTCAAGTCATTTATGCCAATACCCACCAAGATACCATCAGACAAGGCAAGGTTCAAATACGGAGACGTAACCAATGGTACGGGGATAGTTCCATCAACCAAAACGGATTTTTTGGCTTTTATGGATTAGCTTCCGACAGCTACCAGCTCCGCGCTTTGCCAAGCGGGATACCCGGTGGCCTCAATGCCTCGGATGCCCTTGCTGTGGCTCTGCATTTTGCCCAGGTCCAAACCCTACAAGGCCTCCCCCTGCTCGCAGCGGATGTGAATGGCAATGGAGCTATTAACGCCAACGACGCCCTCCTCATTACCCTGCGGTATTCCGGACAAATCCAAAGTTTTGCCGCAGGAGATTGGGTCCATGAAGAATCAACCGTCCAAGTCCCTATACCCTCAGGACGCCATATTTTGAGGACACTGTGCACCGGTGATGTCAACGGTAGCTACAGGCCTAGTCCTTAATAAAAAAACGGCCCCTCCAATGAAGGAGAGGCCGTCCTAAATAAGCCAATTCGAAATTACTTCTTAGACGCGGTAATGGCCATTTGGTAAACCACCAAACCAAAACCGATTTTGTTGACAGCATCACCGATGTTGTACAGCAAATCGATATTGAAGGTTCCGCTGTACGAAGCCAAAAGATTGCCCGGCATCAACATGTATCCAATAGGATAAATGGCCCAACCGACCAAAACAAAATTACGAAGAAGGCGGATAGCGTTTTGGAGATTCGCGTCACCGGATTCGCGAGCCATTCCGGCTACAGAACCTGCGGTGGCTTCGTAGACGATACCTGCCCAACCCAAGGTAGAAATCACACCCCAAAGGATGGTGGATTCAGGTTGAACTGCTTCGCCAATGTAGCCAGCCACAAGCATCAAAACCGAATAACCGATCATTTTCCACAAGAGGCCTTGCTTTGCGCCGTAGGGCTTCAACAACAGGTAAAATTCAACGCACATCAAGGGAACCGTCAAGGTCCAATCGATGTAACGGAATTGGGTAGGCGACGGGTTAACAAAACCATCCATGCCAAAAGTCAAACCACCAGCTGCATTATGTTCTAGCGCATTGAGGTAGTAATCGCGCATGTAGTAGTAGTGCGCGGCGGCAATCATGGTAATTAATCCCGAAACCAGGAGGGATGTTTTCCATTTGCCATCCACCTGACTTCTTTCAAAGAAAAAGAAGACGGACGCGGCAAACATGGCCATGAGTCCCACGAAAAACGTGAAACCGGTGACGTCCCCGGGTTGGAGGGAAGCCATCAAAAAGGTGTTGTTTGGTACCATAAATGGGGTTTTAAAGGTTAATAATTACAAAACAAACGACTTCACAAAAAGTTTATAGTCAACGGATTTAGGCATAAAAAAACCCCGGCTTCTTGCGAAACCGGGGTCAAAATCAATCCTAGAACGCCTTAGCGAACGAAACGCGTGCTATGAAGGGTTGTACCCTCGGCACCTTGTTCGGAAACACGCAGCATGTACTGACCCTTGGCCAAACCGTCGACAGACACTTCTTTGGCAAAAACACCCGCAGTAGCCTCAAAAGACTGGCTGAGGACCACACGGCCCATAGCATCCAGAATTTCAACTTGAAGGCGAGACGCGGACTGCAAAGGCAAACGAATGCCCAGGTTTTGGACAACGGGGTTGGGATAAACACTTAGCGAAGAAGATCCAGCTTTGAGTGAAGGAATACGTAGCGAAGTACCGGCATAGGCCTGGGCCCATACATCGGTCAATTCAGTTTCTGCACCCAATGTCCACTCAGAAGCTTTGACATCTCGGTTGGCTTTGATTTGAAGTTCAACCAAAGATTGTCCGGCCTCGGCCAAGAAACCTTCGGCATGATACCAACCCAATCGTAGTTGATTGTCAACCAATTGGTAATCCAAGTTGCCTCCGTTCAGTTTGGATTGCACACCCACCACCTCAACACCGGCAGGGACATTCAAGACCAAAGAAACGGAACCGAGCGCAATAGCCTGATCGCTGGTGATTTCCATAGAACGGCTATAAGACCATCCACCATCGGTTAAGGCTACGGTAGCAAGACGGGTTGCCGTGGATGGCGAGTACGAACCGTTGATATCCCCATAACAAATAGCTTGCATGTTCTGGGTAACGTTGGTTGAGCCCACGGTAACCGCAGGATCGCTGTTCGCAAAATTGCCTACACTGAAAGACGCGATACCACCAGAGAAACGACGGTTAATCAACAAGGCGTCACCGGAAGTCACGGTATTGGAACCGTTCACATCACAGGCCTTGAGGCGCAGACCACTTTGAACCAAGGCACCAACCACGTGGCGAGTTGCCAAGAGGGCATCCGAGGCAGTAACACCACCCCAAGGTTTGCTGGTAACACCACTCAACGTATAGGATCCGGGAGCAACGCCCGTGATGAGGTAATCACCCAAAGCATCGGTGCTGTCGGTAGCCACGACGGTTGTGCCGCTCATCAAGCGAACAACGGAATTGGTCATTGGGGTATTAGCGGTGTTATTGTAGCTGTAACGACCACTCAAATTGGCCAAAACGGGGGCAGGTGGGTTACAAGAACCAAAAGCAACCGCAGGCAAAGTCGCAGGTAACGCGGGAACCACATAAACGCGATTGTACGAACCAAAGCCGTTGGGTTGACCACAGGTCGAATCCGCTAGCAATTCATCCTGACCCCATGCATTGCCGTTGATGTATTTGTACAAGACGGTAGTCCCTGTTGCCAATGGCGTGGAATAGGTCCAAATATTAGGATCGGTTGGGTCCTGAGTCATACGGGTTGAGGCAGGATTCCAACCGTTCAACGTACCGGCTATACCAACACCGGCGGAGTCGATGGTAAGTCCTGTCATGTTGACACGGAACGTAATGATCGGATTGGACGCTGAGCAAGAACCGAATCCAACAAGACCCAAAGTTGAGTTCACCAAAGGAACGATCAAGTAACGATTATTGCTTCCAGGGAAAGCACATGAACCGCTAACCGATTCGTCATTACCCCAAGCGTTACCGTTGATGAACTTATAATAAATGGTATCCCCGGACATCAAACCGTTGTGGGTATAGGACCAAACGCTAGGA
>Ga0172372_10006156_pt1 | contig 16441 bp, 25 predicted proteins | sample LakKiv5m_2_FD_114544 | JGI IMG/M metagenome (GOLD analysis project Ga0172372, IMG submission 114544) | Freshwater microbial communities from Kabuno Bay, South-Kivu, Congo - kab_092012_9.5m | ecosystem: Environmental > Aquatic > Freshwater > Lake | place: Democratic Republic of the Congo...
AAGCAGAGCTTCCCTTGCGATCTTGAGTGCATGCCAGGCATCGGTGTATTCCCTGGAGAGAGAATCAGCACCGGTACCATTGAGATGAATGGTTGGCAGTGTGTACATGGCGTCAGCTGTGCAGGAGTTGGGTTTCATAGTGAGCTTGCTTCCAGATCTCAGCCATGGTGACAGGGGGCTCACCGTCACTGTGATCGTACAGATGCTGAGGGGTTGGATCGTAGTTGATCTCTTCTTCGAGGGCAGGAATAATTTCGTATTCAATTAGATCGCGAAGGGTAAAAGAAAGATCTTCATATCCTTCGGGCTTCTTCGATTCGCGAGCGAGAACTTCTTTCAGTTCTTTGATGATGCGCTCGATGTTGGTGGACTCATTGGTGCGTGTCATGGTGATCACTTGCAATTGGAAAGGGTTGTGGGGTCAAAGAAACGATCGCGCTCGACAGGCAAACCGAGCGGACCTTTGATGGACTCAAGCTCAGGCAGGGAGAAGTAACCAAGCTCACGCTCGTGACCATCCACCAGGCCGAAGCATTCGCCGGTCTCAGGATCCATCTCGGTGATGTACCAGGTCCAGCTGCTGTCGGGGGTGAAGAGCTTCACGTAAGCAATGGCGTCTTGGCCTTTGCCATCTTGCGCGTAGAGAGGAGGAATCTTCTTGGCGATAGCTTTGGTGATAAGTTTCATGGTGTTGGTGTGTTGGTGGATTGAATAACAGGAATCACTGCTGCATTGGAATCTTTGCGAATTCCTCAATCAGCTGCTGCTCTGTATAGTTTTCGTATTCAGGATTTGCAGTTTCGCAATGTTCCGGTTTCTTCTTAATGCAGACCGCTTCGTTATCAACAAAGTAATAACGTAAGCCTTCTGCTGCGAGCATGGTGTAGCAGTTACCGAGGGTTCGGTATTGCTGGTGGGCCATTTCTTTGAGCAGATAATACTGATGCTCTGAGAGTTTGATGCTGATTGCGTATTCCATGGTGTTGGTGTGTGCGGGTTATGTGTGTATGCTCAGCGAGGCATAAGTTCTTGCGGGCGCTGGAACATGCCAGTGGGGCCAAACTCCTCAAGGATGTGAGGGAAGGCATCCCAGATCTTTTGACGGTTGGTCGGGTCAGCGCAGCGGAGAGCAGCGGCGAGGGCCCTGACAAAGGATCCGCCGAAGGTATCCATGCAGAGCAGAGTGGCGTGAAATTCGTTCGGAGTCATGGTGGTGGTGCAGTGGTGTGCAGTGGAACTGTACTGGATTTTGAGCAGGCTCAGTCGTTTGTTGCGGCTTCTAACATTGCGAGAGAGGATGAGACTTCAGCATGCATCTCCTTAAGCCAGGCAATGCGATGATCTTTACCATCTTGCCTCAGTGCCATGTTGTGGACATAACACAGGATTGCGCCTCGAAGTACATCTGGTGGAACATCTTCAATGCAGAGGATTTCGTCTGCACTGTGATCATTGAACATAATTTCTTCATCAGCATTGCAGATGTGCATGCTGCAAGAAGGAATGCTGTATGTGGTGATCGTTGATTTGTCCATGGTGATGATTAGATAGATTCGATAAAACCAAGTTGGAGATCATGGAGGGGACCGAAGTCCCCCCGTGGCTTGAGCTGATACCAGTTGAGCTCCCAGCCATTGGCCAGGCGGTCTGCTTTGATCAGCGTTTCGATGTCGCGAACATCATCAATCCCGCCAGAGACAGAGATCCTGATCTTGTTGGGGTTGCGGTCGCGGCGTGCGTCAGACATGGGCGGAGGTTAAGGTTTGGTTAAGGTCAGATCATGCCGAGCAGATACAGCCAGGAGTCTGGGTGATCAGGCTCGACGCAATCTTCTGCTGGAGTCAATGCCATGCTGTCGAATGACATCTCTTCGAGCTCACCCATGCAGGGGACTTCATAGAACCCAGCGAGCGTGTGCTTCTCTTCATCGGTGTAGTTACCACCGACAGGCTCCCAGTACAGGCGGAAGCGCCCGTGCTTGTCTCTGGTGATGTCCCCAGCCTTGAGTTGACCCGGCTTTTTGCTGGTGTCCCAGGTGACAGCCAGGTCAGGCTGTGCATCGTAGTCATCTTGACTGTCGATCGGCTGGTAGCCAAAGGCTGCAGCAGCGATGTTGATCCCGATGGTCATGGTGTGATCCTTGCTAGGTGGTGAGTCCGGCATCCAGCCCAGGCCGGTGTTGGGCTTGCGGTCAATACCCGTTCAGGAAATCTGCGAGAGCTTCCTGATATTCTTCCTCAGTTTCAAAGGTCCGCAAACCAATGGTACAGGGAAATGTGCGACGTGGTGCGGGAGCCTTGCTGGGCTCCTTGCCCTGCTCCTTGAGCTGCTGGACGTAAGGGTTGCTGGTCATGGTGTGATCCTTGCTAAGTGGGGAGAGGGGGAGAATCCCTCAGTGGGAGCATAAGCCCCCAGGGAGAGAATCAAGAAAGGTTCAGGATGTTAGGGGTGACAAAGCCAACCCTGTTGCCATTAATGTCGTTCAAGCAGAGATGATGGCCGAAGGGTGCAAGGGCGGTTGGCCTGGCTTCGATTCGATCTGCTACATCTCTGAGGATGCGAGCAACCTCAACAGCTTGATCATCATAGGTGGTTCCGAAAGCATCGTTGTCGACGCAGATCGTGATGTCGATGACGTGATCCATGGTTCAAACGTGTGCAGGGGTGATCTGAATGATGTCGAAGTCAGGATCGTTCTGTTTGACATGCAAGATGCAGTCATCCAAATCGATGCATTCTTCGATCGTCACAAACTTAAGCTTCTGGGTTTGCCAGTGCTCAAGGATCAGGTTAAAGGTCAGCATGGCTTGATCCGTACTAGGTGGAGAGAGGGAGAATCCCTCAGAGGGGCCGGAGCCCCTGGGAGAGAATCATAGCAGCTGGCAGATGGTCAGGACCCCCAGCAGGATCAACAGGATGGACTGTTGCTGCTGCAGCTCGCTGATCTTCTCAGCCTGGGTTGAGGTTAACTCTACAGCCGCATCGATGATGTCGGCCTTGGAGCTGCGCTCGTTGATGTTCATGGTTCTAGGTGCGGTGGCGGTTTCTATGTCCGCCGTGATCTGACTGTAGGACACCAGGAGCCGGGATCCCTGGAGCTGAAACAATTCGTTAAAGTGTTAACACTTGTACTTAATTCCCGATTAAATGCAAGATCAATACGATACAAACCTTTGCACTTGCATTATTAAAGTTTTCCACATGTCCTGCCGAATCTACCGACGACCCCAACTAAAGATCAGGCCCATTCCTTGAGATCCGTTGCGGCGCAAGGGTTTTCGAAGGGATGTGACAGTGTAAAAAGTGTCACAAGTACATGTATTAACTACTTAACTCGCCCGATTTTGGGCGGTTCCGAGCTTAGCATAGGTCATTTTACGTCAATTTTGTGTGACGATTTATGAATTGGCACATTGTTACCGGTTGTTGCGCACTATCAACACGTTAAAAGTTATTAATTACTATCAACTATCAACAAAAATGCCCCTTGCGGGGCAAAATCGTTAATTTCGGTCCAAATAGGGTCCGTCGTCGGGCGATTCGTCGGGTTCGTAGCCGATTTCATCGTCTTCGTCGGCCGGTTCTTGCCATTCTTGCCATTCAAGCGGGACAATCCAGCCAAAATAAGGAGAATCGTAGGTCATGATCCGTGCTAGGTGGGTTGGTGGGGCCCCGGAGGGCCCCGTTAGCGTCAATTGTAGCTGATTTTGGCAGCCTTGACGCCATGCGCGTTGATCACCACGTCTGCAGAGTCGCCATCACACAGGGTGCAACGCTCGCAAGTGGTCTTGGCGCCTTTCTCGACGCTAGCAGCGCAGTGAACCGTACCAGCTGGGGCCGATTCGGTCGCTGGCTTGACCAGAAAGGTCCGCCAGCCGTGCGCCGTAGCCTCAAGGTAGTCTGCCATACCATCGCAGGATGCCTGGCAGATACCCTTAAGGTGCTGCGCCCAGGGCTGACGCCACTGGTGAGTGTAACCCGTGTTTGCTGCAGCGTACTGCAGGATGCAACGCCAGACGTGGCCCGGCACCATGGCCGGATCACCGGCAGCACCGAATCGGACGCTAGCACCTTCGAAAAGGTGCCAATCGGAGCCGATCGGAGCGTAGTTGCCACGCTTGTAACAGTTCCACACACTAAGTGGGGCCTGATACCAGCGAACGTAACAGGTGCCGTTGTTGTAGCCAGCGTGGGGGCAATCCCCACAGACTGACCGGCCGCGACCGTCTTTAAAAGCCTCGTTAGGCTTGCAATCCTGCCGCAGAATCCAGGTCTGCAGCATGCTGCCCGTCTTGCCATTGGCAGACCGTTCGGTCAAACCAGTGACGATGCAGACGATCGGGGCCCCGTCGACCGGGCTGAAGCCTTCCCACAGGATGCGGCCATTGTCGTTGGTTGCCATCGCGTTCTAAGAGCGAGTGAACGTGCCGGACTGAATGCCCGACCCATCAAGCATAGCGCATCGGCCAGGCCTGCCACCCCACTGGCGCCAAAATTAACAATCGTTGACAATATAACAATTTCTTCATAAATCACTATCAACTATCAACGTAAAAAAACCCCCTTGCGGGGGCGCTGTAGGTCATTGGCCGGACTCGATAAGGGAGAACAGCTCTTCTTTGACCAAGGCAACAGAAGGACCCGTCACTTCGTGGATGCCGTAGATGCCTACGTAGAAGGGATGACGGGCTGAGCCGTAGATGTCGGTAATCACGGCGATGGCCTGAGGAATGGCGCCGTCGGGACGGCCCACGTCGGAGCGCCAGATCAGCTCCAAATAGCCAGAGGCGCCGGAAATGCGGCGAGAGTCAAATTGCATGGCAGTCATAAAACCTCTCTAGGTGGTTTGATCCCGAACCTCTCGGCTCGGTTCCCTCACTCTAATCCATCGCCGACCCATCCGCCCGCTCTGTCACATACCTTCACATAACCTTCTTTTTTTCCTACATCGTAAACTTTTGTGAACGGCGGGCCTGATGCCTGCCGCAAAATTTCCCCAAAATCGACCTTTTTAATGGGCCGGTAGGGTGCAACAAATCCTCGTATTTATACGCCCTAAAATCATTTATAACGTCAAAAGTACAAATAAGATGCCTGTTTCTCCGCAGGACTTTGCTCTCTGGTCGCGTATGACCGGAAATCCTTATCCCCAGACCCCAGCGGAGAGGATGGCACTGGCGCCAGAAGTTTATAGCTATACGCGCAACATTGGTCGCCAGGGTGGTCCCACTATGGGTCCAGTGCGCCGCGCAGTTGATATTGCAGGTAAGGTTGCTCTTGGGGCGGGCTTACTGGCAGGAGCCAGTTATCTGGCAACAAAGGGATATGAAAAGTTGGATCTTGATAACGAACCTGATATTGTTCCAACTGTTGTAGAAGAAATCCCAGATACAAATTCTCAAGCTGCTAGGGCATCTGCAGATGTAACTCCGCCTACGACATCCGATTATTACAATCAAGATGTTGTTCCTCATCAAACTTCTGCAGCGCAAGCTCTGAGAGGCACAACAGCACAAAAACCTACCGTTGGCCCAATTGAACAGAAACCTGCCACACAGAGTCAAGTTATTGGATCTCAGCAGCATTTCACTCCGGGTACGGAAGAACAGCAACTTGCGAGTGCAGCTCAACCCTCTTCCTCGATTCGTGATCAAGCTGAAGAATTGATTGGACGTGTGTCGGCAAGTCAAGTTGCAAAATTCCGTCAATCTTCTTCCTATGCTGCCGCTGTGAAATCTGCTGGTACGGAAGAGCTGGTCGGGGATGACACCCCTTACGTTGAGCCTTCTCCGCAGCCTGCTGTCATTTCTGGCCCTGTCCGGATGACTCCTCAGACTCGGGTTGCTGTTGTTAAGGAAGAAAGCCCAATTGCAGAAATGTCGACAGCAGCCACTCCTGTAACTGTCACAAGCCCTGAGCCTGCGCAAAGAATTGCTGTACCGGTTGGGGGCGCCTCCTCGTCTGAGATTCGGGAGCTGGATCAACTCCTGGCGCGGTCCCATGCGCGTCACACCCCAGAGCAACGGATTGATTTACGAAATCAGCTCTTAGCTAAAAAATACGGTGGCGGCGAAGCTACTGTTGAGGCGCCAACACAAATTCCGACCGCTCCAATTGTCACAACCAGCCAACCTCAACCGGTTCGTGTTGCAGCTGCAGTTTCCGCTCCGGAAGCTAAAATCAGTCCGAATGAGTTCCTCAGCGCTATGAGTCAAAAAGTCGGTCCAGTTGCTACCTACGAGATTCCCGCTGAACGGAGCAAAGCTGTTCGGGGACTTGCCTTCTATCCTGGTGGTGAAATTGGCGTTCAAATGGGTAAGCGCAAAGGCGGCCCAACTGAATACGCTTATGCCACTTCCGACCCTTATCGTCTGACTTTAGCAGATTACGCAGAAGAAGGATTCCCTTCCGGCATGGGTAACATCGGTGGCATTGTTGCGGATAAAGCCCTTGCTCACCAAATGGGACTTCAAAAGGCCGTTGAGCGTGGTGGTACCATTCGTGAAAAGCGTCAACCTGTTTACGCAGGTTTAATGAGTGATGCTGACATCACATCAGCAGGAATGGGCAAGTCCGGTGCCAGCAGGAGTAAAGCCATGGAGCAGGCAGAACGTCACTTTGAAACAAAGCAAATTATGCAAGAACTTGAAGAACGTGCTGCACGCAAAAGAGCAGGTGTTGTGTAATTAATCGGTGTAGACTTTTCTTATCGCAGATTAGTCATGACCTTTCTCGAACCTATCATTGCGGCTGCAATTGGTGCCGCCGCTGCAGCTCTTGCAATGCTGCTCCGCAGTAGCAAACAGGCACAATCGTTTTTAAAGTACGGTGGAATCGTAAAGCGAGCTTACGACATTATCGATCCGGTTCTCGATCAGAATCTCCATAATTGGAAAGGCTCGCAAGTTGATAAAGCTTTTGAATTAGCAATTGAATCCGTTGCCGATGGTGCGTTGAGTTCTGAAGAAATCAAAGGCTTAGCGTTCCACATGGCACAAGCCTGGCTTCCTCAGAAGGCAGCCGACAAAGTTCGTCAACTGGAGTCGATGTCAAGCCCAGCCCCAGAGTTGATCAAAGCTGCTGAAATTTCAGCTAAAATCAATAGTGCTAATTCCTGATAAAATAATACTTATTAAGTAATCATGGCGAAAGACGGCAAGTGGATCCAGGAGGCTACAAGTGAGCATCCTGGAGCTTTTTCCAAAAAAGCAAAAGAAGCTGGGATGAGTACGAGGGAGTACGCAGCTAAAGTTACTGCTAATCCGTCTGAGTATGATAAAAAAACTGTTAAGCAAGCAAACCTTGCTAAAACGTTAACCAAGCTCCGCAAGAAAAAAGGTAAGTGAGTATCTAAATGGCTGCTTTTAGTAGGGATTATAGCAGTCCGTCTGAGCGGGAGTGGCGAGCTGGTAAAAGCCCGTATGAAAAAACCCTGGGGCCGAACAGAGAATCAGCCAGTGATCCAACATCTTTTAGGAGTGGTTTTGTTGCTGCGTTAAAAGACAACCCACGTTTTAATAATTTTTACAACGAAGGCTCTTTTCCCGTAGACGCAGCTGAACGTTCACAAGAGAAGATTAACCAAGCATCAAAAAATATCTGGGCTAACTTTAAAAATCCAGCAGACAATAAATTCGCTGATGATTTTCTCGCTAAGTATTCGCAAGGTGTTGTCCGTGGGATAATTGCACAAGAGGATGCTGTCGATCCTAAAAATTTAGAGTACTTGGTTTCTGAGCCAGCGCCAGCCGGTTCAAATGAAAAAAGTCAATCAACAGTAGGTAAATTCCCAAATCAAGGAGTACAGGTTTAATGGCTGCTTCTGTTGCTGCTAGGTTCGCTGGTAAAGCACTTTATGATTTTTTAAAAACAGCCAGCTCTACGGTGTCTGGATCTGTTGCTAAATCTGTTGCCAGTAAATTGGGGGCTTTAGAAAATGCAACCGGACTTATTGGCGTAGCAGCAAAGTATCCAGAAACAACTGGAAAATTAATTGGTTCCGCTGCAGGCCCATTAACAATTGCAGGAGCGGTTGCCGGTACGGGCGCACTCGTTAATTATCTACAACAAAATCGTTATGCTTTACCAGTTCAACCAAGTGCTAAATCCGGGCGTCCACCTGCTTTTACCACCCAACCCTATATCCCTGGAACATCACCGCTGACAAATGAACAGATGGGAGAAGCCCTTCTTGATCAACAACGATATCAACATCAGCTTGATTTAATTCAGGCACGCCAAAATGTCTCAACCAGAATGGGGGGTCTAGGTGGTGGATCTGGAATACAGGATATTCTTGGTATTGCACAAAAAATTTACGGTTAGTGGAGTTTTAAAATGGCAACCTGGGACACAAAAGACTACGGATGGGGTTCTTCAATAAAAACCCCTAATTTTTCGGATGCTTTTAAACCCAAGTATGATGGGGCATTTTCTAATGCTTGGAAGACTGGGTTTGATGCGGATAATGGCGGAAAAAATATCTCAACTGTTTTTTCTAATTTATTTGATAAAACAAAAGCTACGGATAAATGGCAAAATAAATATCGAGATGAAGAGGACCCATATGGCCCGAGACGGCGCTCTAATACATCTTTTGGTCCTGGTTTTGGCGGACAAGCTGGGGAAATATTGCCAGGGTTGTTGGGGTCATACACTCCATATAGCCATTCTCCTGTTGTCATTGAAGCCCCACAAGGGCGCGGTGGTTTAGGAGGAGCCATTGGAACTCTTGCCGGAATTGGCGCTAGCTTTATTCCTGGTCTTGGCCCAGGGATTGCAGCGGCCATGCCAGCAATTGGGGGTAATATTGGTGGAATGTTTGGTTAGAAATTACTCCGTTTAAAATAACAATCAAGAAGATTAAAAATCATGGTTTTACCTGCCCTTTCCGCATTAGTACCCATTGGCGGTGCTGTCCTTGGAGGATATGAAGGATATCGCCGTAGTGGCGGTGATTTAGGTGCGGCTTTTCTTGGTGCTGGCTTAGGGGCTGCACTCCCCGGTGGACTGCGGATGGCAGGAACCGCTCTTGGTGCGACTCCTATGGGTGCTGCTGCTCTTGGTCGTGGTAGTCAATTGCTGGCCAAAGGTGCAAAAATGGCTAAAATTCCTGGACCTGTAGCGCCGTTGACTGCGGCAGGTTTAGGCGCCACTGCTGCAGGTGTTGGTGGGTTATTTACCCCTCAATTAGCAGGTGGGATCGCCGCTGCCGCAGCACCCGCAGCACGAACTGGTGCGCAAACTGGAGCAGGTGCAGTAGGTTATCAAGGCCCCGGTCCTGTAGACTACTCATCAGCAGGTGGAGCACTTCCTCCGAACCTTGGACCTTTTGCTGCTGGTGGTACTTTAAGTGATCCTCTCCAGGTATTGGGTCCTGTTGGTATGGCTCAACGCCTGGAAACTTTGAAGACTGCTGAAGCCCAACGTGATGCTCTGCGTCTCATGATGCCAGAGATCGCCAAAGCCTCTGAATTCCGCTCTCGTCAAGAGCTTCAGCGTCAACTGGCAGCCGCTGGTGTTCGCCAAAATATTGCGACTGCAGCTAATATGCTGGAGCGCAGTCAGCAAGCGGCTCAGCAAATGGGGCTCAACGCTGCATCTCAGGCTGGGTCTGCTTTAACTTCTCAATATCAGTACCAGTGATATGGCAATCGGTAGTTTTCCTGACTATACCGGAATTTTTACCGGGATGGATACACGGAATCCTGCTGGCGGGAGAAATATTGACTTGTTTAAATCAGCCTTTAAAAATGCTGCATTAGACCCTAGTCAATATTTATCTCAATCTGTTGTTGCTTCTCCTGCTTTTACTACATTTGATACCGGAAGCGCCACCGGGAAAATGTTAGATATTGCAAAAGCAATTCAAGATTTTGAACAAGCCAGGTACCCGTTTGAATTAAACAAATACCGGGAAATGACGGACATTGCTGCACAACAGCAATTGAAACAAATGCGGCAATTGTATCCATTTTTAAGTGCTGCTGGGGCCGAGTCTACTGAAAGGTATTTAGACGCAAGCACGAGGTTCTTAATTAGAAAAGAACAAATGCCGTCGAAGATCGGAGAACTCATGGCGTTGAAGCAAGCACAAGCAACTTCAGCTGCGGCTGGAGAAGCAGACCGTGCTCGGGCTATTGCCGCCCAACAAGATGCAGCCAATCGTTATGCCGGGCAAGTATTTAAATCTAGCGTCGCCTAAGTTAAACTTAATTAAGAAGACCTGTTGACCAATGGGCGGATCACCACCACCTCCTACTATCGTTTATTCGCCCCCGCCGCCGCCACCGGCACCACCAACCCCTGTGCCGACGCAGTCGCTGCAATCTCAGGTTGCGTTAAATGAGACCAGTGCAGCGCAACAACGGCTCAATATGGAGCTTGGTGCGCAACTTGATCGTACCAACTCTGAGTTCTTTGCTGGGCAAGACGTACGTCGTTATCAAGCACAAGGCGCTGAGCAACGTTTGACTTACGCCACGATGGGTGAGCAGGAGCGTGCCACAGTTTCTGCACGTGGTGAACAAGAAAGAAAAACAGTTGCTGCGACCGGCTATGAACAGCGCCTAGGTTACGCCGCCGCTGGTGAACAGGAGCGTCAAACTCAGGCTCAACGGTTTGCTGGTGAAACTGGTCTTCTTCAAACAAGGGGTTCAGAGGAACGTCAAACTCAAGCTCAACTCCTTGCGGGCCAAGAAAGACAAATTGGTTTGACAGGAGCCGAACAGCGTCAAACTCAAGCCCAACTCCTTGCGGGCCAAGAACGTCAAATTGGTTTGACAGGACAAGAGCAACGGTTAACTGAAGCCACCCGTGGAGAGCAAGAACGTCTTGGTATTGCTGCCACTGGCTCTGAACAGCGTTTAACTCAAGCCCAACTCCTTGCGGGCCAAGAAAGACAAATTGGTTTAACTGGGCAAGAACAAAGAGCAACTGAAGTCACCCGTGGCGAACAAGAGCGACTCGGAATTTTTGCAACCGGTGAGCAAGCACGGCAAACACAAGCTCAGTTGCTCGCTGGGCAAGAACGTCAAATTGGCTTAACAGGACAAGAGCAACGTGCCACAATTGGTAAATCAGGAGAAGAAACCCGCCTTACGGACTTGCAACAAGAGATGTTCCGGCGCTATAAAGAGAATCGAGATTTCGAACAAGCTCAACGGCAGTACCGAGCATGACGGATTGGATTCAAGGTTTAACCGACAAAGACCGCGAATCCTTTCTTGCCTTTTGTAAACGCACTAGCTCTCCAATCCAGATGTACCTGTATGCCCGGTTTCTTGGGTTTACAGGTAGCATCGTGATGTGCGACGAATGGTCCAAGAAAGAGTTCAAGAAGCGAAATTTTAACGCACTGCTAGAAGATGAGATTGACTCCATGCAACAAGATATCGCCAAGCTAAGAGATGCGATTGATATGGGAATGGTAAAGCAAGACATGGGAACCTCCAGAATTGCTATGCTTCAAAAAGAATTACGTGGCTCCATTAAACAACTTAATGATGAAAAAGTTTTGCTGGACAAGCAAGGCTTAATTCTTGCTGGCGCTGACCGAGCTTTGCGGGAAATGATTTCCATCTTTCGTGATGACCCTATTGAAGGACCACTTCAAGAAGCGTCTATGGGTGTTTGGACCAAGATTCTGTCAGAAGAATCGTAAGGCTAATTGCGCTAAGCTACGGGCATGGTAGCAACTAGCATTTATTCTGTATACCGTCGTACAGCTCGTGCGGCTGCGCAAAAGCGTGTTGTCAAGCAAACGAGCACTGTAGATGTCGAACGCGCTCGTACTGACTTTGGATATTTTTGTGAAGTAGTAGGAGATAAACCCCCAGCTGATCACCACAAGGAATGGCATAAATATCTTTGCACTGGTGAAAACAGTGAGTGTTTAATTGACATCGCAGGCCCAAATGTAGACATTTTGGCCCCCAGGGGATCCGCCAAGTCTACTGTTTTAGGTTTATTCACGGCGTGGGCGATTGGAATTCACGCTCTTCATAAGAAGCCATTAAAAATTCTGTATATCTCTTACACCGTTGACGTAGCCAGGCCAAAAAGCGCCGCAATTAAAAGAATCATTGAAGAAAGTAAAATTTACGGGGAAGTGTTCCCAACTGTAAAAATTGCAAAAGGTATCAATTCTAACGAATACTGGAGTATTGACTGGAAGTTTGCAGGTATCAAGTCGACCGGCGAAGAAGAGTTTACTGTCTGTTGCGCAGGTTTAAAAGGTGCCGTTACATCAAAACGTTCGCATTTGTGCATTATCGATGACGCAATTAAATCTGCAGATGATATTAAAAACAGGGATATCCGCGCAGCAATGGAAGATAACTGGAATTCGGTTATTGTTCCTACGATGTTTGAAGGTGGTCGCGCTATATGCCTGGGAACTCGATTTCGTCATGATGATATCCACAACACAACATTCATCCCAACAAATGACTGGGTTCAAATTGTTCAATCAGCTATCACGATTGATGAACAAGGTGAAGAATTATCGTATTGGCCTGCTCTTTGGTCTTTAGATTATCTTAAAGATCGGCGTCGACAAGCCCCCATCGCATTTAGCTTTCAGTATCAAAATCAAATCGTACAAACTAGCGAGCTATCCCTCTCTCCTGACTTAATTGTTAAAGGTACAATTGCCACGCAATTTGATTCCTTGGGAGTGGGAGTTGACTTATCTGCAGGCATTAGAGAGCAAAATGACTACACCGTTTTTACAATGGGTGGTCGGGTTGGAGACAAGATTCATATCATTGACTGCAAGCGTATTCGGATGATGGGTAACTTAGAAAAACTCGAATCGCTAATGGAGATGATGGAGGAGTGGGGAGTTGTCCACCGAGATGGCAAACAGTACTTCCCCACTGGCAGTAACATTGACATCTGGTCTGAAGCAGTAGCATATCAGGCATCTTTAGAAGCTGATTTCAAGAGGATCTGCCTTGGTGAGCATGGACTGTACAACATGAACTGGCATGCCATCAAAGGATTCCGTGGTGACAAAGTTGCGCGTTTTCGTGGAATTATGGGTCTTTTTGAGCAAAGAAAAATAATTTTTAACAAATATCGTCGTTTTGGTTACCTGCACGATGAAATTGTGAATTTTGGAGTTAGTTCTCACGATGACTGTGTTGACTCTTTGGTTTGGTTGTGCAATGGTTTGATGACCAGAGGAAAACTTCAATTGGAGTTCTGAGTCAGATTACGTGGTATAAAGTATTTTGGACCTAGACTTATAAAATCCCCCGATGTCCACCAGCTACTACAACGTTGAGCTTGAACAGGATGTTTACGGCTCTGCCGTCATCCCACTTCCTGATGAGCTTTGTCATGACATGGCGCTTCAACCTAATGAGCGATTTGAACTCGAAGTTGAAGATGATGTGATTACACTAAAACGCATTGCTGTTGGCTACGATATTGACGAGTAATCCCTAACAACCCATGAGCGACGGAAATAAAACTGTCCTTGACGACATTCTTAAGGCAGTCATAACTCGCGATGGTAGCGGTCCAGCCGACACGATGCTGGTCAATGCGCATCTTGGTCAGATGCGTATGTTCGGTATTCGACAAGGCGTTGAATTTTACCCAGAGCAAGACAACCTGGGGACGCAACGTTTTGACTTCATCCAACAGGTTATCAAATTTAACAAGCTCGATGCCAGGTTAGATTCAATCTGGGATCGCTTTTTGTGTTATGGGAAAGGATTGTTTTATATCCGCCCGACTAAGAAAACATATCGACTGTACTGGTTTGATAAGGATTCGTATCGCACGTATTATTCACCCGATGGGGACTTGGAAGAAGTCGTCATTATTTACCCGTACAAGGTTCGCTCCAGTAGGGGGTTTCAGAGTGTTGGTTTAAACACGGATAAGCGGTACATGCGTCTTCGTATTACTGCAACCGAGATCGAAGAGTTTCACAGCGAGCAAGAAATTACATTTGATATGCCAACCATGGAGTTTGGCGTATTTGATAAAAAGACTGTTATTAACACCATGGAATTTATTCCGTGTGTTGAAGTCTTTAACAATCCTGACGCCTTTGGTACTGAAGGTGCTGGTGAATTTGATTGGATGGCAAACCAAATCATCGCTCATGATGAAATGGTTAAAAATATCCGCGCTAACTTATCATTCTTTGGTAACCCGACCCTGCTTTCTTCTCGTCCCAAGCAAGACATTATTGAAAGCGGAGACACAGATGTTGCGCAGCGGCCCAGCATTTCAAGCCAGTCCGGCTTCCAATCCGAGTTTTTCCTGTCCAGTTCCACGTATAAACAGGATAACGTAAACCGTCAACCCCCTGGATACATCGGAAAGCCAGGCAGTGGTATGCGCGTGCCACGTGTCATTGCCAACCTGGAGCCTACAGACCGTGTCGGCTTTATTACCCCAAATGCTGTTAGTACTGACCAAGCGCGTTACGCTGAGCAGTTAAGGAGTGAAATCCGCCTGGCGCTGGGCGGTATTGATGATTTAAGCATCACAAATGTTACGGCCACTGAAATCAAATCCGCGTACGGTAGAGTCAGCGCTACTGCTAAGAAAAAATGTTTACAACTTTATACGTATGGCGTTTGCAAATGCTTTGAATTAATGATTTTCCAGGAAGAGCAAATCTTCCGTAAATCACTGGCTTACGCATCTGGAATTAAATATCCAGCGCCGCCTCAAGATCCGGATGATGAGAACGCTGCCCTGAAGTATGAAAAGCAAAAAGCGACCTACGAAAAGAAACTTCAAAAAGCTATTGATACGGCATTAGAAACAAAAGAAATTCCAGATGGAGTCTTAGGGTTGGCCCCAGATGGGGATCGAACTGTAGCTTGGCGCTGGATGGGTCCAGTTTATGAAGATACAGCCCAAGATAAACTTAACCAGTCTATCTTTACCAGAAACCTACAAGAGTTAGGGGTTGATAGCATTGAAGCACTGAAGTATTTGTTCCCTTCAAAAACGGATGACGAAATCGCGGGCATGCTCTCGGGGTTCCCATTCCGAATGGTGGGGGAAGTACAGAGGGCCTACTCCGCATTTATTGACCTTGTCAATTTAGAAATGCGGACACCACATCCGCAGCAACCGAATTTACCGATGGCTGCGGATCCAAGACTTGATCTTACCCCCTTCCTTTACCGAACTCTCGAAAGCCTACAAAAAGAGGTAACCTATGCAGGCCGATACCGCAATGCCGATCCAATCGGCACCCCAAGTATCCCCGACCCAGCCGACCAGCTACGCGGCTCCAATGACCCAGACGGCAGCCCAAGCTCCGGCAGTGGCGACCAACTCTCAATGGGTGGCGCCTTACCAGCAGATGGTGGCCCCAGCCCCGCAAATGCAGGCCCAGATGGGGGTCCCCAGCGCCCCATCCAACCCTACAGCGTTTTACCCCCAAGCACCCCAGGCAGCTCCACAAGCGGAGAATCCTTACAAGGAAGCGTTCAACCGGGTGGTGGGGCTCCTGAGTTCGCCCGTCCAATTCCCATTCCAGGGTCAACAATCAGCGGTGACTCAACCGGTAAACCCGGCCAGTTACGCTTCCCAACAGGCTCCCCAGTACAACAACGCGGGGATGCCGACCTCTATGCCTGGGACCAGCAACAACCAGGCTTACTCCAACGCTTATTCCCAACCTTCACAGGAAATCAGTCAGGACCAGCTCCTGGCAAACGGGGTAAGTCCGCAAAGTCTTGAGGTCATTAATTATTTTGGTGCAGATGTTCCTGCAATCCTGAATAATTATGCTTGCCAACTGGAAGATTCGCTGATCCAAACCAATCAGCAACTGATGGAAGCTGTCGGTCTGCTCCAGGAACTATCGAATGAGCATAAAGCTTATGAGACCATCCTGACCGATCCCGACGTTCTCGCTGATTACACTTGCGAATTCTTTGGTGAGAATGGCCCCTATCCGATTCCTGATTCGGAAATTGGTTATGCCCCCGCTCAGCAAGGCCAAGCCGTTGGTCAGCAATACCAGCGCCCTGCAGCTCCTCAGCGTCCTGAGATGCCTGTTCCTCCTCAGCCTCAAGCGCAAGGCAATCCCATGGATTTCTGGAATAGCTTCGGCTCTCTTGCTGATCGTGATCCTTCTAACGCTTGGCGCTATCTGAATGCAGCCCAAGCCAATCCTGAAGTTTTCCGCCAAAAACTTTTGGTGATGGAGTGATTATCAGTATTCCGAATAAATGGCGTTTATCAGTATTCTGACTAAACGACGTTTATTGGAAGAATGAGTAAATGTAAAATAAGGGGTAGCAATAGCTGCCCCTTTTATTTGTAAGTAGATGGAAGCGAAAAAGGAGAGCGCTGGTAAAAGAACTGATCAGTTTTTGGCGAAGATTGGTACCGCTGGTGGTGCAATCGGCTCTCCATTCCTCTTTAGTTTTGGTGCTGGCAACCTGATGCAACAGGT
>Ga0172372_10006160_pt1 | contig 16433 bp, 10 predicted proteins | sample LakKiv5m_2_FD_114544 | JGI IMG/M metagenome (GOLD analysis project Ga0172372, IMG submission 114544) | Freshwater microbial communities from Kabuno Bay, South-Kivu, Congo - kab_092012_9.5m | ecosystem: Environmental > Aquatic > Freshwater > Lake | place: Democratic Republic of the Congo...
CGAGGAAGTCGACTTCCAGAACGTCCAGCGCATCCGGGACCTCATCGCATCCGTCGTCAACGACCCCGAGACCGCGCAAAAGTTGATGCCCTGGTACAGCCAGGCCTGCAAGCGTCCGTGCTTCCACGACGAGTACCTGCCGGCGTTCAACCGCCCGAACGTGCATCTCGTCGACACCGATGGTCGGGGACTGAACGAGATCGGCGAGAAGGGCCCGATCTTCGACGGGGTCGAATATCCGGTCGATCTGCTGATCTACGCGTCGGGTTACGAGGTGACCCACGACTACCACCATCGGCTCGGGTTCGATCCCAAGGGCCGCGACGGTGTTCCGCTGTCGACGGCGTGGGGTTCGGGTCCGTCGACATTGCAGGGCGTTCTCACCCGCGGCTTTCCGAACATGCTCATGATCAGCACGGTGCAAGGGGCCCAGGCCACGAACTTCCTGCACTCGATCAGCACCGTCGCCGAGCACGTGGCGTGGTTGGTGTCGGTCGCCGAGCAGCGAGGAATCGCGACGATGGAGCCCGAGGATCGCGCCCAGGAGGAGTGGTTCGAACTTCTTCTCACTCAGGTGTGGGGCATCGCTCGTTACAACGCCGTCTGCACACCCGGCTATCTGAATCGCGAGGGCGAGGTGGGCGACATGTCGACCGCGCGCAGCATGGCGTGGATGAGCAGCGTGATGGGATTCATCGATCACGTGTCGGCGTGGCGCGCCCGTGGCGACCTGGCCGGTCTCGAGACGGTTCCTCGTTGACCCCTCAGGTTCCGCAGAACGTGCGGTAGGGGCCCGAACCATCGGGTGCGGGCGACTCGAGTCCGCGACACGCGTCGACCCCGGTGAACGGATGCCGTAGGCATTCGACGAGTGCGAGAGCGGGTGACACGTCGCCGTCGGTGGCGGCCGCCAATACCTCCTCGACGCGGTGATTGCGCGGCACGTACACGGGATTCGAGCGTCGCATGAGTTCGACGGCCGCGCTCGAGTCGACCCCGTTGTCGGACAGGGCCGACTTCCAGCGAACGAGCCAGGCGTCGAACGACGCGCCGTCATCGAACATCGCGCGCAGGGCGAAGATCGTCGTGGCGTCGGTTCGGGGTTCGAGCGAATCGCCGAGAACGCGGAAGAACGACGTGTAATCCACCCGATTGGCGTGCAGCAACGTCAGCAGGTCGCCGAGCAGATGTCGCTCGTCGTCGGGTCGGGTCGCGAACTCGGGAAGGCCGATCTTGGCGCGCAAGCCCGACGTCCAGGCCGCATCGTGCGTCTCCGGATAGCGCCGCAACACCGCCATCGCCTTCTCCACGGCGACCTCGGGGGTCGGATCGAGCAACGGCAGCAGGGTCTCGGCCAGCCGGGCGAGGTTCCACTGTCCGATGGTGGGCTGGTTTCCGTAGGAGTACCGCCCGCCCTCGTCGATCGAACTGAAGACGGTGGCCGGGTCGTAGCGATCCATGAACGCGCAGGGTCCGTAGTCGATCGTCTCGCCCGAGATCGTCATGTTGTCGGTGTTCATCACGCCGTGGATGAATCCGACCAACATCCAACGGGCGATGAGCCGAGCCTGTCGTTCGACCACCGACTCGAAGAAGGCGAGGTGAGGGTTCTCGGAGTCGGCGGCCAGTGGATGATGTCGGGCGATGGAGTGGTCGGCCAAGCGACGCAAGAGGTCGGGGTCGCGGAGAGAGGCCGCGTATTGGAAGGTGCCGACGCGAATGTGGCTGGCAGCCACGCGAGCGAGCACCGCTCCGGGGAGAACGGTCTCGCGGACCACGTTCTCGCCGGTCGACACCACGGCGAGGGCGCGCGTGGTGGGGATGCCGAGGGCGTGCATGGCCTCACCGATCACGAACTCGCGCATCATCGGGCCGACGGCGGCTTTGCCGTCACCACCGCGCGCGAAGGGAGTGCGACCCGACCCCTTCAGGTGGAGATCCCAGCGACGCCCCTCCCGATCGAGGAACTCACCGACGAGGAGTGCTCGACCGTCGCCGAGCCGCGGGGAGTAACCACCGAATTGGTGGCCGGCGTAGGCCATCGCCACCGGCAGGGTTCCCTCGGGGGCCCGGGAGCCCGAGAGGAACTCGGCGCCCCGGTCGGACCACAGGAAGTCGGGATCGATACCCAACTCCGCCGCGAGTGGTTCGTTCACCACGAGGGTGCGTGGTCGCTCGAGAACGTTCCCCGACCAGGTTTGGAACAAGCCCTCGAGGTCGCGCACGAAGGTGGCGTCGAAGTGCACGGGGAAGTCGCTCACGAGCCGAGGATAGGAGGGCATCGACACGTCGGGACGTTCGGGAAGTCGCATTCGTGCACCCCGGATCGTGACGTTCGTCGATGGTGCCGCCGAATCCCGCGTCGTACCTTCTCGGACGTGTGGTGGCTTCCGCACGCCAACGCAGCCGCGCGTCAACCAGACGAGGAGAGACGATGTCGTCGATCATGAAGGAACTGCAGTCGGAGCACAAGGAACTGCTTCGGCACATCAAGTCGTTGCGCACGACCGCCGTCGAGTGTCGGTGGCCTTCACGTTCTCGGGCACGTTCTCGGGCACGTTCTCGGGCACGCGCTCCGACGAATGGATGATCGCGATGAAGGGAGCGGTGGAGTCGGTGTTGATGTGTTGTCGCCGGGTGCGTTCGTCGGATGGATCGACGGAGCCGATCGCCGAACGCCTGCCCGAACTGCTCTCGGTCTTCGACGATCTCTCGGCGTCGGGGCTTCGAGTGCTGGCAGTGGCCGGTCGGTCGTGGTCGAGGTCGTTGGCTCTCGTTCCCGAGAACGAGGTGGACTTCGTGCTCGAGGGATTCCTCACGTTCGACGATCCGCCCAAGGACGGAGTCGTGGAAGCGCTCGAGGCGCTGCGCGGACTCGGCGTCAGCGTGAAGATGATCACGGGCGACAATCGCCGGGTCGCGGTCGCCACCGCGACCCGAATCGGCGTTGCCGACGCCGTGGTGGTGACCGGAGAGACCATCGATTCGTCGTCCGATGTCGATCTCGAGAGTCTCGTCGAGGAGGCCGAGATCTTCGCCGAGGTCGACCCGATTCAGAAGGAACGCGTGTCGCGGGCCCTCTCGCGTCGGGGACACACCGTCGGCTTCCTCGGCGACGGCATCAACGACGCTCCGGCCCCGCACGCCGCTGGCGAAGGTGTTGCTCGCCCTTGCGGGAGTGACGGCGGGTTACCTCGTCGTCACCGAGTTGCTGAAGCGGCGCTTCGGACATCTGCTTCTCGCCGACGGATCCGGTGGCTCCGGCGGGTCGGTTCGTCGCCGGTAGCGTGGCGAAGCGTTGCCCGAGGAGCAGGATCGAACGTGAGCGAGACAATCGACGTTGCCGCCGAGGCCGCTCGCCGTCGCACCATCGCGATCATCAGCCATCCGGACGCCGGCAAGACCACGCTCACCGAGAAGTTCCTCCTGTACGCCGGCGCGATCCAGGAAGCCGGTGCCGTTCACGCGCGAGGCGATCGTCGCGGAGCGACATCGGACTGGATGGAACTCGAGCGCCAGCGCGGAATCTCGATCTCGTCGGCCGTGATGCAGTTCCCGCACCGTGGTCACGTGATCAATCTGCTCGACACGCCCGGTCACCGCGACTTCTCCGAGGACACCTACCGGGTTCTCGCCGCCGTCGACGCGGTGATCATGGTGCTCGACACCGCCAAGGGCATCGAAGCCCAGACCCTGAAGCTCTTCCAGGTGTGTCGGGTTCGCCGATTGCCGGTGATCACCTTCTTCAACAAGTTCGATCGACCGGGACGGGATCCCCTCGAACTGCTCGACGAGGTGGAGGAGCAGATCGGACTGCGACCCACGCCCGTGACGTGGCCGGTCGGTTTCCCGGGCGACTTCCGAGGAGTCATCGATCGTCGCAACGGCGACTACATCCGGTTCGTGCGCACGGCGCACGGCGCCTCGCTCGCACCGGAGGAACTGGTCGATCGGTCGCGCGCCGAGAGCGAGGAGGGTGATGCTTGGGCGACCGCGCTCGACGGATGCGGACTGTTGGAGGCGATCGGGGCCGACGTCGATCTGCCGTCGTTCCGGGCCGGCGAATCGACCCCGGTCTACGTGGGCTCGGCCCTCACGAACTTCGGTGTGCGCATGTTGCTCGATGCGGTCGTCGACTACGCACCGGCGCCCACCCCGCGCGTGGATGTGCGCGGTGAACCGCGCGCTCTCGACGACGGATTCTCGGCGTTCGTCTTCAAGGTGCAGGCCAACATGGATCCGAACCATCGGGATCGGTTGGCCTTCGCGCGGGTCTGCTCGGGCGAGTTCGTCCGGTCGATGGATGCGACGAACTCCCGAACCGGCAAACCGGTCGGCACCAAGTACGCGACCACCGCGTTCGGTTCGGAGCGCGAGACCATCGAGACCGCCTATCCGGGCGACATCGTCGGTCTCATCAACGCCTCGGGCTTGCAGATCGGCGACACCCTGTACGCCGGGTCGTCCGTCGAGTTCCCGGGGGTACCTCGTTTCGAGCCCGAGGTCTTCGCCACCGCGCGTCCGATCGACACCGGCAAGTACAAGCAGTTCCGCAAGGGTCTCTCGCAACTCGACGAGGAGGGCGTGGTGCAGGTGTTGCGCGATCCCGACATGGGCGACGCCGATCCCGTGCTGGCCGCGGTGGGGCAACTGCAGTTCGAGGTCTTCGCGCATCGGTTGGAGAACGAGTTCAACGCGCCGAGTCGCATCGAGTCGGCTGGCTACCAGGCGATCCGTCTCACCGACGAGGAGTCGGTGGAACGACTCCGTCGAATCGGCGGAATCCGCATCCTTCGCCGCGGCGACGGCAACCTGGTCGCGTTGTTCGAGAATCGATATCGACTGCAACGACTGATGAGCGACGAGCCCGAACTGACCCTGAAGCCCATCCTCGCCGGAGTCGTCGAGTGATCGGTTCGCGGGGTCGGTTCTCCGTCCCCTCTCCTCGAACGAACGGTTAGTCGGTCGACAGGTCGTCGAGGAAGCGCAGCGCTCCCTCCGCCGATCGAAGACGCCAGCGGATCACGAGATCGTCGGGGGTCTCGTCGAGCCGGGCGACGAGACCGTCGCGGACCGCGACGACCATCCGTTTCTGCCGGTCGACGAGTCCCGCGGAATCGAATCCGCAGCGGTGGGTCAGCACGAGTTTCAGCAACAGTTCACTGCGTAGATCGCGCAGGTGTTCGACGGGTTCGACGACCCAGTTCCGGAAGGCCGCGCGACCACGACGGGTGGCGCCGTAGATCGTCCTCGATCCGCCGGCCGCACCGGGTTCGTCGCCACGAATTTCGATGAAGCCGCGGCCCACCAATTGATCGACCGCTCGGTAGGTGAGGGGGCGACTGATCGACCAGACCCGACCGACCTCTCCCTCGGGTCGGAGTTCGGACGCGAGAGCGAATCCGTGTCGTGGGCTCTCGCACACCAAACCGAGACACGCCCATTCACCGAGCAGCAACTGGTCATCGGAGCGGGGTTGGCGCGACATCGTCGGGAATCATTCGTCGATGTCGCGCGCCGGAGGTCGCAATGGGCTCGCTGAGTACAGGTCACTCAGTCGATCGATGTCGATTCCGAGTCGAGCCATCTGCTCCGGGGAGCGCCGCCCTCCCAGTGCCCGCAGGAAGTCGAACGCGGCCAGATCGGAGACCCCGGGTCGGCTGGTGATCCCCGGGGCGAGTTCTTCGGCGCGGTTGCGCAACCATCCGGCACCCACCACGACCGCGAGCGAGTCGCGCTCACCTGGTCGACCGATCGCATGACGCAGATCGTGCTCGTGGGTGACGGCGTCCATCACCATCTGCGAGTTGATCGGGGCGGGAATGGACGGGAGCACCTCGTCGAATCGGGGCGCGAGCGACACGAACGCATCGGCGAGTTCGGCGAGCGTTTCTCCCCGGTGGCGGCCCACTTGGGCGGCGGTCCACGCGTCGGTGGTGACTCCCTCCATGCGGCCGGCGAGGATGTCCTCGGGAACACCCACGATGTGCGACACGAGTTCGCGCACCGTCCACTCCGGACAGTGCGGCACCGTGAGATCCCCGTCGCTCTCGGGGGTCGTTCTCAGGAGTTCGACCACTCGGTCGCGCAGCTGCACGTAGGAGACTCGGACCGAGGAATCATCGAGGAGGTGTCCGGGCACGACGAGAGTCTGGCACTTCCCGCCGACGCTGACCGCGCGTCAATTCGTCGGGAGCCGCAAGGCGGGTGCCCAACACGCGTGGGTCCCGCTGCTGACCCGCTCGGGCAACTCGATCCGGCAGAGCGGACCGTCGCCCACGCTCCGCGCGTCGAACACGAGGCATTCCGATCGGTCGTTGGGTACGTCGGTGACGATGGTGACGAGGTATCCGTCGTCCTCCGCGGTGGAGCCCGTTCGTGGTGCCATCACCGTCTCGCTCCCGAAGACCCCCTCGCCGAACATCCAGACATCGCGCGAACCGTCGCGCAGATCGTTGTGGACGAGTCCGTCGAACTGGAAGCAACCCTTCGTCGGGACGACCGAGTAGTAGTGGCGATACGGACGCCCGGCGTGACGATCGTTGATCATGCCGAACTCGGTCACGTGCTCGTCGAGGGGCGACTCGTGCGTGCGGCCGGTGTCGAGATTGAAGCGCCAACGGTGCGGACGCGAATCCATCGCCCAGAGGTCGAGAAACCGGAACATCCTCGCGTCGAGGTCGGCATCGGGGGGAACCGACGGCGAGGGTTGGTTCTGGAAGAAGCCGTCGAGAACCACCCAACGACCCTCGTGGTCGACCTCCTCGAACGCGTTGATCCAGTGCAGGACGTAGGTGGGCTCGGCCTCGAACCAGCGAACCTGATCGGCGGCTCCGCGTCGCGGAACCAAGGCGAATCGCGTCGGTAGTTCCGGATGCCACTTCGTCGCGTGAACCCCGCGCCGCAGGAGGTCGGGGTCCCAGAAGAGGGGACAGTCGTTGAGGATGGCCCAGTTCTCGGTGAACGCCATGTCGTGGGGGAGTCGGGGACCGGGCAACTCGATCGGCGTCGAGTGCACCAGGCGATGCTCGGAGTCGACGACGCCGTAGTTCATGTAGGGGGCGACGGTGGAGTAGTTGAAGAACAGCAACTCGTCGGCGTGGGGATCGACTTTGGTGTGCGCCGACACCCCCCACGCCGGGAATCGACCGTTCCACGACTCTCGCCCGAGGTCGTCGAGCGTTCGCGGATCGAGACGGTACAGATCGCCGCACTGGTAGAAACTCGACAACGCGACACCACCGTGCACGACCACGTCGGTGCTGGACGCATCCTTCATGCGACCGCGCGCTCCCCAACCATCCGGTCGCGGCGAGCGACTCGGCGATTCGGCGAGGCCCGACCACTGCGAGCCGCCAGCCACTTGTTCGGTGAGCAGCCCTTCGGTGCGCACGAATCGGTTGCGGTACTGCACCTCGCCGTTGTCGAAGCACACCGAATGAATCATTCCGTCGCCGTCGAACGGGTGGTATCGCTCGATGTTGGGGTGCAGGGGGTTCTCGGTGTTGCGCAGGTACACCCCCGAGAGATCGTCCGGTAGGTCACCGATCACCCGCGGTTCGCGAACCGTCCACTCGGTGGTCTGGGGACGCCACGCACCGGAGCGGTACGGATGCTCGTCGTCCCCCGGGAGAGTCGACACGAACGGCGAACGCTTTTCGCTCCTCACCCTCGCCGACTGTACCGTCGCGAGCACCCCATGATGTCCGCGCTCCTTCTCAGCTTCGGTGTCATCTTCGTCGCCGAACTCGGCGACAAGAGTCAGTTGATGGCGTTGGCGTTCGCCGCCCGCTACAAGGCGCTTCCGGTCCTGATCGGAATCTCCATCGCCACCGCGGTGACCCACGCGATCAGCGTGGGAATCGGGGCCGCGGTCGGAGCCAAGCTTCCGACCGACACGATCGCGATCGTGGCCGGGATCGCCTTCTTCGCGTTCGCCGCGTGGACCTGGCGGGGCGACTCGCTGGACGACGACGAAGTGGAGGCCGCCGACCGTGGCAATCGCAACGCCGTCGTGGCCGCGAGCGTGGCGTTCTTCCTCGCCGAGCTGGGCGACAAGACCATGCTCGCGACCATCACCCTGGCCACCAAGGAGGGCGTCCTCGGAACCTGGATCGGTTCGACGCTCGGCATGGTGGCGGCCGACGCGTTGGCGATCCTGGTGGGACGGCAACTCGGTCGGCGACTTCCCGAACACACCATTCGAATCGGAGCGACGATTTCGTTCGTGGTGTTCGGTGTGCTGCTGATCGTCGAAGGAGCGGTGTAGCGATCGTTCGACGCGGTCAACCGAGCAGGTCTTCGGCCGCCTGACGCACCTGCCAATCGCGATCGGACTTGGCGCGTTCGAGTGCGGCTCGCACCTCGGCACCGTCGAACGGGGCGAGAGCCAGCACCGCGCGACGCCGGACGGTCGGCTTGTCGTCGCAGGCCGACAGGATCGTCGGCAGCGCACGTTCGTCGCCGAGTGCGCCGAGAGCGGCAACGGCGATCTCACGGATCAGAGCGTCATCGTGCCGCGACGCCAACTCGATCAGACGATCGACGAGTTCGGGAGATGGATCGGCGACCTCGCCCGCCGACCAGGCCGCCATCTCGACGACGTCGGAATCGGCATCGTGGAGGAACGGCAACAGATCGCAGCCGGGTACCGAGGCCGCCAACTCGGCCGCGCGTCGCCTCACGATGGGGGATCGATCGTCGACGGCTCGGGCGATCCGTCCGGCGTCGAGTCGACCGAGACGGTGCAGGGCCCCGAGGGCCGCGGTGCGGACGCCCGGATCGATGTGATCGAGATGGGCCTCGACCAGTGCCCGATCGCCACGATGACCGGCGATCACGATCAGTCGGCGCAGGTCGTTCGTTTCGCTCGGCTCGCGCGACGCACTCATGGTCAGAGCCGGTCGACCACGTTGGTGACGATCGTCGAGATCGCGAGCGCCACCACGATGGCGAGCAGTACGCCGGCGATCAGCGAGATCGCCCCGAGTCCGAACGCGTCGAGGGCTCGGCGGGCCCAACGTTCGCTCGTCGAGATGTTCGTTCCGGTCGGGTCGTTCGTCCCACTCGGGTCGTTGGTCCCAACCGACCGGTGCGACTTCTCGACTCCGGCGGGTTCCGGCATCCTGCGTGGTGCGGAACGTCCGGTTCTGGCAGGCTGTCGCCAACCGATCACGAGAAGTGCGACGAGAGCGAGTGCGGTCACGACCGACACGCGGATCGTGACATCGGTGAGCGAGCCGGATGCGAGAACGACGAACACGATGACCGACACCGTACCGGGCTCCGACGTGGGCGCACCCGACACCGCATCGTCGCCGCCGGGCTCCGCCATGGTCGCGACCGTTCGACCCGTGTGGGGAATCCCCCTGGTGACGCTCTCGTTCCTGTTGCTCGCCCTCGTGTTCGGTGCGACGTTCTGGCCGATCGAGCGCTACGAGACGGCTCCCGGTCGGGCCGATCGCGTGTCGTCGTTGTTGTCGGTCGACGTCGGCGACACCGGAGCCGAGGTCTTCGAGCCCGAGGAGGGTGTGAGGTTCGTGACGGCGCTCGGCAACGAACTCACCGCCCTGCAGGCCTTCATGGGATGGATCGATCCGGTCGTCGACGTGCAGACCTGCGAGGAGCGCTTCGGAACGTGCGAACCCGATCTGAATCGCGAGATCCAACTCGGCAACATGGCCACCGCGAAGGAGATCGCCGCCTTCGTCGCGTTGGCTCGCCTCGGATTCGATGCGCAGTTCCTGGAGGGTCCGGCGCAAGTGGCCGGTTTCGACCCCGAGATCTGTCCCGATGATGCGCCGGCATCCCGAGCCTGTCGCCGCCTGCGGGTGGGCGACACGATTCTTCGGATCGAGGCGGCCGATGCCGAGGGTCTCGCGGTGGATCACCCGATCGACGTGGTGTCCGACATCGGCGTCGCTCTCGAGTTCAGCGAACCGGGTGACGTCGTCCGGATGACCGTGCGGTCGATCGATGCCCCCGACGACGAGGTGCGGGTCGAGGAGATCGAACTGATCGCGAGTCCGTCCGACCCGGACCGAACGATCGTCGGCTTCAACGCGCGCGACACCCGCACGGTGCGGCTGCCCATCGCGATCGACTTCGACACCGATTCGATCGGTGGACCCTCGGCCGGGTTGTCGTTCGCGCTCGCCTTGATCGACGAGTTGACCCCCGGAGAGTTGGCGCCCGCCGGTGGCGTCGCCGTGACCGGCACCATCGCCGAGGACGGATCCGTGGGTGCCATCGGGGCGCTCGTGCAGAAGGCGGTGGCGGTGAAGCGTTCGGGTGTCGCATTGTTCCTGGTGCCAACGGCCCAGGGCGAGGACGACATCGCGGCGGCGCGCGCGGCGGTCGGCGACTCGCTGGAGATCGTGGCGGTTGCGAATCTCGACGAGGCACTCGATGCCCTCGTCGCGCGGGGTGGTCGACCGGTTCCGGCGCCGAACTGAGGCCTCGTCGCAGGTCAGAGGCGATTGCCACCCACGGTCACCAGCCATTTCGTACCCTTCCGATGTGGCAGTTTCGTTTTCTCGTCCTGATCCTTCGTCGCCCACCGCCGTGGCCGGGGCGGCGTTCCCCACCGTTCGTCGCGGATTCGATCCCGCCGAGGTGCGCGACTTCCTCCGGATGGTCTCGGCCGAGTTGGCCCGTCTGCAGGAACGCGAGACCGAACTCGAACGCGCGTTGATCGAACTCGAGCAGCGACCCACCGTCATGTCGGACGGTCTGAACGACGAGCAGCTGGCCGAGGCGCTCGGTGCCGAGACCGCGGCCATCGTGCAGGCGGCCCGCGACGCGGCCATGAAGATTCGGGCTCGCGGCGAGGAGACCGCCAACCGACTCGTTCGGGACGCCACCGACGAGGCACTGCGCATTCGCGAGGAGGCCGAGCTCGAGGCGGCGCGCCGTCGACAGGATGCCGCCGCCGACGCCGAAGCCGAGATCGAGTTGGCCAAGCAACAAGGTCGCGACATGGTGAACGAGGCTCGGGCCTACCGCGAACGAGTTTTGGCCGATGTCGCGCGTCGCCGCGAACTGGCCCGCGAGCAACTCGAGGATCTGGTGCACGGGCGTGATCGCCTGATCCAGGCGTTCGAACGCGCCCGAATCGCGACCGACGACGTGTTGCGCGATCTGGTCGACGTGGGCGATCAGCCTTCGGCCTACGTGAATCTCACCAACACCACCGGCCCGGTGCCGATCCTGCTGCCGGTCGACGACGAGTCGACGGAGTCCGGTGCCGACGAGCCCGAGATCATCGAGTTCCCGATGCGCGACGAGGTCTCGGCGACTCATCGGGTCGACCCTCCGACGTCCGAGACGAACGTCGAGACCACTCCGGTCGATGCCGACACGACCGACGAGATGATCGATGACTCGACTGTCGACTCGACCGACGAGTCGATCGCGGTCGTCGAGCAGGTGACGAATCCCGAGATTCGGCCGGATCACCCGGCGATCGTCGAGTCGATCGAGCGCGACGAACCCAAGTCGAACGTGGTTCCCCTCTTCGGCAAGAACGATCCGGGGCACTCGTCCGCCCCTGCGGACGTCCCCGCCGCCCCGCGACCGCGATCCGGTTCGGCCGACGACATCTTCGCCAAGTTGCGCAAGGCCGGTGCCGAGGTGGTGGCCCAACGAGCCAGCGAAGCCGCCCGACGCACTCCGGCGAAGGGCGACGACGCGTCGAAAGTCCCGATCGAACTCGACTCGACGATCGACGAGATCGACGATTCGCCGTTCGGGGTGCGCGACGAGATTCTGGTGCCGCTCATCCTCACGATGGGACGCAAACTGAAGCGGACTCTGACCGACGAACAAAACCAGGTGCTCGACACCCTGCGCGGGAAGACCTCGGTGAGGACCCTCGATGCCATCGTGGGCACCAAGGCACAGCATTCGCGTCGCTACTGCGAAGGGGTGGCGGCTTCGGTGAAGTCGGCGGCCGTGGCCGGGGCCCGGTCGCTCCACGCCTCGGGCAATCTTCCGAGTGATCGGGCGCTGAACGACATGGTGTCCACCCAGTTGTCGGCCATCAACGAGTACATCACCGACAACATCGTCGGGCCCCTGCGCGAACGCCTGAGTCGTTGCATCTCGCAGGCCGACGGGAACAACGCCGAACTCTCGACGCTCGTTCGCGTGGTGTACCGCGAGTGGAAGAACCAGTACATCGACGAACACGTCGACGACATCGCCCACACGGCCTACGGTCGGGGTGCGTTGTCGGCACTGACCCCCGGTGGGGCCGTGTGCTGGCAGTTCGACCCGGCCGGTCCGGCGTGCCCCGACGCCGAGGACAACTCTCTCGCCGGTGCGGTCAGGGCCGGCGATGCTTTCCCCACCGGTCACACCCACGCACCCGCCCATCGCGGTTGCCGATGTGTGCTGGTTCCCGCCGACAACTAAGGTCGGCTCGTGCGAATTCCCTCGGATCTCCCCGGAGGTCCGCGTCGTCGCGGTCCTCGCTCCAATCGTCCATCCACGAGATTGGTGTCGCGAGGACGTCTCGCTCTCATCATCCTGTTCGCCGTCGTCGTGGTGTTGTTCCTGTCGGCACGCGGATTGGCCAATTTCTACGTGGACCTCTTGTGGTTCGACTCGGTCGGTCAATCCGACGTGTTCTGGACTTCCCTCACCTCGAAGCTCTTCCTGGCGGCGGTCTTCTCGGTCGGTTTCGCCCTGGTGTCGTTCTTCAGCCTCACGATCGCCCAGCGACTCGCGCCGGCCGACCTTCCCACCGGACCCGAACGCGAGATGGTGGAGCGCTATCGGGCGGTGGTCGGATCGCGGGGCCGACTTCTGCGGATGGCCGTCGCGATTGTCTTCGGTCTGTTCATCGGACTCCCGGCGGCCGCTCAGTGGCAGGAGTGGTTGCTCTTCCGCAACGCCCAGTCGTTCAACGTCGAGGACGCCCAATTCGGCGTCGACGTGAGTTTCTACGTCTTCCGACTGCCTTTCCTGACATTCGTCGTCGATTGGGCCTTCGTCGCGCTCGTGATGGTGGTGATTCTCACCGCGGCCATGCACGTGCTGAACGGAGCGATCAGGTTCCAGACCAATTCCGATCGTGTCGCGCGCGGCGCGCGTATTCAGTTGAGCGTGATGTTCGCCTTCCTGGCGCTCATCAAGGCGGTCGATTACTACCTCCAGCGCTTCGAACTCACGTCGTCGAGCAGGGGAGTGGTGCAGGGGGCCACCTACACCGACGTCAACGCGCAACTTCCGGCGATCAACCTGCTGATTCTGGTGAGCCTGTTGGTGGCGGCGCTGTTTCTCGCCGGAATCCGCTGGGGTGGTTGGCGACTGCCGTTGCTCTCGATGGCGCTGTGGGCGGTGGTGGCGGTGGTGGCCGGTGCCGTCTATCCCGCGATCATCCAGCGTTTCGTGGTGCAGCCCAACGTCACCACTCGCGAGCGCCCGTACATCGCCCGCAACATCGAAGCAACGCAACGAGCCATGGGCCTCGACATGGTCGACGTCGTCCCGGTGACCTCCGGCGAGACGACACTCGACGAACTCGAGGCCGAGGTTCAGGAGTTCTCCGATGTGCGTCTGCTCGACGTCAGCGAGATGCGCGATCGTTTCTCGTTGGACGAGGGTCAATTCGCCTTCTACGCGATCAACGATCTCGACGTCGACCGCTACGACATCGCGGGCCGCAGCCGACAGGTACTGGTCGCGGCGCGCGAGTTGAACGTCGAAGGCATTCCCAACAAGACGTGGGTCTCGCGTCATCTCATCTACACGCACGGTTGCGGCGTGGTGGCGGCGTCGGCCAGCCAGGTGACGTCCGACGGTCGTCCCATCTACGAGGCACTCGACATCGACCGTCCGCAGTTGTACGTCGGAACCGAGCAACCGGGTTATTCGATCGTGCGCACCGACCAGGTCGAGCAGGCTTGTCCGGGCGACGAGAACGAGTCGTACACCGCCGAGGGTGGAGTTCGACTGAATTCATCGCTCCGAAGACTGGCTTTCGCCGTTCACTTCGGAGAGTTCAACCTCTTCGGCTCCGGACTCATCACCGATGATTCGCGACTCATCCACGTGCGCGACGTCCGCGACCGGGTGAGCAAATTGGCGCCGTTCCTGCATCTCGACGCCGACCCGTATCCCGTCGTTCACGATGGACGGGTGCACTGGATCGTGGATGCCTTCACGACCACCTCGCGTTATCCGTACGCCCAGCGAGCCAACACCGACAACCTCACCCAGGGTTCGGGACTCGATCACAATTTCAACTACGTCCGAAACAGCGTGAAGGCCGTGGTCGACGCCTACACGGGCGAGGTGACGCTGTACGTCATCGATCCGACCGATCCCATCGTCCGGGCGTGGTCGCAATCGTTCCCCGGTCTCCTGACGCCGGCCGACCGGATCCCCGACGGTCTGCGCGAGCACTTCCGCTATCCGGAGGATCTCTTCCGCGTACAGACCAATCTCTACGGTCGCTATCAGTTCGACGACGCCGATCAGTTCTTCAACCGCGACGCGGCGTGGAGTGTCGCGCAGGCCGCGCCCCGCGAGCCCGAGATCAGCACCGCGGTGGTCGACACGGCGATCACCGACACCGCCGCCGAAGCCAACACCGGCGAGGTGGCCGACGCCAACGTGGATCGCTTCGAGCCGTACTACACGTACTTCCACGCCCCCGATGCCGAGCCGGGTGCGGCGCCGGTGTTCTCGTTGGTTCGTCCGTTCGTTCCTTTCTCGTCCGACGACACCCGCAAGGAATTGCGCGCCTACATGGTGGTGTCGAGCGATCCCGACTCGTACGGACGCATCACCGTGTACCGGATCGAAGGATCGCTGCCGGAAGGTCCGGCCACCGTGGCGGCCGAATTGAGCAGCGACACGGCCATCGCGCCGGCCATCACGTTGCTCGACCAGCGCGGATCGCGGGTGGTCTTCGGACAGTTGCAGTTCTTCACGGTGGGTGACGGTCTGGTGTGGGTGCGCCCCCTCTACGTTCGTCCCGACGACACCGGATCGAAGCAGGTGTTCGTGCGTCGAATGTTGGCGTGGTACGACGGTCGTTCGGTGATCGGCGACACCTTGTCCGACGCGCTAAACCGGTTGTTCCCCGAGGCCGACGTGGATCTCGGCGAATTCGTGAACGACGGCGAGGACTCGGACTCGGGTACCGATACGGAAACCGAAACCGACACGGAGACCGACACCGACACCGGTTCTGCGGGTGCTTCCGATGATCCGGTGGTGCTGCTCGAGCAGGCCGAGGCGCTCTTCGACGAAGCCGACACCGCATTGCGCGACGGTGATCTGGGTCGGTACCAGGAGAAGGTGGGCGAGGCCGAGGAGCTCGTCGCTCGAGCCCTCGAGCTGCTGTCGGCCTGATCGAGCGGCTGGCGTCGCTACTCGGGACGACCGGAGGGGCGACGCTTCATGACGAGGTCGGCCAATTCGGCCAGATCCTGTCGGAAGGCGATCTCGTAGCGAGCCTGTTCCTGGGCCAGACGCGCCTGGTCGCTGCGTACTCCCTCGACCAGTTGGGGCACCTCGACGAGATGGGCGATGTCGCCCACGATCTTGGTGGTTCGCTCGTCGACCCGATCGAGATCGCCCGACAGTTCGCCGAGCTGGTGAACGACCTCGCGTCCGACCTGCTCGACCCGAACGTCGATCGCGGCGATTCGATCGGAGATTTCGACGGTGATCTTCTCCTGCGCACTGATGAAATCGTCGATTCGTCGCACGATCTCGTCGACTCGCTGTTTGACCAGAGCGACCTCGGCCTGGCTGGCGCGCGGAGTGCGTCGGAAGAGTCCCACTGTGGGCAACGGTAGTCGTGGGGTCGAGTGGAGGGGTGGGATTCCTCGGGTGTCGCCCAGCTCGTACGATCGTCGTATGAAGCGGATCGCCGTCGTGATGGCCATGGCCGCCGAAGCCTCGCCGATTCTGAGCGCGCTCGATGCGCGGGCACTGGCCGCCTCGAATCCACTGCCTTTCCGATGGTTCGACGCGACTCGCAACGGTTGCGAGGTGCTCGTGGCGGTGAACGGTCGGGATCCGCGACACGGAGTCGACTCCATCGGCACGGAGCCCGCCGTGCTCAACACCCATCTGGTGATCGATCGGTGGCGACCCGACCTGGTGGTGTCGGCCGGCACGGCCGGGGGTTGGCGGCGCAGTGGGGGTGAAGTCGGCGACGTGTACGTGAGCGACGGGCGGGTGGTGCATCACGACCGCCGCATCTCGATGGAACGATTCGACGAGTACGGCATCGGCTCGTACCCGGTGGTGGTGGCGCGCGAGATGGCGACGGCTCTCGGTCTGAAGACCGGTGTGGTGACCACCGGCAACTCGCTCGACGAGAGCGATGACGATCGACGCATGATCGCCGCCTCGGGGGCCGCCGTGAAGGACATGGAGGCGGCCGCGGTGGCCTACGTGTGCGATCTGCACCG
>Ga0172372_10006165_pt1 | contig 16423 bp, 15 predicted proteins | sample LakKiv5m_2_FD_114544 | JGI IMG/M metagenome (GOLD analysis project Ga0172372, IMG submission 114544) | Freshwater microbial communities from Kabuno Bay, South-Kivu, Congo - kab_092012_9.5m | ecosystem: Environmental > Aquatic > Freshwater > Lake | place: Democratic Republic of the Congo...
CACTAACTATTTTTATCAAGAATACGTTCAAGATAAAGACAGTATTCTGTTTCATCATGAACCCTACTACACCACCAATCACATACACAAAAGAAAACGTTTGATTGAAAATTGGTGTGAGCTGTATGGTATCAAATATAGTGGAGAACGGCCCGAAGTCAAATTCAATAAACTGCAATTTGATCTCTCACGTAAATTTTGGTCCAGAAAAAAACCCATAATGCTGATTCATACCAATGGTGGATTGATGACCACTGATGCCAAACCATACAGTTGGACTCGAGACATGCCCGAGGATATAGCCCAAGAACTAGTGGATTACTATCACAAAGACTATCACATTTATCAAGTCACAAAAGTAAATTCGCCTAAATTGGCCAATGTTGAACATGTTTTTGCCACACAGCAGGCCTCGTTGTCCTTAATGGAACTGTTTAGTATACTGTTGCATAGCAGAAAACGTATATTGATTGATTCTTGCTTACAACATGCTGCCGCTGCATTACGTAAACCATCCACTGTGTTGTGGAATGGTACCAGTCCCGAGGTATTTGGCTATGACATGCATGACAATATAAATACAGAAATACCCTACGACTTTAAACTGCCCGGTAGTTATCTATTCGATTTTGACTTCAATGGCAATGAGTTAGAATATCCCTTCACTGAAGATACAAAATTGTTTGATGTAGGTAAAATAATTAAATCCGTTGATAATCAAAGATAGGAGTGATCAACTAAAATGAAAGAAATGATCGAACAAATTATTCGAGATGAAGTACGTAAAACCATGGCCAAGACCTATTACTTTATGTCTGGTCTTCCACGTTCAGGCAGCACACTACTCAGCAGTATTTTAAATCAAAACCCCAGATTTCATTCCGGTCCTAGTTCTCCTGTGGTGCCAACCATGCTGGCATTAGAACAATCATTGTCCAATGATGAGCTTTTTTTAGCCTATCCCAAAACTGACCAGGCTGCTAAAATTATTGCCAGTGTGATTGTGAATTGGTACAGTGATATTGACCGTCCTGTTATTTTTGATAAAAATCGCAGTTGGGTGAACCGTCTACACTACATTCCCGGATATTTTGGTATTGAGCCAAAAGTAATCTGTCCGGTACGTAATATAGATGAAATTCTGACTTCATTTATTAGTATGTATCGTAGAAATCCCTATACTGGTCAGGGTAAAGTCAACTTCATGGATGAGATGTTAATCAAGAGCAATATTCCTCTCAATGACGACAATCGTTGTGAGTTTTTAGCTAGTCCAATGGGCATACTGGGACAAAGTTATAATGGTCTTAAACAAGCTATTATGGAAGGCAAACAAAAAAGTCTTCATTTTGTTGAGTATGATGATCTAATGAACAGTCCTGAAGAAACTATGCGTAAAATTTACGAGTTCCTTGGCGAAGAATACTATAAACATGATTTTAGTAGTATTAAGAATCTGCATCAAGAGCGAGATCAAGAAGTATATGGACTCGGAGACATGCATAATGTGCGTGAAACGCTAAATAAAGTATCGGCTGATCCAAAAGAAGTTTTGTCCGAAAAAATACTAGCTCAGTGTCGTGGTAGTGAATTTTGGCGTGATATCGACAAAGAAATCGATCTTGATGCTACTGACACTGTGGAATCTGTAGTTGACGAAGAGCCCAGTATTTTCGACACAAAAGAAACTGACAATCAGTCCAAAATTATAGGAGTTTAATATGCCAGAAATTCAAAGAGAAGTAAGAACACCTGAACAAATTGCAGCTACTATTCGTGCTGCACGTGATAGTGTATGGGTTGTCAATGAACAACTTGCCAAGTTAGCCGGTGGCGAGACCATGAATGATCAAATTAAGGGAAATATTCAACGTAATGTTGACCATTTGAAACTTATCATGGCTGACAGTGAAGTCACTGGTAGCGGTGATGATCTATCGGATTTGTCGGCTGCAATCACTGCTGGTGAAGCTGCATTGCCCACTGAATAATTTCAGTATTTTTCAATTAAATAGCATAAGTTTTGTTGACTTATGCTATTTTTTTATCTGTTGGTTTCGGTACAAATTTGTATTTCTTCATAAATAAACAAAATAGGATTAATTGAGTATGGCTATTCAATTCCAGTTAAGACGAGGAACAACAGTACAGCACGGTACGTTCACTGGTGCTGAAGGCGAAATCACGGTCGATACCGATCTACAGACAATACGAGTTCATGATGGCGCCACTGCTGGCGGATTTCCGTTAGTAGGCGGTGGAGCTGTCTTTACAATATTACAGTACGAAAGCAGTACAATCACTGGCACCAGTTTAACTAATTTAGATAGTTTTGATGCCACTGAGTACCGTACCGCAAAATATCTAGCACAGATCAAAGATGGAGCAGCAGTTCACAGCAGTGAAGTAATGGTCACTCATAACGGGACCAATGCTTATATCAGTGAATACGGAATCGTGACCAGTGGCAGTGAGTTAGGTGAATTCACTGCATCGTTAGCAGCAGGAACATTGACATTACAATTTACACCTACTAGTGCAACCAGTATGGTTATAAAATTAATAAGGATGTCAATATCGGCATAACCTAGATATACTATTATCTAGTTATAAGGTGGAAAGGGAAACTTTATGGCAACTATAGATCGTGATTTTAAAGTAAAAAATGGTTTAGTGATCGGTTCAGATACAGAATCGGTTTCTAGTACCACTGGAGCATTAATTGTGGCCGGTGGTGTAGGAATTGCTAAAAATCTAAATGTGCTAGGCGACATTTATCAGAATGGCGTTATCTTTACACCCACTGATCCATATGCTACCACATTCGGATTACTAAATATTTAAAAGTTTAAAATTAAAATGCCTATTACATTAAAACCTTACAAAGATCAAATTGACACATTGTCGGCTACAGCCTGCGACAGTTTCGAAGCGGCGCAGCTAGCTGGTGTCACAGATATTATAGAAAATCTACCAAATCATGCGGTGTTATCAGTAGCAGACCTTCCCAATGCTATTTGTAATACAGGGCGAATTGTTTATGTTGAAAATCTCTGTACATATTATTACAGCAATGGAATATCTTGGACAACCTGTTTCAACCCGCCCTTACCGCCTAGTGGTACATTTGCGCTAGGTTGGGGCCCAAACGGTTGTGGTCAGGTAGGTGATGGAACCACAACCGCACAATCCAGTCCTGTCAGTGTAGTCGGTGGATTTTGTGATTGGTTGCAGATAGAGCAAGGATTAAACACTACCATTGGTCTGCGTACCGACGGCACAGTTTGGACCTGGGGAAGCAATCGATTTGGCGCTCTTGGCGTGGCGCTACCTGCTAACTCTGCGTATAATCAATCCAGTCCGGTCAGCGTAGTTGGCGGATTTACCGATTGGTGTTATGTATCAATTAATGGATTTGCGTGTAGCTCGCATACTGATACAGCAGCGGCTATTCGCACAAACGGAACATTATGGACCTGGGGATTTGATAATGGGGGTGGGAAACTAGGTACAGGTTATACTAGTTATGGATGTCTGGCATCCAGCCCGGTCAGCGTAGTTGGCGGATTTACCGACTGGTCTAAAGTTGCAGTTGGGGCGGATCATATGCTAGGATTACGTTCCAATGGTAGTATTTGGAGTTGGGGCGGTAATGATGCTGGTCAATTGGGTGTTGATCAAGGGTGCGCTTATACTCAATCTAGTCCAGTTAGCGTAGTCGGCGGTTATACCGACTGGTGTGCTATTGCGGCCGGGGGTAATGATTATTCCAACGGAGTCTCCGCTGGAGTCCGATCTAATGGCACTATTTGGACCTGGGGTTCAAATGGATATGGCGTGCTAGGCAACAACAGTGGGGTAGGAGGAAATTGCGTATGCAGTGCATACAATCAATCCAGCCCGGTCAGTGTAGTTGGCGGATTTACCGATTGGTGTGCTATCTCCTTGGGAAGCTTCCATGCATTGGCTTTAAGAACTAACGGAACATTATGGTCATGGGGTAGAAACTGTTTCGCAATTTATTCGCTTGGGGTATTAGGAGATAATAGTTCTTACAATCGATCGAGTCCTGTGAGTGTAGTTGGCGGGTTCACTGACTGGTGTAGTGTTGGAGCCGGTAATGGACAATCTTTTGCTATACGAACGAACGGAACATTATGGGCCTGGGGCTTTGGATTGAGTGGATATGGCATCTATTTGCCAATCACAGGTGGTGGCGATTCAGTTTCCAGTCCGGTCAGTGTATTGGGCACAGTCACCGATTGGTGTTCAGTAAGTGGAAACAAAATAATATTTGGTGGCGGTGTTGCATTAAGGCAGTTGAGTTAAGGAAAGACTATGAGTATAAATTTAACTGATTTAGAATTGTTAATTGTTGATAAAGTTGCTAACACAACCAGCGAAGAAGAATTATTAATCTATTCGAAAATTTTATCAAAGTTAAAAAATCAATATGTAGACACAGTGGATACATATGCAGATCTTCCTAGTGCAGCCGACAACGAAGGCGAAATAAGTTTTGTAGAAAATTTAAATAGAGTATTTTACAGCAATGGTATTGAGTGGAAAAGAATAACCAATGAAGTGCCCGTTGATCCCAGTACTTTATATCACCTAGGATTACCAAATCTTTCGGGCAATCCGTTATATGCTTGTGCACCATATTCGGGCTTCGACGTAATTGTTGATGTAGTGCCAAAACCAGCCGAGAATACCATATTCACTGATGTTGTTTGCGTTTCTGCTGGCCTCGAACACGCATTGGGTCTTAAAGATAATGGCACACTATGGGCCTGGGGAAATAATTGTTTTGGGAGATTAGGGGATAACTGTTCTGCATATGAACATCTTTCTCCAGTGGCAGTATGTGGAGGATTCACTGATTGGTGTACTATGTCAGCCGGTATGTCTACTTCAGGAGCTATTAGAACTAATGGCACAATGTGGACTTGGGGAAGTGGTGGGTCTGGTCGACTGGGTAATAATTCAACCTATTGTCGATCAAGCCCAGTCAGTGTAGTCGGTGGATTTACTGATTGGTGCCAAATTTCAATGTCTTATAGTCATGGAGCCGCAATTAGAGATGATGGTACATTATGGACCTGGGGATCAGGCGTATGTTATGTGCTTGGTATAGGTAATGATTCGTGTCGATCAAGTCCAGTCAGTGTGTCGGGCGGATATACCGATTGGTGTGATGTCAGTGCCGGTACTTATGCAACATTTGCAGTGAGATCCAACGGAACCATGTGGTCTTGGGGATTTAATGCCGCTGGGCAATTGGGTATAGGTCTACCTAACTCATATGACACAAGATCGAGCCCTGTTGAAATAACTGTTGGTTCAGGAACCTGGACGCAAGTTTCAGCTCAAGGATACGGACTCGGAGTTTGGGCACTTAAGAACAACGGAACAGTATGGGGATGGGGACAGAACTGCGGTTCAAACATAGTCGGAAGTGCATCTGCTTGGTGTAGCGGTTATGGATATGTGATTTCACCTGAAATAGTTTTAGGTGGATTCACTGATTATATATGTATTGGCGAAACGACCAGAAATAGTGTTGCTGCATTGAGATCTAATGGTGTGGTCATGGCCTGGGGAACCAATGATGCTGGTCATATGGGTCCAGACGAAGACTTATCTCCGACCATATATGATCTAAACTCACCTAGATCAAGTCCGACATGTATATTTAACGATTACAATGATTGGTGTTTTGTAAGCCAAGGCGGTTACTATTGTATGAACACATATCTGATCAGAATGAAGTCACAGCCATAAATAAATTTAGGGGAAAATAGCATGTACGTTTTAGTTCACAACAATAAAGTTTTAGTGGGACCCATGAAATGGCATCCCAGCATGTATGCCGGAGCTCTTAAAAAACTCGGCATGGAAGTCGGTATTCCAAGATATGCGCCATATTCATTGCCCTTATCATTAGGCAATGGTGTTAAGATCTATGTGGTAAGAACTGAAAAAATCGATTATAACAAACAGACCGAATATTTAGAAGGCCCTGTATGGAATTTTTCTAGCAATGTAGCTGTGGAAAGCTATATTGTCAGACAAAAAGATTTGAATGTAGTGAAAACCGAATTGTTGAAGTCAGCTGCAAATGCACGTTGGCGTAAAGAAAACGGACTCATTTCCATTACAGTTAAAGGACAATCAGTCAAAGTCTCGACCAGTAGAGAGTCTCGAGCAAATTTAGCAGTTTTAATTGCCGCAGCAACTGACAGTACAAGTATAAATTGGAAATCGGCGGATAATGTTTGGCTAACGGTTAATAAAGCCGATTTGATTGGCATTGCTCAGGCTATACAAAATCAGATTCAAGAAATTTTTGACGACGAATTAGCACTTAATAATCTTATCAATAGTGCCACCACCAGTGAAGAATTAGCTGAAATCGAAATAGATACCGGCAAAATGGAAAGATTATTTAATCGCGGATAATTATTATGGCAGACATAAATTGCAGTACCCTTCAGACCGAGATTGAAACTCAACTTGCGGCAATAACAACTTCTACTTGTAATAAAGACACATTATTACTTTCTGATGCACATTTACGTGTTTCGGTTGATCAAAGTAATACTGTTGCTTGTACTGCACTATTGCCTAATATTGATACTTGTAATTTTCCCCCCGGGCTTATAGTGTTTGATGTGGACGCAAATTGTCATGTTGTTTCTGGCGAAAAAGGCTGGTACGACATGGATGCCTGCTTGGTTAGACAAGATGTAGCCATCAGTTCGGCATATACTTGGGGAAACGCTGTGACAGGGTGCAGTTCTTTTAATGGTCTCGGGTTATTAAACAGCAATCAAGATAAATCATCGCCGGTGTCGATTACCAGCGACATAGAATGGAAATGCATCACCTCGTCGTTTGGGAACGGGATTGGTATTGACGTCAATGACGAGCTTTATACCTGGGGACCAGGCATGCAAGGTTCAGTATCGTTTGAGCCTACTAATATTAATGATAATTTTTATGTTTATCCCGACATTAAATACAATAATAAATCATGGACTGACATTGATGCCGGATATGGCATAGTCTCTGCTATCTCTGATGGATGTGTGATATATTTTGATCGAGGAGCTGAGAATTTTTGCATGGACTATGCCAATGATTGGATGGGCGGAGAGGCTAATTTTTATGCTGTTTGTCCAGCTGCGATATCAACTGCTACACAAGTCACTGTAGGAAGTCAAAATACATTGGTATTAAAACAAAATAAAACCATTGTGGGTTGGGGATGTAATGGATACGGCGAATTAGGCAATAATTCAACCGCTCCAGTGACATCTAGTTCTGGGTGCTCCAGCCCTGTATCGGTAGTAGGTGGGTTCACTGATTGGTGTAATGTGGAATTTTCTTCTTTCGCCCCGACTGTGGGTGCAATTAGAGAAAATGGCACATTATGGATGTGGGGCACTAACTTTAACGGACAATTAGGTATCGGCAACTACAATGATCAATCCAGTCCGGTCAGCGTAGTTGGTGGATTCACTGATTGGTGTGCAGTCAGTATTGGACTGTGTCATACAGCAGCAGTAAGATCCAATGGTACTGCATGGGGATGGGGATATGCCGGATCTGGTCGACTGGGTAATAATTCAACCTCTAATGAAACCAGTCCGGTCAGCGTAGTTGGTGGATTCACTGATTGGTGTTTAATATCTGCAGGTGGGGACATGACATTTGGTATACGAAGCAATGGTAGACTATATGGATGGGGATCTAATTCCTACGGACAATTGGGCATCGGCGACACCGATAGTCGATCAAGTCCCGTTGAAGTAGCTGGTGCATACACAGATTGGTGTTATGTAGATGCAAACTTGGCCTCAGCAGTGGCTATAAGATATATACTACCATAAAAATTTTCTCTCAATTTTAAAATCTCATAAATTCTTATTATTAGATAGAATTTATGAAAATTATAATTGGTGCTGGTGATCAGCGTGTTAATGGGTTTTTGTCTTGTGACTATGACCCGCTTACTAATCCCGATCTAGTTTTTGATTTAGAAAAAGATCGGTTTCCGTTTGAAGACAACTCAGTGACTGAAGTTATTGCACACCATGTGCTCGAACATTTAGGCGATGGATATTTTCACTGTTTGAAAGAACTATATCGAGTTTGTCAACATGGTGCGATAGTTCATATTGAAGTTCCTTATTTTCGTCATAGCAACTTTTATGACGATCCCACACATCGTCGTCCTATCACTTTAAATGGATTACGAATGTTCAGCAAAAAACATAATCAAATGGCACGAGAACAACGTGCTCATGCCACGCGGTTGGCCGAGTATTTTGATGTTGATTTTGAAATTTTAGATTTTGGATTTAAGTTTGAAGACAAAATGCAGCAGGATCTAATTAACAAGAATCAAGAAGAAATATACAGATACTTAGATCAACACAATAATATGGTCACAGATTTTTGGGCTCGTTGGACAGTATTGAAGTAATTTCATGCAAATACTTGATCTTCTTCAACATCTAGTATTGGATTTAAATAATCGAGGTCAAAAGAAATTGTGTCATCAATTGATTGACACATACTTTCCTCAAGCTAATAATATTGTTGATTATGATGTTCTCGGCCATATAAGTCTAAAAACCGACTACAGAGAAATGTATCTCAAATGTGCTGAACGTGCAATGATGTTAACATCCACTGCTGATCAGTTAGTGAGAGCAAGAATAAACTTTTATAAAGCTCTCAATACCATGAACTATCCTGATCAAGCTCTAAATTACATTGAGCAACATCTGTTGATTGATCCCGATAATGTTGAGATTTGGTTAGAAAAAGCAGCGGCATTATCGTTAATGAATCAAAAACAACAGAGCGAAGAGTTGATAGATCATCTAATTAAAAAATATCCTCATTACCCAAAAAAATTAAGTTTTGGCTTCAGTGGTAGACTGTTGAGACAGGGAAAATTCGCCGAAGGGGTTTTGTCATTTTTAACAGAATTTAAACCCAGCAGTCATTTGTTTGAAAAAACATTAGGTATGACTAAATGGACCGGGCAGATTGCTCATGATAGAAAAATTTATGTCGAAGGCGAGGGAGGTATTGGCGATGAAATTATTAACATACGATTCTTTAAAAATTTAGAAAATTTAGGAATGACCCCAATACTTTATTCAACTTGGTCGAACTATCGCAGCGATACTATTTCTCTTTTTCGCCGGCATGGGTATGATGTCATTGTTCAACCCTATACTATTGACACAAGAGAATTATGGACACCAATGATGACTATTCCAGGTTATTTAAATTTAACTGAAAATGATCTTTGGACTGAGCCATATCTACATGCTCAGAGAAACCCAAAAAATCAATTGTCATCGAATAAATTTAAAATAGGTATAAAATGCAATGGAAATCCCTATTTCGGCCAAGATGAATATCGCAAAATTCCATTAGAAACCATGTTGAAATATATACCCAATAATTGCGAAATTTACTACATAGATAAGACCGACAAAAAAGATCATCCTCGAGTAATTAATCTAGCTGATAGAATAGATAGTTGGGAGGATACACTTGATTTTATTGATCAAATGGATTGTATTGTCAGCAGTTGTACTAGTTTAGTTCATGCGGCTGGTGCTATGAATAAAACCACTATTGTGGTGGTTCCTATTTGCGAATATTACATTTGGACATCTTCGAGATCAAATAATTCTACCCCATGGTATGACAATAATTTTTATGTTTATAAACAAAAAAAATTAAGATCCTGGGATGAGCCTTTGCGCGAAACTCAATTACATTTAGAAAGATTAATACATGCTAAATCTAGTGCCATGTGATAATATGACTGTAGAGAATGCTTATATTATCACTCTACAAAATCATCAACTAAGCGAGCAACTCAGTGAACGTTGTCAACAAAGTTGTAGAAAAGTCGAACAACCATATACTGTTTGGCCGGCTTTTGACGGAACCAGTGGTACTATTCAAGTGCCCGAACAATTTAAAACTCAAGATTGGGTCAGTTGGTTAAAACAATATGACACTGAATTGAGTGTGACCGAAGTTGCAGCATATTTGAGTCATTTTAGTTTATGGACACAATGCTTGAAATTAAATATGCCTATTGTGATTCTCGAACATGACAGCATTATGATCAAACCCTATCGTAATCATTGGGGATTTAATCAAATTGTTTATCTAGGATGTCGAGAACAGGCCAATGGGTGGAATGTGACTCCCATACCTCCAATGGCTGCAAAAAACAAAAATTATAGATTCATGCTACGTGCTCATGCTTACGCCATTGATCCGTTATCAGCAAAGAATCTTATTGCACATACACTTCGTTATGGTATAAATGAATCATTAGATATCACTATACGAACAGATATTTTTAGCGTAATTCAAGGCGATTTTTATGCATTCGACTTACCGCACACGATAACTACAATAACAGATAGGAAGAAAAAATCAGATGGAACCGAACGATAATAACGAACTACCGCTCACTAAAAAAATACATTTTATCAGTGGTCTTCCGAGATCAGGATCAACACTATTGACTGCGATATTTAATCAAAATCCTAGATTTAATTCAAACATAACCGATCCATTAGCAGTATTAGTCAAGGGCACAGTGGAAGCCAGTCAAACCGGGGCAGGATCAAAAGCTGCGGTACCAGAGGATAGAGTATTCAATTCTATTAGAGGTCTAGTCAATGGATTTTATCATAGCATTTCGCAAGAGGTGGTATTTAATACCAACCGAGGGTGGACTGTAATAACTCCATTGGTTAAACGTGTATTTCCGGGATCAAAAATTTTACTGTGTGTGAGAGATATCAATTGGATCTTGGATAGTTTTGAATTAGCTCATAGACGTAATCCATTAGCAGTGAATTCCACTATGGGAGGTTTGTCCCAAACAGTATATTCTCGAGTCACTGATTTAATGTCCGAGTCGGGCATAGTGGGATTTCCCTATGTGGGATTAAAACAAGCTATTACTAGCAACGAACGCGATATCATCATGCTAGTGGAATATGATGATCTTTGCAAAAATCCAAAATCGATTATGGAAAAAATTTATAAATTTATCGACGAACCCTATTTTGACCATGACTTTGATAATGTGGAATCATCATGGGATGAATACGATCGTGAAATCGGCATTCCTTTACACAACGTAAAAAAGAAAGTGCAATACAAATCACGCAACAGTATATTACCACCAGATATACAAGCAAAGTTTAAAAACATGGAAGTATGGAGAATGATGAAATGAGTACCACTTTTTTAATTAATGGTGGTGCTGGTAGAGTGATTTCGGCTGTTCCTGCTTTGGAAAAATTCGCTCGACTTAATCCCAACAACGACTTTCGCGTGTTGGTATTTGGGTGGGAAAACTTATTCTGGAGTCATCCTTTACTGCAAAAAAGAACCTTCAGTGCGAATGCCAAAGGCGTGTTTGATGCCTATATAAGAGATAATCAACTACTATGCCCTGAACCTTATTTTGTTCCTGGATACTATCAGCAAAAATTAAGTTTAGCAGAAGCTTTTGACGAGCAAATTAATTCCACCGCCGATCACAGTGATTTGACTGCTCCTACATTATATCTCAGCACATTTGAACATGTTTCAATTAAACGTATCATTGAAGAACTTAAAAAACAACATAACAAGTCCAAATTAGTAATTTATCAGCCATTTGGTAGTTCAGCTGTAAAAAATAATAATTTAGTATTTGATAAATCAGAGCGCAGTTTATATCATGATCAGTACTATAAACTTTCTGATAAACTAGGTAAAGATTGTTTAATTGTGTATTTCGGGCTACGTGATCTACGTCATCCCAATGACAAATCCACTGTTTATCTTGATCAATTTAACCCAGATCTAAGAATGTATATGTCGTTAATTAAAGAATGTGATTATTTCATTGGCTGTGATAGTGTGGGGCAGCACATTGCTCGTGCATTTGATCGCCCAGGAGCAGTAATTATGGGCTCTACTATAGAAAAAAATGTGTCATATAGTGATCATTTTAGAATTTTTCGCAAAGCTGACCGCGATCCAGTCTATGATCCCATACGTATAAATCAAGTTGATAGCGAGTTTACTCAGAGAGAAAATGATGGTATCATGAACTTCACCGACAAAGAAATCGAAGAGTTTGCTGCAATTATAAATCGAGATATCTATGATGAATAGCAGTGTACCAACTCGGGGTAGATGCCGGAATTCAGATAAATAACAAATAAATATCTTAAAGATATACCATAAATTTAGGAGTAAATCCCAGTGATTAAACGTAAAGCTCGCAAAGAATTAGGTGCAACCAAAGCCGGTGACCTAATATTCACATTCCCTAATGTCAGTGAAAATACACATTTAATGATCAATGCTGATAATTCAGTGACGGGATTAAGCACCAGTGATCTCGGTGCCGAAGTTTTAAGTTCAACAATGTCGGACATTGTTCCGGCGATTGATGGCGTTTATGACATTGGTGCCACAGATTTTCGATGGTATGACGGATTTTTCTCCAATAGCGTCGATATCGATGGCGGAGTAATACAAGGTGCTGCTGGTGCCATATCAGTCAATGATGTGCTGATTGTTGATAATGTGCTGTCTCAAATTTCCACTCCGTTATACGGAAATAGAGAAATTGTGACCGAGGGTGGATTTACTATTGCATCAACTGACCCGGCCTATTTGCGTTTAACTCAATTACCTAGTTTGGTGCCATTTGATCCTATATCAGTCGATGGCAGTAATATGTATTATAGTAATTTATATTATTGGGAAGACTATTCCAGCACAGGTAAAACTAGATTTAGATGGGACAATTCGTATGGACCGGATGTAAGCAGTTTAGTTGTTGGTCAAATATATACCGTTCAATGGCGCGACAGCGGTTATTATCTGTATACTGCTAACCTAGAATTTAGCAGTACATCAGTTAGTATGGGTCTAAGAGATGTTGACTTTATCAGTCCAAACCCAGGATCATACAGCAACTATTATATTTGGCAAGGGGCAAACGCTATAGTTATAACCGGTAGTCCCACTGAAGACTTTACCACCGTCTTAGATACTTTTGGCAGTGAAGGTATGATACGTTTTCATCCGGTCACTAAAACTTTTGAAGGGCATGATGGCACTGCTTGGAGTGCACTGGGTGCATCCGATGTTTTTGTGTCTGGTACTAATATTGGATCAACTTTAACCGGAACTACAACAATCACCGGCTGTTTCAACAACTTTCTCGGTAATTTTGCTGGCCAGTGTAATACCACAGGATGCCAGAACAATTTCTTCGGTAGGCGTGCAGGTCGCTATAATACCACCGGCAGCTACAATATTTTCCTCGGTAGTTATGCCGGTGCATCCAATATCGTTGGCGTTAACAATATAGCAATTGGCTACCACTCAGGATATGGCAGTTATGGGATTGCCTGTATCAACGGAAATCATCGTATTGTCTTAGGGAATAGTTTTCATACCTGTGCTCAAATTCAAGTAGCATGGACCGTACCATCTGACGTTCGAGACAAATGTATATTCGGCTCTGTTCCACATGGTCGCGGATTCTTGGAAAATGTCAATACCATCGAATATGCTTTTAAGAATCGTGAAACCAATGAGATCACTGACCCAAGACGTCGATACGGATTCTGTGCCCAAGAAATTCTCTCACTTGAGGGCAACGATCCGGTAATCGTGGGTAATGAGAATCCTGATAAACTGGGATTGACCACAGAGTATCTCATACCGATTCTGGTTAATGGATTTAAGGAACTCAGTGCCGAAGTCAAACAACTACGAGCAGAAATTGATCTGTTGAAAAATCCTCAGTAAATAGAAGTTTACAATGAATTTCAATGACGATACCCAATATACTTTGGCAGACTTGGAAAACTAATTCAATACCCATAGAGCTTCAAGCATATCATAATTCATGGCGAAAGTCTAATCCACAACTAGAGATTAGACTTTGCGATGATACTACCTGTTCTGATTTCATCAAACAAGAATTTGGAACTCAGATATATTTCTTATACTCAGCACTGCCGCACCCTATAATGCGTGCTGACTTTTGGCGCTTGGCAATACTATACATCCACGGTGGCTATTATGCAGATTTAGATCTTGCCTGTAATGCACCAATCCAGACATTTGTTAATCAAACTGTGCCCGCGGTATTCATGCGTGAATTAAACAATATAGCTAACTTTTTCATTGCTGCTGAACCAGGCCATCCGGTGATCAAACAAGCACTAGATTACATGATCGCAGAAGCAGAGCAGATCACCGATAAAGACACACAAAGCTATGGTATGCATAGTTTGCATCGAGCAGTCAGGGAATACTATCAAGTTATTGGCACTAATTATCCCAATGACAGTCGTGTTCAAATTTTGTTGAACGAAAAATTAAAAGGTGAGAATAAATTAGTTCATAATCAAGCCAGTTTAACCGGTAGCACCGACTACCAAAGTTGGCGAGATTATGACCGTATGCTACAGGATAAAAGATCACGTATCTCTGATATCATGTTTTTTACTACCTTTAACGAAAATGGCTACGATCTCTACGGAAAAAAATGGATCGAAAGTTTTATTCGGGTGGCTAATGTTTATCCAACTATTCGAGCCAAAATTTATTACGAAGGCAAAACAGAAATAGAATATCGTCATCCCAACTTGGAAATTGTAAACTTTAAACAGACAATCCCTTATCATCGAGCATGGCGTGATAATTTTCTGCGAGCCAGTCGACATGATGATTACGTAAAAACAATGACCGTGAGATTCAGTTATAAGTCATTTGTTATTCAACATGCATTGGAAAATTTAACTAATAGATATTTGATCTGGTTAGATGGTGACTGTGTTTTTAAAGCAGCCGACTATGAAAACTTTCCTGCCAATGTATTGCAGGGGAAATTTTTAGCCTGTCAGGTCGAAGAAAACTGGGATTTAAATCATGTGGAGAGTGGAATATTGATTTTTGATTCGCATCACCCCTACACTAAAAAATTCAATGAAATGTTTAAGAAAAACTATTCGGTGGAGGAATTAGTGCCCATGGGACAGCCCTATGATGGATTCGTTGTTTTTCGTAGTTTATTAATGAGTCGACTAGAATATGCTAATCTCAATCAAGGTTATGGTCGCGGCGGTATTCAAAGTGATCCCTCCCATACATTTTTAAATCCAGAAATACGTTCAAGATTTATACATAATATTGGGTGGACTGGCAAGCACCAATACGAAAATTGGGAAGAAGTTTTCAACCGAGATGACATTTATCGACATGTGCAGAGATTTTTATTTGGTAATTCTCCAGAAATTTTGGCGCACAAAATTAGTAAAGTTAAATCCAAGGCCGAACTGATTCGGCAACGAAGAAGTAAATAATATGAATAACCTATTTCAAATTTTTTTATGTAATCCAGAACATTTAAATTATAATCTCACTGAGAGAGCTGAAGTTTTTGAGCGATCACGAAATCATTTCCTTCAAGATTACAGTCACTTTAATTACAAAATCTATTTCAATGAAGAACTAGAGCAAGAAATTTTTGAGTTCGACTCAGAATTATACAGAGTTTATCAAAATATTTTACCCTATGCATATCGAGCAGATATTGGAAGATATGTTTTATTATACAAGTATGGCGGGTGGTATTTTGATTTAAATGCCAAACCGGAGTTTTATATTGAACCCAAAAAAGATATTTTATTGTGGGAATGTAGATCTAATCCTCATTCCGACGATTTAATTGAAAATAGAATAATTTATTCTCAGGTTAACAAACGTTTATTCAGTGATTGTTTAACAGCTATAATCAAAAATTATAAAGAAATTAACTACGGAAAAAACGCATTGTTTATAACCGGTCCGGGATTGCTTAAACAATGTTTCGATCGCCTGAATGATTCAGAAAAAAATACCATCGAGTTTCATACATACAATTATCAAACTTCTGAGTTTAAATACGATGATAGAGTTTTTAACTTAAACAAACACTGTCATTTAGTTGCAGCAACTCTGGGCCTAAACTATCTTCATCTCAAAGGGATTAATAGTTATCATAAAATGTTTGAAAATCGAAATGTTTATCGATACACTATACCCAAACAATCCCCAAAGAAAAAAAATATTGCTTCAAACTCAAAAATTCCTCGAATAATACATCAAACCTTTAAAACAGATACAGTGCCCGGTTCTATAATGCAATCTGTGAAATCTTGGATCGATCTTAATCCTGATTACGAACATAGGTTTTATGATGACGAAGATATCAGAAACTATGTGAAAAATTTTGATTGCAGCAATTTTAATTTTTCGTCTGAGCAGTTATTATCTGTGTTTGATTCTATTATACCCGGTGCAGGTC
>Ga0172372_10006166_pt1 | contig 16421 bp, 12 predicted proteins | sample LakKiv5m_2_FD_114544 | JGI IMG/M metagenome (GOLD analysis project Ga0172372, IMG submission 114544) | Freshwater microbial communities from Kabuno Bay, South-Kivu, Congo - kab_092012_9.5m | ecosystem: Environmental > Aquatic > Freshwater > Lake | place: Democratic Republic of the Congo...
AACTATACCCCTCAGACAGAAACCGTCCTGAAATCCACCTGCTTCGCCTGATGAAGCATCTTGCACATCGGACAGGGATGAATATCCAAGCCTTCTTCAGGCCCCTTTGGCATGCACGAACTGCAACAACGGGAAACCTGACCCAAATCCTTGAAAAAATCCGACGGGAACTACCATCCGGTCCGATAGAAATAAGGGGATATCAGGGGCAAATCCAGCGCTCGGAAGCCCTTTGGCAAAAATGGCTTTCCCTACTCGGGCTGACGGATGATTCAGACCAGGAAGAAGCGGCAGGTACGCCTCCCGACCCTGCAAGTCTATTTTTAGAAGCCATATGGATGCAGGAGCTTCCTTTGTTGCAACGCCTGCAAGAATATCGATTTCATGAGGAACTTCCTGTACTGCTTGCCGGTAGTCTGGACGCGGAAGGTCTGCAGTTCCTTGAGCGGCAACTTGCCGGGACAAATTATCCGTCCTTTGCCGGAGCCAAGGAAGCCATTTCCAACTGGCTGAGGCGCCAGCCTCTAGCTAAACTTCCCGGCAACACCCGGGAATCCTGGCTACGACTGCAATCCCTCCAGTACCTTCTGCAATTCGGAATGAAACCCTTCCAGACGGAAGATTTTTTTGCTTTTCTCCTCGATCGCTTACATGCCGGCAGGCTGCTCCCCTTACGAGCACTGGATAAAACCCTGTCGGGCTTACCAAATTCCCTCCAACAGGAAATCCTCCTATTTGCTTCCGGGCAGGATAGGATACCAACACCTAAAAAGGTAAGGGATCTGCAGTTCCATGCCGATGTGGTATGGCATTTTCTCCGCACAGGGAAAATCCAGTCATGGCTTGCCAATCCCTATCTCGAACGAGCGGACATTGTCCACTGGCTTAGGGAAGCAATTCGAACACCTAGGATGGGCTTATTGAAAAGCCTTTTAGCTCAGACTTGGACTACCCAAATGGTTGATCGCCTTTGGCAGCTTATGGATACGGCTTCGCGTGCCATGCTCATTTCCCTGATTCCCCGCCTTTACCCCCGGGCCTTATCTGGAGATTTGCTTGGAAAAATTAGGGAAACATTTCCACGTATCGCTGATGCTCCTGATATAGAGGAACAGGTTTTCAAACAATATTTTTTAAATCGTTTGTGGGCCATCGGACTGAATACCCTGCAACAGGAAGTCATTGGGCAGGCACTTGCCGGTCATTATGGCCTAAAGTGGAACACGGTAAACCTGGTAGGCATCCCATACACCATGGACTGGTTAGCCTGGTTCCTGGAGACTGGAACTTGGCCAGATGGCTTCGAGGCCATCGACAGGACAGATTACTTCCTTTTTGTAAGGACGCAATTACGCGAACGACCCGAAGTGTGGCTGGAAATAGCGGAAAATATTCGCTTCGCTTCCTTCCATCGACTGCTTTGGAGTGAAATTTATCCCCGGCGGGAACTTGGATTGCTCCTAAAGCGCATCATTCAGCTAAAGCATTTGAACTCAGATCTCCTCAACGGACTATTAGATCGCTACCTATTGGATACCGGCAGCCCGTTGGCTGGAGCGCCTTTTCAATTCCTGATGGAGGCCTTAGTTAGGATTGTCCTATTTGATCTTCCTTCGGGAAAAGCTATAGATCCATTGCTGCGGCAGGATTTATCGGGCAAGATTCCGGAGTTACCTGCTCCTACTCCTGCGGCCAACCGACCAGAATCCATGACCATAGGGTTGGAAAAAGAAATGGGGCTTTTGGCTTACTATCTTACTTATGGCTCCGTGCCGGCTGATGAGCCAGCCATACCTTCCGACGCCTGGGATGACCTGCTGGAAAGGCTACTGCTTCAGTCACCCCGTGTCCTTTTGCTCCGGCTTCACGGCTGGTCTGGGAGTCTGTATCGGCTGCATCGGCTCACAACCCTTTTTTCGGAAAGGCTTCTGATTCGCCTGTTAGCCCTAGTAGATGATCGGCTTTGGGAACGATGGAAACTCCTTGGAAAAACCATCCAAGCGGCGGTAGGTGAAAGTTGGCAAGACAGGCTGGGGATAAAGCATACAACTGGTGAGGTTACCTTTCTTCTGGCATTATGGAGCAGAATGCCCCGCTTACAGCCAGGGGCTGAACCCCTGCTTTACCAGGCACTCACGGCGTTTTCCGAAAAGCGACGTATGCCGGCTCCAGTTCTGCTGGCTCTACTTCAAGAGAAGGCTTCCACCATGGGGCAAGATCAGGCACGGCTCATCGAAGACCTTCGTCGGTATAGCCGCGATACCACCAAAGAAAAGGTGAAACAGAAGGAGTCACTACCGTCGGGAGAAGGATATCCTGAGAATGGCATCCCGGTGGGAAATGCCGGGCTGGTTTTACTTTGGCCATTCCTAGGTCGCCTTTTCCGCCGGCTTAACCTCGTTACAGGGAAGGAATTTTTAGACGAGGTGAGTCGTATGCGGGCCATACAGCTCACCCAGTATCTGGTTACAGGTCAAACGGAAATGCCGGGCTATGACCTAACGCTCAACCGTTTGTTGTGTGGGGCTGGGCAGGATTTTGAGGTAGATTTTCAAGCAGCACTCACGCAAGAAGAACTAAACCTGTGTGATTCCCTGCTTGCAGGGGCTCTCGCCAATTGGGAAAAATTAAAAGGTACCCGCATAGACACCTTTCGGGAGACCTTCCTCCAACGGAACGGCACCTTGTATTTTTTAGAAAACCGCTGGGAACTGCAAGTGGAAAAAAAGGCCTACGACTTGTTACTGGATACACTGCCCTGGGGCATCCAGATGATTCAAATGAGCTGGATGACTGAGCGCTTAGTTGTCTTGTGGCGCTGAGACATTTAATCTCCGCCGATTTGCATACGCACTCGCAAAAATACCTGGCGGCCGCGTTGGGGGAATACCGGAGCCAATCGGTTGATGAATCCTGGCACGGCTTGCCCGTCAGCAGTCCGGATTCCTGGATGGAAATACGTCGAATGATTGGAATCTAACAGATTGCGATTCAGAAGATTATTTATTGTCAATGAGAAAAGTATTCCTCTTACCCGCGCATGCCCATAGTTGAGGGTAGCATGCCCAATGAGATAGGCCGGTATAGACTTCTCGCCCCCAAGCCCAAGATTTTGCGGAGCAGAGGTACCCATCCAATGGGTCTTGGTCCTACCAAGTTCACAAAAAAATGACCGGATAGCAAATGGTTACTAGTTGTTTGGCGATAAGTTATGCCTGCGTTTGCCTTATGGGTGCTGATATCCGCAATTCTTAACCTCTTATTCCGCAGGGCCAGGGAGGGTTCCTGATAGGGAAAAGTAAGGGAGTGATTAAAAAAAACAGACCATTTTTTGTCTGGAAAAACATGCTGGACATCAAACATGGTTCCAAAAACATGGTAGAGGCCTACATTCTGATTCTGATTGGTGAACGGTCGCTCGTTAATAGATACAGAGGCTACGGCATCTGAAACGAAAAAATTGTAGGCCATCAAATTCCAACGCAGGCGTTGGTCGAAATGAACCCCATTTAGTGAAGCGTCGAGATAGTAAACTTTTTCTGTTTCAAGGTTCGGATTGGGCTTGCGACTATTCCCAGTGGAATAGCGTTGGAAGAGCGAGACATTTTGGATTCCCCTAGATAAAACCATTTTTGCCGACACCTCTTTGCCCAATAAAATAAGAGCCAGTCGGGGAGTGAACTCTGTGCCAAAGCCTCCAGAAGATCGGATAGTGTTGTTGTCTATTCGATTACCAAAGGACAACTGCAGGCGGGACGGGATAAGTTGATACGTTCCTGAAAAATATAGCCCGATATCAAAAATACTGTAAATGTTCCCGCCCCCGTCGGGATTGACCGTACTACCCTTATCCTGAGCATTGGTATTTGACCCGTCGAGGATCTTTTGTTCCCGGGGAAAATCGAGATAATACAAATAATCTCCAAACTGCTGGCTAAACCGGAACTCCAGTCCACTCATGAATTGTAATCGCTCGTTAGTATAGAAGAATCGGAAATCGTTTCGAAAAAGCTGAGCGTCATAGTAATAATAGAGATTCCCGTATCCTTGGCGCGCCGGACTGGAGGTGGCTGTGGGCAGCAGGGAATCGGGATACACGAAATGGGCCAAATGCAGGGGCAAAGATCGATTGCCCAGGAGGAAATAATTCACCCTAGCTGTCTTCTGGTCTAGCCGATTATTCGTAAAAGAGGTAATATTTGAAAAGGAAAACCGATTGTATGATTTGCTAAAAATAGAATAGAATGTAGCATTAGAAATGGCCCAACGATTCCCGTTGCGTGTTCCAGCATTATAGAGGTCCTGATAGAAGCCGAAAGATTCCTCCGTTGTCCATGCCCGAATGCCCAGTACCAAATTGGGGAAGCTGATTTTCACGCCCAGGAAACCGTCACGCATTTGATTGGACTGACCGGAAGGAAAGCCGTTAACCGGTCCGGTGTAGGCAGCACGGTCCAGTTCACGAGCCTTGGTAATTCCCTGAGCTGTCAACCGGATACTATCCACCAAGCCGGCTGAATTACGGAACAAAGTGAAATCGGGAGTGCTCCGGTCCAAGCCAAACAGGTTAGCATAGTCATTTGGGGTGTAAGTCTTTGTGACCCCATTTATATGCAGGCTCACAGGTTTCACCACATGGAGGTGGTCGTAATTGAGTATATCGACATCCGATGGCTTGTAATTGAAAAAATCGAATTGCTGATCGTAAAGTTGATTCCCGCCGAATGACTTAAAGGTGATTGAGGTCTTGACAGCCTCTTTGCGAAACCCAAAAGTAAGGTCGATGTCCCGAGTTTGAAAACTTCCACCTTGCAAATGGCCGCTTAGGAAAAACGGATTTTTTCGAGATGTTTCCCCTTCCTCCGCTTTAGGCCGAGGAAAAGGAGTGGCCTCACCTGGATCGTAGGTGATGATGTTGATGGCACCAACAAAAGCCCGGGGACCGTACATAGTCGAGGATGGTCCATAAAGCACTTCGACGGCTTTGATATCAGAAAGTGGATATTGCCGGCAGATATAGGCTATATTGGACCAATTGTCATTTTCCTCCACCCCGTTAATCAATAGAAGGGTTCGTTCTGTGTTCTCCTGCCGAAAACCGAGCTGGTAAACATTCGCATAGGTGACTCCATAGTATTTACTAATATCGAAGCCGGGTAGGTTGGATAGCACGTCGATTAAATCCATATATCCCCTTTCCCGAATTTCCTCCCCTCGGAGCAACAGCACACTAGCGGGGGCTGAGCGTATATCCTCGGCACGCTTGGAAACGGCGCTCACAGTTACGGTTTGATTTTTCTCCAATTGTTGTTTTACCATCCGATCAAAAAGGAAATGGCGGGTCGGTCCCTGGTAGTCTGGATCAGCTTGTAAAATGCGCCGGATGTAGCGATTCGCCAGGGAAAGGGAATCTTCAGCAATGGCTACCAGGGCCAGCATCCGAAAGGCGTCATGCGTCAACTTCAGGTCTTCGAACTTTGTGGTCCGAAAGCAGGTAATCAGTTCCTGTTTGGCCTCGGTCAGTAATCCCGATTCATAACTCCGAGTGGCGGCATTCAGTGCTAACTGCCCGCACTGACTCCAAGTAAAAATTGGCGCCGAGGAAAATAGCAGGCTAAAAAGAAAAGTGCCCAACCGGGCTATAGAGGGGGTCATTTCCGCTATCTTTTTTTAACTGCCGCCAGAGGCCCTACCTGAAGAGGCCGTGCGGGAACACCGGATCCACTTCCGTAAAGTTTTTGTAATTCAGCGTATTTCTCTTCAATCACGCGCAGCTCATCCAAGGCACTCCGATATTTACCCTCCGAAAGTTCTGCTTCTTTCTGTCTATCTGCCCGATTGGAAACCACCTTAGCAACCACGGAAGGTTTGTCTATAGCGGCTTTTTTGGCATCCCACTCTTTTTTTAGCGCAGTGACATTTTTCTTTGCCGTGGTGGCGCTTGCGTTGAAAACGCGGAGTACTTTATCCTGAATAGCCTTTGTTTCATCTTCAGAGACCCTTCCCTTTTTTCCGAGAAAAGCTTTAATCTTTTCCTTTTCTCCCAGACTCCCAAGGAGTTCAGTAGCTTCTGCCAACGTATCGAATGCCCCCTTCTCGGCCTTTGAGGATAAGCGGACTGCTCCGGCCTTTGCCGGATCCCGGAACGCCGTTGAATTCCCTGAAAGCATACCCTTTCTGCCCTCGATAGTCAGGGGTTCCTCGGATCCCAGCAATGGGAGTTTACCGGAAATTTCCGTTTCGCCAATTTGCCATTCCTTAAATACGATTTCATAGAGCGTACCGCCAAATACGTAGAGTGCCTTGGCTTCAACACCACCCTTCAGCGCCAACATTAAGCTGGCAGCTAAGGTATAGGAGGCATCGGTCTCCATTTTTCCAAATTCATGGGTTTCCGGATCCATAGCGAATTTGGCACTAAGATCAATCTTGCCATCAAATTGCGCTTTAGCCTCACCGGCGAGAAATAGGCCGATATACACCACAAGTCTTGAGCCTAAACCAGCTGATGCTTTCACCCCGAAAGCCAGTTCTCCGCTAAGGGAAGGTTGGCCCTTAACCTCCCAGGTGCCTCCCTCGGTATAAGTCACCTCTCCGGACAGTCCGCCCTTGGCATGACCATTAGCATAGATGCCAATACCAGCTTCTGCAGGAATACCCACCGCCGCTAGGGGAAAAATAAAATCGAATTGCAGGGGCCAAACCCCAGGAATCTCTCCGGGAATCTCGGGGGATTCCCCTTCCAGTGCCAGGGTGGCTTCCATAAGTTCCAGCTTATTAGCGGCGTTGTCAAAGCGGGCAGAAAAGGTACCCGAGGCTTTGAAGTAGTCGCCGGCAGAAACCTCTCCTTTGGCATCTTGGAATTCGAAGTTGTAGTTTTCGGCACTCCCTTTGACGATAATTTGAGGAACCGTGAACTGGATATTGTCAGAAAGGCTAAGGACTTTTCCTCCTAAGGGCATGGCTGCCTCTGCCCAATCGATGGCGGAGCGCGAAAAGGTAATTCCGGTTACATTGAGCAAGGTCCCGCTGAGGAAGGCGAGTTTCTCGTGGCGAGGGGTTAGTTGGATAGCTGCTTCTGGGAGCGTTAGAGAATCCGAATCTGCATGGTAGTTGCTTGGATGTATATCTGTCAATTGCACCGCCAGATGGTCGGAAACAGCAAATGCTGCCTGATAGGAAAGGGAAAGGCGGGCAGCATCCAGATCGGCGAGGAGCAAAGTCACCTCTTCCTGAGTGGAATCGGCGTGTTCCTGTTGCCAGGTCGATATGTCGCCGAGGATGCCACTGCCCTCCTTCATGCCATCGAGTAGTGCAGAAGGGGAAGCAGCTTTTTGCCCGGCAAGTGTCGCTAAACGAGAAATCCATTCCCGAGCCCTGGCAATCTCTTCGGGCTTTACGGGAGGTTTCAGGATGGGAAGCATTTCTGGTTCTGGAGAAGAAGGGACCTCGGAATCGGTTCCCTTATCCTGAGATGTTTCCTTGGCGGTGGACTGGGGATCAGTCGGAGCTAGACCGGTATCCTGTTTCTTATCTCCGGTTTCTGGTCCTGAAGCTTTTTCTGCGGGCTTCTCTTTCTTGCCGAACCAGCGATTATAGAGCGATTTGACGTAGGCTACGGGTTTATCAATTAGATTTTCCTTCAATTTGGCCCCAAAGCTTTTTTTGTCTTTTCCAGCAGCTTCCTGTTTGCCCTCGACGGCAGAAGTAGTTGCAGGGTTGGCTGCAGGACCAGCACCCGAGGCTTTTGTCGGAGCCGAACGGGTCGTGGGTGCTAATCCTGTTTTAGCAGCTGCAGGGTTTTTCGCAGCGGATTTTGCTGATTGCGGTCCACCGAATGGAGCATCTTTATCGGCCTGATTAAGGCCTTGAGGGCCACGTTGCCGGGATTTTTCAGCTTTTCCGGGAGATGCAAAAAGATTCATTGGCATCGGCGTAGCATTTTGGGGGTCATTTTGGTCCTATTAGGTATTAAAAACCCGGCCCTCTTTGGCAAATTCCCTTTTGATTCCCTGAAGGACATCCGCATGAGTTAGGAGGGGTGATTTATTTCTCCGGCACAACAGCCATGCATACTGCACAGCATTGGCGATGAATCCGCCGGTAACCTCAAAGTCGGTGGCTACTCTTGAGACGTCTACCGCATGGGAACCTGGAATCCGGGCAAGCGCTTTTTCCCACAAGCGAATCCGTTGAGAGACACCGGGTGGTTTGAAGCAAACCACGGACTGAAACCGACGTAGAAAAGCGGAATCGATATTGGGTCTAAAATTGGTGGCAAGGATAACAAGCCCCTGAAAGTCTTCGATACGCTGCAGCAGGTAGGAAGTTTCCTGATTGGCGTATTTGTCCTTGGCATCTGTGAGCTCCGTTCTTTTTCCAAACAGGGCATCGGCCTCGTCGAAAAACAAAATCCAGTCCTTATTTTCCGACTGGGCGAAGAGCGAAGCGAGATTTTTCTCTGTTTCCCCGATGTATTTAGATACAACGCGCGACAAGTCTATTCGGTAAACAGGTCTTCGGCACATATTGCCCATGAGGGCAGCCGTGAGGGATTTTCCAGTTCCCGGCGGCCCGTGAAACAATACCCTAAAACCCGCCATCCACCCCCGGTGGATATGCGCTTTATCGTCGGCCTCCTCCCTTTCTGCCAGCCAGACCCGTATGGTTTCCAACTCGTCCAAGGTAGCTGAATCAAGGACGAGGTCTTCCCATTCCAGGGGAGAACGGAGCAGGCGGGCTGGGAATTTTTCACTGAAGGGAGGCTGGTAAGCATAGCCGGAAGTAATCAGGGAAAGTGCCTCTGCAGAAAGGACCAACTGGCCACTTAGCCGGGGTTCCCCAGGTCGGGTATCTTCGAGGCTTAAGATCTGGAACATATGGAAGGGATGGGTTTCTTCAAATAACCGGGAAGCCATAATGCGAGAGAGCAAGTCGGCCCCTGCAAGAAGAAAAACAGCAGTCTCCCCAGTAGGCAGGAAACCATTGTGTTGTTGTCCGGCCAGGCCACCAAACTGGGTGTAAAACCTGGCATTTTCCTGATTCCTTAGCAGCAATGGATCGAGTAATTCGGGTTCGATATGAGGAATAAGCGCCAAGAGCAAAACAAGCCTTTCCCCGGGTTTAAGCTGGTAATGACGGACAAAAAGAGCATACATACTCTCCCCATCATCTAAGTCAGGTGCAGGAAACCGCTGAAAGGGATCACCAACCTCAGGCTGAAAAAACCGCTCCAGCCGAGCTGCAAGAAAGTCCCGAAACCAATCAAGCTCCCTGCGCAGAGCCAGTACATTTTGCAAAAAATCACTATCCGACATGCTTATGCAGTCATTTCCAAGTAAATATAAATAATTTGTGCAAGATGAAAGAAATAAGGGACGTAGTCTATGCCTGGGAACAGGCAAATAAGATGGGGATGCAAACTGCCCTTGCAACCCTGGTCAACCTTCAAGGTTCCTCCTATCGGAGACCAGGGGCAAGGCTTTTGGTTTCAGCGGATGGTATGATGACAGGTGGCATCAGTGGTGGGTGCTTAGAAGGGGATGCCCTAAAAAAGGCGGTGTATTGCCTTTCCACACAGAAACCTCGGCTCGTAGTATATGATACCCGTGACGAAGAGGATGCAGCTCTGGGGGTGCAACTTGGCTGCGCAGGCATAGTGCAGGTACTGTTTGAACCTGTCCAGTCCAATGTTCCCGATCATGCGATAGCTCTGTTAAGCCGGGCAGCATCCCGGCGGCAGTGCGCTGTCCTGACCACCTGTTACTCCCCATCCAATCATCCGGCTGTGAAGCAGGGTACTTGCCTTCTATTGGATGAAGCGGGAACTTTCACCCATGAAACATTTGAAGCGGCAAAGCTTTCTATGTTGCATGATGACATGCGCGAAGCGCTTACTTTACGTCAAAGCATTACACGGATTTATGGCACTGGGGAGGAGGCCATGTATGCTCACCACCATTGCCTGCTTCCTCCCTTGCGACTGGTCATCGCCGGTGCTGGGAATGATGCTATTCCGCTACAGGCCATAGCAGGTATTCTTGGCTGGGAGGTTCATGTGGTGGACGGCAGATACACTGAGGCAAAGGCTGCACGATTCCCGGGGGCATGCCAGGTTTGGGTCAGTAAACCCGATCGGGTTTTGGAAAATTTTGATACGGACGAAAAGACGGTTTTTGTATTAATGACTCACAATTATCCATACGACCTTGCCTTACTAAGTGAGCTATTCAGCAAGGGTTTGCCTTATCTTGGAATTCTAGGACCTAAAAAGAGACTAAACCGCATGATGGCTGATCTAGCAGCCCAGGGCGTGCACCCAAATCCTAGCGATTTAGAAAAAATTTATGGCCCGGCAGGATTGGAACTGGGTGCAGAAACCCCACAGGAGATTGCCTTGAGCATTGCTGCGGAAATTCTGGCCGTCGTGAATGGTAGGCGAGGTGGTTTTCTCAGGAACCTTAGCAACAGTATCCACGATGCCACCAGGGAGTAAACCCAGGCTCTCTGTTTACCATCGGATGAGGGCGCTACCCCAGGTGAAACCGCTACCAAATGCAGCAAGACAGACCAAATCACCCTCCCGTACTTTGCCGTTTTCCCAAGCCTCACATAGGGCTACAGGGATAGAAGCCGCGGTGGTGTTGCCATACTTCTGGATGTTATTCCAAACTTTTTCATCGGGTAGTCCAAGTTGCTTTTGGACAAACTGGCTGATACGCAAATTAGCCTGATGGGGAATAAACATATCGATGGCACTTGGGTCCATACCATTTTTGTGAAGCGCCTCCCCAATGACTTGAGGAAATTTCTGGACTGCCATTTTGAAAACAAACTGTCCATCCATATCCGCCACCACCAAATTGTCTTGCACCATGGTTTGGGTAACGAAAATGCCTCCGAATGGGGTTTCTGGAAAACCATAATCCACTTTTTCGGAAAGCCGATCCGCATGATAGCCGCCATGGCAGCCGGGACTTATGGTACACAATTTCTCTGCGTGCATACCATCGGCATGAAGGTGGGTCGAAAGGATACCCTGACCCGGACTGCTGGCAGGTTGCAGAACAACCGCGCCAGCACCATCACCAAAAATAACCGTGACATTTCGACCTTTATCGGAGAAATCGAGTCCCATAGAATGCATTTCAGCACCGACTAGCAGGATATTGCGGTACATGCCGGTTTTGATAAACTGGTCTGCAACAGATAATCCGTAAATGAAGCCGGAACACTGATTGCGGATGTCCAGGGCGCCGCATTCCGTTGAGGTGATACCCAAGTGGCGCTGTACCAGTACCCCACAACCAGGAAAGTAGTAGTCCGGAGACAGGGTAGCAAAGATGATAAAATCAATTTCGGAGGCCTGGATACCCGCTCTTTCAATGGCGAGAGCAGCCGCCTTGGCTCCCATGGTCGTAGTGGTTTCCTTAAAATTGGAAGCGTAGCGGCGCTCGCGAATCCCTGTCCGTTCCTGAATCCAAGCATCGCTGGTATTCATTTTTTGGGCGAGATCGTCGTTAGTAACAATATTCTCGGGAAGATAAGATCCGAGACCGGCAATTCGGGTTTGATGCATTTAATCTTGATTTTTTCTTAAAAGTAAAAAAAAAATCCCCTTTTAAATTTCCAAGGAATCGGACCCATCACGTGGGTTAAAATTGAATCAGTGGAAACCAAAAATTTGCATTTCCCGTTGATGGGTCACATGCCATAGTGGAAAAAACTGCGGGAAAGTATTATTGCCTTATCCGCCCCCGCCGATTTGGTAAATTTATCACCGGCAAGCTGCTGATATACCCTATCTTCATAACTCATAATATGTTTTTCCAGCGCACCCAGCCAAAACGCGCTAATGGCCGCATGGGTCTGGTATAACGCCGTCCAGTCCGCCTTTTTATGGGTCCAGATCCGGCAATTTGTTATAGCTTGCAAGTAGTGCGAACAAGGCTCCCCGGATATTAAGCTGCCCATTGCTGTAATGAATTCATTTTCCAGGCTCACCCAACAGGTAACCTCTTCCCCGTCCTGCAGATAAAAATGGCGGAACATACCTGACTCAATGAATCCAAGGTAGTCGGATGTCTGATTTTTTTTTACATAATAATCTCCGGCAGAAAGCTGTTCACACTTGAAATGCCGAAGAATAGCCTGGGCTTCTGTGTCCGAAATCTCCTTGATTTGACTTATTGTACCGATGAAAGGGATATTAGGCTCCTTAATTTATAACAATATGCCCTTTTTATACAAACCCAAACTTTTTACCCCCCCCTGTCAAATCAAATTATTCATTAGGCTTTACGGAGCAAATCGGCGTATGCATTTGGTAAAGGGCTTTTTTCAATAGCCAGTGCAGCTTGTCCCACATCATAGTCGAACCGGATAAATTCCACCATAATACTATTTTGAACCGCTGTGCCGCTGTCTTCTGAGAAGGAAAGCAGAACATATCCTCCCCGGAGGTCCCCATATTTGGATTTGCCCACCGATCCGATGTTGACCGTATGACGGAAATAGGGTTCGGCAGCTGTTCCGGAATTCAGGACCCGATGGTATGGCTTATGGATATGGCCAAAGCACAGGATATCTGCATCGGCCTGTTCCATAATCCAGTGCAGGCTTTTTTCGTCCCTGTCTTCAAACAGGTACTCATTGATTTTTCTTGGACTGCCATGTACCAGCAGGAGGTTGAGCTTATCCCGGTTCAATTGGAATTCCAGCCTGATATGGGCAGGCAGCGTCCTAAGATATCTTCATTCTTCGGGCCTGACCAGAAGATTGGTTTAGGAAATGGAAATTTTACCCATATCCTTTTCAGGTTCTGTTTTGTACGCACAACCGCAATCATCGCTCAAAAGCCCGATACCCTGGTCGTAATTTCCTGCTATGGTAGGAATACCCCTTTTTTATATTTCGTTTATGACTTCATTCGGCCAGATATTGTAGCCGACCAAATCGCCTAGGCAATACACGGCATCTGGTTTGCGCGTGTCGAGATCGGCGAAAAAGGCTTCCAATGCCGGGAGATTGGAGTGGACATCTGCAAACAATGCCATTTTCATGGTTTCTCAGCATATATAGTCACACTAAAAATGCCAGAACACCCAACCTTATAACTCATTAACTCCTGCTTATCGAGGTATTTAGTCAGAATATCATTTGGAATTAGAATCACTTTTTCTTTTTTTACCTGAACATTGGTAAATCCACTCTCTGAAATGAATCCCAGGTAATTTTCTTTTGGAATAGCGCCAGCTACACAACCTGCATACATTTCAGCAGCTTCTTTGAGCACATCCGGAAAATCACCAATTAAAACAACATCTGAAATGCTAAAATGACCTCCAGGTTTTAATATCCGGAATATTTCCTTGAACACATTTAATTTATTAGGGACCAGGTTTAAAACACAATTACTGATGATGACATCGGCAGTTGCTGTACCCAGGGGAATATTTTCCAATTCGCCTTCCCGGAACTCCACATTGTTGTAGCCTAATTTTTCTGCATTTTGTCTTGCTTTTTCGATCATGGCCGGGGTGAAATCAACACCGATTACTTTTCCTTCCGCTCCGGTTTCAGCCCTGGCGACGAAGCAGTCATTGCCGGCGCCACTTCCCAGATCTACCACTGTGTGGCCTGCCTTGATTTTTGCAAATTCGGTAGGTAACCCACATCCAAGTCCCAAATCGGCGTCAGGGGTATAACCGTTTAAATCACTGTAATCATCGCTCATGATATTATAAATCTCCGTAGAGCAGCACCCGGCACCACAGCAGGAAGATTGAATGCTAGCTTTGTCTTGTGAAGCAATTTCACTGTATTTCTGTCGGACTAATTCCTTGAGAAGTTTCTCTTTCATGATTTGGCGATTAGTTATTTTATTAAAGAGAAATAGACCTGTAGGGTCAATCAAGTTAAATCAACAACCATTGGAAGGAAGCTCTTGGTGACCATCAAAAACGGAGATAATAGCACGTTTTGCTGTCTCCCATTCCTGACCATCAATACAATAGCAAACCCTTGCCCCCTCAATATCCCCTTTAATCAGACCCGATTCTTTCAATTCTTTGAGATGCTGGGAAACGGTACTTTGGGACAGAGGCAGTTCGTCCACAATGTCACCGCAAATATAGCCCTGCTTTGTTAACAAAAATTTTATTATGCAATTCGGGCCGGATGGGCCATCGCCTTGGCGTAATTCGCCGCTTTATTGTCCTGTTCAGAAAATGCGCTTGATTTGCTGGCTCCCATAAAAGACCATTCATTTTATCGCAATATTACGATAGATTATTTTTCGAGACATTCCCCGAATATTCTTGCAGTAGAAGCTCCGTTTCAACTGGAGCTAATGCTTGAACTGTGCCGGGATAAAAAATAAAACGCCAAGAACAAATGCTTTGCAAACAAAGGATATCGACAGGCTAAGCATGTCCTTCCATTAGGTTACCCTGCCTAAGCGGGTATAAAGAGGGAATTGCACCCGACGATTTCGGGAAGCTCCCCAAAGCGTCTGCAAGGCAGGTCGAAGGTCATGTGTCGGATCGCAACCATGGCACTTGATGTAGTGCCGGACGGCTGACAAGGAAGCCAGGTATCCTATAAGGTGATCCAGTGACCAAAACTCGTCGATGCACATTTGGGGTACTTCTAAAGGAGTAAAGGGAAACGGAATGCTGTTGTACTCCTCCTTTAGGTATTTTCGCTCCTCATCCCAATAATCGCCAAGGACGAGGTTGTAGAAATCTGCGACAAGTGCATCAATAGGCTCAGCGATTTGAAACCGGCTATATCCCACCGCACAAAAAATAGCACCGTGTCGCGCCGTCCTCCGCACCTCTGCATAAAACTTCTCGAAATTAAACCAGTGAATCGCCTGACCTACCACTATCAAATCGAAAAAATTGTCCTCGAAATCGGTCTGCTCAGCGGCCTGCACGGAATAAAAAATATTTTCCGCCCGATGACCCCTGGCTATTTGGTTTTTGCTGATATCGGTGGCAAAAACTGCATCGAAGGAGCGAGCTAAACCACTGGCTATCTGCCCATTTCCCGCTCCACTATCCCAAGCGTTACCCTTACGCTGAACAACCTTTATCAGGTGGTCAAATAAGACTGAGGGATATACCGGACGGAATTTGGCGTATTTATCTGCCTGAATGGAAAAATTATCTTTCACAAAATCAATTAGAAAAATATAACGAATATACTTAAATTATTGAATTAATGATACCATTTGGCATTAGTAACCCAGCACCCTTTGCATAGAACGCACTAGCGCATGTACACCGTCACTCGCAGGTCACCTACTCCGGAATCCGGTCGGGATAATCAGTGATGATTCCGTCAACACCCATCGCCACGAGAGCGCGCATGCGATCAGTATCGTTTACTGTCCATGGTATGATTTTCATACCCAGCCTATGGCAATCCATCACCAACTGTGGTGTAACGCCCGAAAAGTGGGGGCTGTAAATAGCTGGTTTGAATCCAAGGGCTTGCACCTGGTTATCAATATTTCCCGCCTGCTCCACGAGGTAGGCTAGCGTCCAGGACGGCTCCCGGCTTTTAAGATACCTGATGGCACGGGGGTCAAAAGACTGGATACAAGTCAGATCTCCTATACCTAACCGATGTATTTCCCGGCGAACGGCTTCGGAAAAAGCCTCTACAGGGGGCGTGCGCAGTCCGTCATGCGCTGGATTGGCCTTAATTTCCACATTGAATCGAGGCATCTTTCGTCCAGTTTGCCGGCAATGGCGCCTGACGGCATTCACCACATTACCGAGCAGGGGTTTACAAGCAAATTGAGGGACCTGTTGAGGAAATCCAGGATTTCCAAGGCTTCCGCAATCGCATTGCTTTACCTGCCGGTAAGGCATGCGGTAGAGGTTGTAGGTTTCGCCATCTTCCTCCGGGATTCGATTGCCGAGGGGGTCTTTACAAATTCGCGGATTAAGCCAAGGTTCATGAGAGACTACTACCTTTCCATCGGCAGACAGAACCACATCAAGCTCTAGGGTGGTGATTTGCGGGTATTCAAGGGCTTTGAGAAAAGATGGAATGGTGTTTTCCGGAGAAAGTCCCCTGGCGCCCCGATGCCCTTGCCAGTCAATGGGCCATTTTACTTGAAGAATTGGAGTCATGTGCAGAAGGAACCAGCTTGCGAGAAAAAGGTGCATTGTTCGATTTTTTCTGGAAAGATACATCATCGACTCGCTTCCAGAAAAGCCGCACGGTCAAAGCGTTTCCGTCCCTTGACACAAAGGGTTTAATATGAAACAGGTAAGCATCCCTTCCTTCCAGAAAAAAGGAAATGCGGGACAAAAATCCGGGTTTCCCATCCGAGTAAAGCCACTCTCCAGCGGCACATCGCCTCCCTTTACCTTCCTCCAAGCCATAGCTGAGGTTCAATAGCAAGA
>Ga0172372_10006169_pt1 | contig 16418 bp, 12 predicted proteins | sample LakKiv5m_2_FD_114544 | JGI IMG/M metagenome (GOLD analysis project Ga0172372, IMG submission 114544) | Freshwater microbial communities from Kabuno Bay, South-Kivu, Congo - kab_092012_9.5m | ecosystem: Environmental > Aquatic > Freshwater > Lake | place: Democratic Republic of the Congo...
AATTAAGCCGTCTTGCTATTGTTTAACGGAATAAATTAAGTATTTTTAATTTAATAAAATCGATTGTCGGTTTGGAAAAATTTTTAGAAAATAGTTTTTAGTTTTTTGGGGCTAATCACCTCTAATCCGTTTTAGATCTTTGACAGAAATATAAAATTTTTAAAATTAATATTTATTTTCCACCACCCATTTATTTCCCACCACCCAAAGAGTGAACATAAATTGAAAGACTTTTTATTGTATTGTTATCAATACGATCCTTCCAATAGGGCATTACGCCAGCCCTTGAATAATAAATAGTGTAAAACAAATCCTCTTTATTTGAACCATAAAGCCAAATTGCATCAGTTAAATTTGGCGCCCCTAAAGCCTGATTTCCTTTACCCTCATTACCATGGCATGCAACACAATTAGCCTTAAATATTGCCTCGCCGTTAGCATTATAATTAGCCTTATTGGATAGGGATAAGACATATTCGATAGTATCATTGATTTCATTTCTTTTTAATATTTTATCCAAACCAAAAGATGGCATTTGGTTGGCGCGGGTTAATTCGTGATTAGCTCTAATACCATATAGTAAAGTTTGATAAATATCGTCGAGCTTTCCACCCCATAACCAATCATCATCATTTAGATTCGGATAACCTTTGGCCCCTTGGGCACCTTGACCATGGCATGCAGAGCAGTTTTCTCGGAAAGCTGAACGACCAGTATTTAAAGCGAATTGCAAAAGCTTTTCATTTTTAGCAATTTCATTAAGTGGTGTGTTAGTCATTTGTTCAAGATATACACTTTTTTTGGCTTCAATTTCTTGTTGTTCTTTGTTTAATTCAGAGTATCTGGTCCAATTTAATGAGCCCTTAGTGTTGCCAGAGAGCGTTGGCCAAGCCGGAAAGAAAAACCAATAAATTACCGCCCAAATAATACATATAATCCAAACGATCAACCACCAACGTGGAGTTGGGACGTTATATTCAGAAACGCCATCCCAACTATGCCCAGTAACACCAAAGCTTTCAAAGGGTTTATCATTGTTTTGGGATTTAGTGGTTTTTTCATCGTTTTGATGTCTTTTAGTCATTTTTATTATTTTTTAGTTGAGAATTTGATTTAGATTTGTCTTCTAATTCTGGTCCTGACCGCAAATTTTTAGGATCATCCCGCAAATTTTTAGGATCATCTTTGAATGGAATTTTAGAGTAATCATCAAACTTTTTTTCTTGGCCTTTTTTAAAAACCGAGTAAACGACATGGCAAAAAAATAAGAAGAAAAAAATTGTCGCAATCGCTGGGGCATGATTTTGGATATATTGCCAAATATTATTTACCATTATTGTTATTTAAATTTGAATTTGAAGGCTCAATTGGTTGATGTGAAGATTGAGAATTTTTGATATTTTGCTGTAATTCATTAAATTCTTTGATAGTCAGCGGTTCGAATTTGGCAAAATCAACAAGCGTTCCAAGAACCTGAAGATAAGCAACTAAAGCATCCATTTCAGAAACTTTTTGTGGATTACCATCAAAGTCTCTAATCGTTACTTTTTTACCATATCTTTTTAGCAAAACTTCGCCGTCTCTATCATTGGAGGCTTGAATAACGGCGTCAGAAACAGCATTTTGAATCATATCTTCAGAATAAGGGACGCCAATTTTTTTGAGAACTTCCATATCATCGGCAATTTTAGAGATTTGAGCATCTTTTTCGAGTAAAAATTTATATCCCGGCATGATTGATTCTGGAACAACCGAACGAGGGTTTACAAGGTGTCGAGTATGCCACTCGTCTGAATATTTTCCGCCAATTCTAGCTAAATCTGGGCCAGTGCGTTTTGAACCCCATTGAAATGGATAATCATACATACTTTCAGAAGCAATAGAGTAGTGGCCGTATCTTTCGACCTCATCACGCAAAACTCTAACCTGTTGGGAATGGCAACCATAACATCCTTCGCGTTTGTATATTTTAGCTCCCGCTAACTCGAGAGGGGTATATGGGCGCATTCCTTCAACTTTTTCGATGGTGGTTTCAATGCGAAATAATGGAGTAATTTCAACTAAACCACCAATCGAAATCACAACTACAGTTAAAATTAAGAGAATAATTGAATTGCGTTCAATTTTATCATGATGTTTGAGCATATTAGAAGTTCTAGGTTGCTAGTTATTAGTTTTTAAATTGATCGTTTTGTAAAAATTATAAGCCATAACGCAGGCTCCAGATAAGAAAAATATTCCACCTAACGCTCTAGTGACATAGAGGGGATGGCTCGCTTTTAAGACGTCGATAAATGAATATTGCAAATTTCCCATTTCGTTGTAGGTGCGCCACATCAAGCCTTGAGTAATCCCCGAAATCCACATTGCGACGATATAAAGTACGATTCCGATTGTAGCTAACCAAAAATGAGTATTAACCAGTTTATTGGAGTATAAATCTTTTTTACCCCACAAAATTGGAACTAGATGGTAAAGAGCCCCAAAGCTTATAAGAGCAACCCAGCCAAGCGCTCCAGAATGAACATGTCCAATAGTCCAATCAGTGTAATGTGAAAGAGCATTAACTGCTTTGATTGACATAAGTGGTCCTTCAAAAGTGCTCATACCATAAAAGGCAACCGAAGTAATAAGAAATCGAAGTACTGGATCTGTGCGAAGTTTATCCCAAGCGCCAGACAAGGTCATGATGCCATTAATCATTCCGCCCCATGATGGCATCCAAAGCATTATAGAGAATGTCATGCCAAGAGTTTGAACCCAATCGGGAAGAGAAGTATAATGAAGATGGTGAGGGCCAGCCCAAATATAAATAAAAATTAACGACCAAAAGTGTAAAATTGATAATCGATATGAATATACTGGGCGATCAGCGCGCTTTGGAACGAAATAATACATAATACCAATAAATCCAGCTGTTAAAAAGAAGCCAACCGCATTGTGGCCGTACCACCATTGAATCATTGCACTCTGAACACCTCCAAAAAGAGGGTAGCTTTGAGTGCTATCAATGCGAAGTGGAATAGAAAGGTTATTAACAATGTGAAGAACAGCAACAGTCGCAATAAAAGCTAAAAAAAACCAGTTAGCCACATAAATATGAGGCTCTTTACGATTTTTGAGAGTCATAACGAAAACAATGAAATAACTAATCCATACCGGTAATAGCAATAGGTCAGCATACCATTCAGGCTCTGCATATTCTTTTGCTTGAGTTACTCCAAATACATATCCTAAACCAGCGATTACTATGAATATTTGGTAACCCCAAAAAATAAATTTATGCAAGAAGTCTGGTCCCCATAGTCTTGCGCTCGAGGTTCTTTGAATAACGAAGAGACTCGTAGCAAAAAGAACGTTTCCGCCAAAAGCAAAAATAACCGTTGAAGTATGAAGTGGTCGAAGTCGGCCAAAGCTAGTATATTCAATATCAAAATTAAGAATTGGAAAAGCCATTTGTGAGGCGATTAATACTCCTGCCAAAAAACCAATTATTCCCCAAAAAGTTGCGGCAATAGTGAATAATTTTATAATATTGTAATTATAGTCAACAGCCAACGGATTATTGTTAGAACTAGCCATATTTATTGGAAAAATTAATTTGTAAAAAATTAATGGGAAATCAAAAAATGATTAAGAAAACTTATTAAAAAAACTTATTTAATAAAATCTTAAAAAGCATGCAAATATTAATGAGTATAACCATATTTGCAATAATTTTAAATTCAGAAATTTGTAGAGTAAGTCGAGCAAAAAACCCAACCACAAACAGAGCTATAAAAGTTGAAAAACCAAAAATAATCATACCAAAAATAGCATAAAAAGCTAAAGAAAAACTGGCAGAGAGCGCAAAAGCTCCATAAAGCATTCCGCATGGAATAAATCCTAAAATCAAGCCTAACAGATATCCGCGCCAACCCAATGAATTATGAAGTAAAAGATTTATTTTGATGGCGATTTTTGAAAAATTATTTGTGATAAATTTGTTTAATTTATTTGAAAATTGATTTGAGATTTTATTTTTTAAATTGAGGGTAAAATATTTTTTGCAATCAAAATATTTGCTTAAAAACTTTTTATTTTCGTTAATAAAAAGATTTACAAAAAACATCATACCCAAAAAAAGCAATATTCCTGAAATAATTTCAAAACCAATGGTTTTGTCGAGAGAAATTCTAAATGATGAAATTACAAAACCAATTAACGAATATGTTGTGATTCTGCCTAGATGATATGGAATTAGAGCAATTTTAGTGATCTTGCTAAATCCATTATATTCGGCGATTTTAACTCGACTTAGGTTTGATGAAACTTGAGTTATTATAAATGGTCCACACATTGACATGCAGTGTGCAAACCCCCCAAAAAAACCCATCGATGCTAAAGAAAAAATAATTAACAAATCTTGTGAACTCATGGTAACTTCTAAAGAAATTAAATATTACTTGGAATAATTATGAATTTTTTTCTATATAATTTTTTCTATATAATTTATTTGGCAATTTGATATTGGGCAATTTTATTTTGTAGTTTTTAAAAAAATCTTAATTAGATTTACAAAATGAAGTTCAATTCAAAATAAATCTCATTAACAAATTTTAGAAAAATATGCGCATAAATTTTATTAATGTTGCCAATAATTTGGGCACCAAAAATTATTCTGGACTCAAAAATTCAAAAACCACTTCATTAAACAAAAATACTTTATCCATATATTTAATTTCTTCGGATTCTTTCAGCAAAAATAACACCAATGAGTTCAAGTCTCTCAAACAATCTTTTGATTTTGAAGCTAAATTTTTGCAATCGGTAATTATGTCGGTCGAAAATTCCATTTCGTTATATTTTGGAATTGGTGAAATTTCTAAACTAAATGATATCAAGCTCAATAAAATTGGGGCGAGAATTTTAAGCACCGCCAATGGCATGAAATATGACTCGGTCAATATTTATTTTAAAGATCATGATAACTCATCAACCGTTGTCAATATTGCGTTTGGGGCCTTGCTTCAATCTTACCGATTTAACAAATATTTTGAGAAAAAACTCAAAGATAAAAATATAAAAATTAGCGACCTGAATTTTTTCACTAAACACAACAAAGATTGTCAGAAAATTTTTGGTGATCTTGATATTTTGGCCAAAAATATTTTCTTTGTTCGAGATCTAGTCTCTGAACCATCTAACATTTTAAATCCCGAAAGTTATGCCAAAATTTGCCAAAATATTAAAGTTAAGGGCTTAGAGATTGAAGTTTTGGGTGAAAAAGATATGGCTAAGCTTGGCATGAATTCGCTCTTGGGAGTAGGTGTCGGCAGTGCCAAAGAATCTAAGCTGGTGGTTTTAAAATGGTTTGGCGGTAAAAAAGGCGAGCAACCCCTAGCTTTTGTTGGAAAGGGAGTGACTTTTGACACGGGCGGAATCTCAATCAAACCATCAACTAACATGGAAGATATGAAAACTGACATGGCTGGATCTGCTGTGGTAGTTGGTCTAATGCAAAATTTGGCGCAAAGACAAGCCAAAGTTAATGCGGTTGGAGTAATCGGTTTGGTTGAAAATATGCCATCAGGAAGCGCCCAAAGACCGGGTGATGTTGTTAAATCAATGTCGGGACAGACTATTGAGGTTATTAATACCGATGCTGAAGGGCGCTTGGTTCTGGCTGATGCTTTACATTACACAAATACTAAGTTTAAACCAAAATTGATTATCGATCTAGCAACTTTAACTGGTGCGATAATTGTTGCATTGGCGGATGTTTATGCCGGATTATTTAGTAATGATGATGAATTAGCTAAGCAACTTGAGAAATCTGGGGATACTTCGGGTGAGAGAGTTTGGAGGCTTCCGCTTGGCGATGAATATGATGACATGATCAACTCCGATATCGCCGATATGAAAAATGTCGGAAGTGGTAGAGGAGCTGGCAGTATTACTGCTGCACAGTTTTTACAAAGATTTGTTGGTTCCACAAAATGGGCTCATCTTGATATTGCTGGTGTTGCTTGGAAAGGGAAGGGTGACGCTTTAGCGCATAAAGGGGCGACCGGTTTTGGAGTTAGATTGCTCAATGAATTTGTCAAAAAATTTGAGAAATAAATCATGAAGAAATTAGTTATAAATGGAGGCAAGCCTCTTTTTGGTGAAGTTCAAATTTCTGGTGCCAAAAATGCTACGCTTCCTCTAATGGTGGCCTCAATTCTTAGTGATGAAAAACTTACCCTGACTAATCTTCCGCATGTTTCGGATATTTCTACAATGGCAAATTTATTGGTTAATTTAGGAGTAAAAATATCGCTCGATGGTTTTGATAAAGAACTCGGAAATCAAGGTAGAGTAATAATTCTCGATGGTTCAAGTATCAATAATCCCTATGCTGACTATGATTTGGTTAGAAAAATGCGCGCCTCAATCTTTATCTTGGGACCGCTTTTAGCGCGTTGTGGTAAAGCTAAAGTTTCTTTACCGGGTGGTTGTGCAATTGGGACTCGTCCCGTTGACTTGCATCTCAAAGCTCTTGAGGCTTTGGGAGCAAAATTTGAGCTTAGCGACGGATATGTTGAGGGCGTTGTTCCTGGTGGAAGGCTTCAAGGTGCCGAAATTCATTTTGAAAAAATTTCAGTTGGAGCTACTGAAAATGCTATGATGGCAGGTTGTTTGGCGCGCGGAACAACTAAAATTTACAACTCGGCTTGTGAGCCTGAAATTATTGATTTAGCCAAATGCTTAAATTTGATGGGTGCTAAAATTTCTGGAGCCGGTACTTCACAAATCACAATCGAAGGAGTTGACCGTCTTCATGGTGCGCGTCATAAAATTATTGCCGATAGAATTGAGGCTGGGACTTATGCAATCGCGGCTGGAATTACTAAAGGAAAAATTACCTTAAAAGGTCTTGAGAGTTGGATTTTAACAGGTTTTAAAGATGAGCTTGAAAAATCTGGATTAATCTTTAATCAAGTTTCAAGTGATGCAATTGAAGTTTCTCGAGACCAAGATTTTATTAATTCTATCAATATTTCAACTAATCCTTACCCAAGCTTTCCAACCGATATGCAAGCTCAATTTATGGCTTTAATGACTCTGGGCAATGGGGTTTCAACCATTGAAGAAAATATTTTTGAAAATCGATTTATGCATATTCTTGAGCTAGTTAGAATGAATGCCAATATTCAATCTCACGGCAAAATTGCCATTGTTAAAGGCGTCAAAAATTTAAAAGGCGCTGAAGTTATGGCAACTGATCTTAGGGCTTCTGTTTCACTAGTTTTGGCGGGTTTGGTTGCACAAGGTCAAACCGTCATAAATCGTTTATATCATCTCGAAAGAGGTTATGAAAGAATTGCTGAAAAGCTTGTCAATTGTGGTGCCGATATTAAAACCTTATATTAAATTCCATGATAAATTTTATTGCTAAAAAAATTTTTGGCTCTGTTAATGAGCGTAACATAAAAATATTGCAAAAAGAAATTGCTAAAATTAACGCTCTAGAGCCAGAAATTTCAACTCTAACCAATGATCAGCTTAAAAATAAAACCGCAGAATTTAAATTCAGATTAAGTAACGGCGAAACTCTTGACGATATTATGCATGAAGCTTTTGCTGTAGTTAGGGAGGCTTCAAAAAGAGTATTAAATATGAGGCATTTTGATGTTCAGCTCATCGGTGGAATAGTTTTGCATCAAGGAAAAATTGCAGAAATGAGAACTGGCGAAGGTAAAACTTTGGTCGCCACTTTGCCAAGTTATTTAAATGCATTATCGGGCAATGGTGTTCATGTAGTAACCGTCAATGATTATCTTGCAAAGCGTGATTCGGCGTGGATGGGAAAGATTCATGAGTTTTTGGGACTAACCGTTGGATGTATCACCAATGAGCTTGATGACGAAGGACGTAAAAATGCTTATAATTGCGATATTACTTACGCTACCAATAATGAATTGGGATTTGATTATTTGCGTGATAATATGAAATATGATTTGTCCGAAATTGCTCAAAGACCAAAAATCGGACGCAATTTTGCGATTGTTGACGAAGTGGATTCGATATTGATAGATGAAGCTCGGACTCCATTGGTTATTTCTGGTCCAACTAACGATAATTCTAAGCTTTACGACTCGATTAATCGTTTGATTATGCAACTTAAACCTTGCGATTATCTGATTGAAGAGAAAGAAAAAGGTGTTTTTTTAACAGAAGTCGGAATCGAAAATATTGAAAAAATTCTTCAAAATAACGGTATAATTGCCTCAAATTCATCTCTTTATGAACCAAATAACATCGCGCTTGTTCATCATATCAATCAAGCTTTAAAGGCGCATAAAATTTTCAAAAATGAGATTGATTACATTGTTAAAGATGGCGCAGTTATTATTATTGACGAATTTACGGGTCGAATGCAGGAAGGGCGCAGGTTTTCTGATGGGCTTCATCAAGCTTTAGAAGCCAAAGAGGGATTGAGGGTGCGAAATGAAAACCAAACTTTAGCCTCAATTTCATTTCAAAATTACTTTCGTCTTTATGAAAAAATTTCAGGTATGACTGGAACTGCATCAAACGAAGCCGTTGAGTTTGAAGAAATCTATAATTTAAAAGTTGTTGAAATTCCAACCAATCGATCTGTAACCAGAGTCGACGAAGATGATGAGATATATAAAACTGAGCAAGCTAAATATGATGCAATTCTATCTTCTATCAAAGAGGCTCACGCAAAAAAACAACCAATTCTACTTGGTACTGTTAGCATTGAAAAATCGGAATTCCTTTCCAATTTGCTTAAAAAAAACAAGCTTCCACATAATGTTTTAAATGCCAAATATCATGACCAAGAAGCCCAGATTATTTCGCAAGCTGGAGTTTCGGGAGCCATAACTATTGCAACCAACATGGCGGGACGAGGCACCGATATAATGCTTGGAGGTAACTCTGAAACATTAATTGGTGACGAAGTTGATCCTATAAAAATTTCTAAAATCAAAGAAAAAGTTGAGGCTGATAAAAAAATCGTTATTGAGGCCGGAGGTCTTTATGTTCTTGGAACGGAAAGGCACGAAAGTCGAAGAATTGACAATCAACTCAGAGGGCGTTGCGGTCGACAAGGTGATCCGGGTAAATCCAAGTTTTATTTATCTCTGGAAGATGATCTGATGCGAATTTTTGGTTCCGATAAGCTCAAGAATGTTTTATCAAAATTTGGACTTAAAGATGACGAAGCGATTTTTCATCCAATGATAACAAAAACTCTTCAAGGCGCTCAGCGCAAAGTCGAAGCTCGCAATTATGAAATTCGTAAAAATTTGTTGAAATACGATGATGTGGTAAACTTTCAAAGAAAAAATGTTTATAGCCTTAGAAATGAGTTGATAATTTCGGATGATGTGAGTCAAAAAATTAAAAAATTTGTGGCCCAAATAAATCAAGATTTGGTCGAGGATTGCATTCCCAAAAATTCATATTCTGAGCAATGGGAAATTGATTCACTCGAGAAGGAGTTACAAAGAATATATGGTCTCAAAATTGATATTCGTGCAACTGACAATTTTGATAACCATTCAGCCTCATCTATTTTGCAATTTGTTGATCATAAAATTAATGACTTATTTGCGCAAAAAGAGCAAAAATATGGAGCAAATATTATTCGTAAAATCGAGAAGCAGATTTTTCTTATCACTCTTGATTCGGAATGGAAAGATCATCTCCACTCTCTTGATAAGCTCCGTCAGGGCATTAATTTGCGGGCTTATGCTCAAAAAGACCCTCTTATCGAATATAAAAAAGACGGCTTTAATCTATATGAAGATATGATGCTTCGTATCGAAGAGCAAGTTGTATCAAGATTAGCTCATGTTGAAATCAGCACCGATATTTCTGAGGAAGGGGTTAATTTGATTGCACACTCACCAAAATCTAAAACCTTTGAATCGCGAAATGACCCAAATATTATGAATCAACATTTAACTAATTCAATTGTTCCCACTTCAACTATTCGAAACAAAGCTAATCCACAAGGTCGTAATCCAAAAGATCCTGAAACTTGGGGTCACGTTGGGCGTAATGAGCCTTGTCCTTGTGGTAGTGGCAAAAAATATAAAAATTGCCACGGAAACTAATTATCTAAAAAATTAACAATAAAATTAATGTTATTTTTTGAGATTAAGTTTTTTTTAGTTAAAAAATTTAACCTTGAAAACCACTCAAAAAATAATAATTTTTTATCGTTTTAAAATTAAGTTTGATTAAATATTTTCAAATTTTAATCAACTAAATTTCCATAATAAAATTCAACAATTATTCCAAATCATATGAAAAACTTTTTAAAAATATCTTCATTGCTAATTACTCTGGCAGGCCTTTCAAATGCTAATGCTCAAAATAAGGTTTATAAATTTGAAAAAAATCATACCAGCGTCTTGTGGACCGCAAATCATTTTGGATATTCTAAGGTTTCTGGAAAATTTGTTGATGTTGATGGTTCAATTACTTTCGACGAAAAAGCTCCAAAAAATTCTAAAGTTGAAGCCACTATCAACATGAATTCGATTGTAACTGGTTTGCCAAAATTTGATGAACATCTCAAGAGTAAAGATTTTTTTGATGTCAAAACTTATCCAACTGCTAAATTTGTAAGCAAAAAAGTAGAAATTACTAAGGGCAATAGCGCTTATGTTTATGGCGATTTAACCCTTCTTGGAAAAACACGAGAATTAATCTTGAGCGTTACATTCAATAAATCTGCACCAAATCCAATGAATAAAAAACCGACTATTGGTTTTAGCGCTATTGCATCAATTAATCGTTCTGATTTTGGTATGGCATATGCCCTTCCTAATATCGCTGATAATGTTTATCTGAACATTGAAGCTGAAGCCAATCAATAAATTATATCTGAATCAAAAAAAACTAAACTATAGTTTTTAATCAATCTTGCCTCATAATTCAATATTCACCAGCATATTGAAATGAGGATATTAAAATTTTATGTTTGAACCAAAACTTTTAATTATTGCTGGCTCTGACTCTTGTGGTGGAGCGGGTTTACAAGCCGATATTAAAACAGCTACTGCTCATAAAGTATACTCTAGTGCGGTTATAACTTCGCTTACAGCTCAAAATACTCGTAAAGTTTATGCCATTCAAGACGTCAGCGTAGATTTTCTTCGTCAACAAATTGAAGTTGTGCTCGATGATATTGAATTTGATGCGATAAAAATCGGAATGTTATCATCACTTGAAATAATTAACTGCGTTACTCAAGCCCTCAAAACTAAATTCAAAAAAATTCCAATTGTTCTTGATCCCGTGATGGTAGCAACATCTGGTGATGTTTTGCTTCAAAAAAATGCTATCGAGTCGCTTAAAAAAAACTTAATAAATAAAGCCAAAATCATCACTCCAAACATTGATGAAGCTGAAATATTGAGTGGTATGAAAATTAAAAATCTTAGCGATATGCGCGAAGCTTCATCAATTATTAAAAATTATGGTTGTGATGCGGTTCTTATAAAAGGTGGACACCTTAATTTTACTGATGGCAAAGTTCATAGTTTATTGCTTGACGATGAGGATGATTTTTATTTGGTATCAAACAAAAAAGTTGGAACTAAAGATATTCACGGCACTGGTTGCACTTTAGCCAGCGCTATTGCTTCTAATTTAGCAAAAAAACATGATATAATTGCTTCGGTAAGAAAGGCTAATGATTATGTTTATCGATGTGTATCCTCAAATATCAAAGCCGGTAAGGGAAGTTTGGTTTTAAAGCATTGGTAATATGAAAATTCTTACTCTTGCGATGTTCTTAATAATTTGGGGTTGTAAGAAGGAATGGAGTTATAATGGTACATATAATTCTCAAAAATGGGGCGATATTTCTAAAGAATTTAAATTTTGTAAAATTGGTTTTAATCAATCACCAATAGATATTGACAAAGATTTAGTCGGTGAATTCAAGCAACATGAATTAGAATTTAATTATCAAGATTCAGTTATCGAAAAAATTAACCAAAAATATCATCAAAAGTTGGTATTTTATGGTAATAATTTTTTGTTGAGAGGTAAAAAAAAATATTGGCTTCGCTATATTGAATTTCATCATCCAAGTGAGCATCAAATTGAATCAAATCCACATTCTCTTGAAATGCAAATATATCACAAAAGCGACGACGAGCAATGGTTGGTGGTTAGTTATTTTCTCGAACTTGATTTAAAAAATATTTATCTAGAGAATCACAATTTCGAGAATTTTATTGAATTTATTAAATCCAAAACTCAAGAATCAAAATTATCGTTGACAAAACTCATTAACAAAAGTTCTTCAAGTTTTTTTTACGAAGGTTCTTTTACCAGCCCGCCATGCAAAGAAGGCGTTAAATGGTATATCATGAAAGAGCCTCAATATCTTGGGCGCGATCAATTAAATCAAATAATTAAATCGACTATTTTCTCAAAATCTAATTCTCGTAATGTTCAAAAATTTAATCCTGAAAAATTTTAAAAATGTTAGCTTCGCTTAATCAGCCTCAGAGTCATGCGGTTTCTACTACCGAAGGACCTCTACTAGTTCTTGCTGGGGCTGGAACCGGAAAAACAAAAGTTTTGACTTCGCGCATAATCTATATTTTGCAAAATGGTTTAGCGATGCCGAGCGAAATTCTGGCCGTAACTTTTACCAACAAAGCCTCGGCAGAAATGAAGAAGCGTATTGCCGAGTTTATTGATGAAGAGGTTAATCATTTATGGGTCGGAACATTTCACTCAATTTGTGCAAAAATATTGCGTCGACACCCCGAAGTTGTTGGTCTTAAATCGGATTTTACAATTATTGATGATGACGATCAAAACCGCTTAATAAAACAAATATTGATTGATTTAAATATTGATCATAAACAATTTCCACCCAAAAATTATTTGGCAAAAATTTCTCGTCTTAAAGATTTGGGCAAGGTTTCGATTAATTTTGACGACATAAATTTGCCCAAACTCAAAGAGGTTTTTGAAAATTATCAATCACGCCTCAAATCAATGAATTCAGTTGATTTCGGCGATTTGCTCACCCTAAATCTCGAGATTTTCAATTCGTCGCCAGAAATTTTGCAACATTACCAAAACAAATTTCGTTATATTTTGGTCGACGAATATCAAGACACCAACGACGCGCAATATCAGTGGTTAATAAAATTATCACAATTATATCAAAATATTTGTTGTGTAGGTGATGATGATCAATCGATTTATAGCTGGCGTGGTGCCAATGTTGCCAATATTTTACGTTTCGAAAAAGATTTTAAAGATGCGCAAATAATTCGCCTTGAACAAAATTATCGTTCGACTTCAAGAATTTTACGCACAGCTCATGCGGTTATTGCCAACAATAAAGAGCGACATGGTAAAACCTTGTGGTCAGAGTTAGGTGAGGGTGAAAAAGTTCAGCTTTATTCATTTTATGATGATCGAACCGAAGCTTCAAAAGTTGCTCAACATGTCAAAAATAATATTGCACAAGGTTTTACAAATGCCTCAAAAATAGCTATTTTGGTTCGCGCTGGCTATCAAACTCGGCAGTTTGAAGAAGCTTTTATGCAAAATGGTTTGCCATATCGAGTAATTGGTGGGATGAAATTTTATGAACGTCTCGAAATACGTGATGCCATCGCATATTTGAGATTATGTTCGAATTTTAGCGATGATTTGGCGTTGTTAAGAATAATTAATGTCCCAAAAAGAGGGGTTGGTGATGCGGGTCTATCTTCGCTTCGAAATATAGCTCGTGAGAGGAAAATATCGATTTTTGAGGCGATTAAATTTTCGTTAAGCGAAGGATCAGTTAAGGGAAAATCAAAAGAAAATCTAATGAATTTTGTAAACCAAATTGAAAAATATCACGATCTAATTCCTACGAAATCCTTAAACCATTTATGCAAAGATTTGCTTGAAGAGGTTGGTTATATGGAATCTTGGAGACTTGAAAATACAATCGAATCGCAAAGTCGTATTGAAAATCTTGAAGAATTCATAAAAAGTTTAAGCGATTTTGCCAATATTATTGAGTTTCTCGAATACGCTACCTTGGTTGAGGCGCGAGATGATAAAAATTCACAAGATGCCATTAACATTATGACTATTCACGCTTCAAAAGGTTTAGAATTTGATTTGGTTTTTCTACCCGGATTGGAAGAAGGAATTTTTCCAAGTTCAAAATCGGTTGAACAAAAAAATGGTCTTGAAGAAGAGCGTAGATTAATGTATGTTGCCATTACGCGCGCCAAAAAAAAGTTGATAATTTCTTTCGCCAAAACACGATATTTATATGGCGATGTCCAAAATTCATTGCCTTCAAGATTTCTGAAAGAATTACCCGAAAACGAAATTAATTTTGAAGAAGTTGGATACGGTTTTAATAAGTCATATCAGGGCTTTGACAGCCAAAAACAGGATTTTTTTGATGACGAATTTGATGATAAAAATCAATCTTTACGATCTAAATCAAATTACACAAAAGGTCATTTTGAATTGAATTTTTCACAAATTGCTCAACGAAAATTTATTAATAATCTCGGAGCTGTTAAGCCATATTTTGCAAGCTCAAAGTCCGAAGAAAAAACTACCTTAGCAGTTAAGTCTTCACATAATAATAGTCCATTAGGAAACGCTTCATTATTGAATGCGAGGGTTTTTCATCAAAAATTTGGTTATGGAAAAATCGTTGAAGTCGATGGCAATCGCTTAACCATCAATTTTGAAAAAACCGGCGTTAAAACCGTGATGAAAGATTTTGTGAGCTTCGAGTAAGACTTTTACTTTGGCCAAAAGTTTTTATCGTCCCATATACTCTCGCGGTGATCGCGGTGAAAATAAATTAGCGCAAAGAAGTACATCTGAATTTGTTTGCTTAGGTGTTTTTTTATCTTAAGTCGATTCTTAAGTTTTTGTTTAAAAGTTTCTTTTATCGGGTGTTTTGTTGATCAAGTTTTTTATTAGTTTAGTGTTTTTTAGAAGATTGTTCTTAGTAAGCCAAGGCGTTTTTCAATTAATGACTTAGCTGTTTTGATTTTTTTTTATCGGGAAATTTAACGACCTTTTCCTTAGGTTTTTCAGATTACCCTTGATTTTAAACAGGAGTTTTCAGCTTCTTAGCTTCTTTTTTAGACGCTGGACTGGCTCGTGTTCCAGTTGCAGTTGGGTTTGGAGTATTATCACTAATTTTATCTTCAGTTTTTACTCTTTTTTCATCACTTTTTCCTAGCGGCGAAGCTCCTCCTATTCTTTTTCTAGGATTGACTTGTTGTGCTGAAGTCTCTTCAAGCGGATCAGTCATCTTTAAATCAGTTTGACAATCTAAAGCACTGGCAGGAGCAGCTGGCATAACTTCATCTTTCTTCGTATTCATATCCCCTTTAGTTATCGGATGAGTGAATATTGAAAGTAATTCAATTTTTTGCTCAGGTTTTAATACAACTTGTTTTGTAACGAGGTTACATAAAATCACTGACGTAATATCGGCGGCATTAAGTTTTTTTGCACTTTGATCGTTAGTGTTGGTTGTGGCTTTGTCATTGTCAGGACTTTTAAATACGCTGTTGAAAGTTTTAAAATCTGATTGATTTTTTGTTCCTATTTCATCATTTGTCACTTCAACTTTTGTTAAATTCAAAGTTGTAACTAAAGGCCTAAACTCTTCTGGCGTATCAATCATCGCATTAATTATCTCAATTTTTTGCTGAGAAGAAAAATTTGCACTACAAACCAACTCTGAAGAAACTCGCGAAGCTATAATTTCGAATCTTAGCAATTTTTTTTCTTCAGAGTCATGTGAGATAGTCTTTATTAATAAATCATTCAATTTTTTTATTTCAGTTGCGCCGATTTTTTCTTCTTCTTGTTCAACCGCAGTTTGATGAAGTATTTTTACCGCCCAATATACACCGGTTTTTTTGATTTTTTCTAGTTTTTCTGGGTTTTGTTTGGCCTCATCTTCAATTGATGATATTTCTTGTGTGGTGAATGATTTTAAGGCTTCTAAGAAGTTTTCATTGATTTGATTTTTATTTTGATCAGTAGTTTTAAGAATCAAAAATTTTGCTCCTGATAATAACAGATATTTGGTTAATTCTTTTTGGCCTTTATAGCAGGCTATGTGAAGAGGGGTCGCGCCATGAATTTCGGTTTGGTTAACTTCCGCTCCTTTCGTTAACAAAAGTTCAGCCACTTCTTTTTTACCGAAGTGGCAAGCCATATAAAGAGGGGTCTCGCCATTATTTGTGGTTTTGTCAACTTGCGCTCCATTATTCAACAAAAATTCAGCCACTTCTTTGTGACCTTTTTGGCAAGCTATGTGAAGAGGGGTCGCGCCATTATTTATGGTTTTGTCAACTTGCGCTCCATTATTCAACAAAAGTTCAGCCACTTCTTTGTGACCT
>Ga0172372_10006171_pt1 | contig 16412 bp, 14 predicted proteins | sample LakKiv5m_2_FD_114544 | JGI IMG/M metagenome (GOLD analysis project Ga0172372, IMG submission 114544) | Freshwater microbial communities from Kabuno Bay, South-Kivu, Congo - kab_092012_9.5m | ecosystem: Environmental > Aquatic > Freshwater > Lake | place: Democratic Republic of the Congo...
CGGCGTGACACGAGACCGCATCGGCTCGTTGTGCAAACTCGGCCAAGCTCCTTTTGAGATCACAGATACCGGCGGCATTGGATCCGAGCCTGACCCCGACTTTGCCGAGAGCACGCGCGAGGGGGCTTTCATCGCAATGGGGAGTGCGGATGTGATTCTTTTTGTGACGGACTCGATCGATGGTGTGACGCCTTTGGACGGCGAGCTTTCGACGATGATCCGCACCGCAGCGAGGCAGGTCATTCTGGTCGTGAACAAAGTGGACACGGAAGGGCATGAGTCGCGCTCTTTCGAATTTTCGCGTCTGGGTTTTAAAAATCTAGTGACCGTCAGCGCGGCCCATGGGCGAGGCATCGGCGAGCTCGTGGATATGATCGAGTCGCTTCTGCCCGAGCCGGAGCTCGAACCGGAGGCCCATGAGATGCCTCCTCTCAAGCTTGCCCTGATTGGCCGTCCGAATGTGGGAAAATCCTCCCTCGTGAATCAAATCCTCAACGACAATCGCACGACAGTGAGCGACATCGCAGGAACTACGCGGGATACCATCGATGTCGAGGCCGACTACGAGGGCCAGCGCTACATTCTTTGCGACACAGCAGGTATCCGCCACCGCTCAAAACACAACACCTCGGTGGAGGTCTTCAGCGTCATGCGCTCGGAAAAAACGATTCGCCGCGTGGACATCAACATCCTCGTCATCGACGCCACAAGCGGTGTCACGGCACAGGATAAAAAAATTGCCGGGCTGATTCAGAAAGCCAAAAAGCCGGCCATCATCGTCCTGAACAAGTGGGACCTGATCGAGAAGCAGACGAACAACGACCCGGAATTGCTCCGCGAGCATGTGGATCGCGCGAAGGCGGAATTGTTTTTTCTCGATTACGCCCCTGTCGTGATCCTCTCGGCGCTCACCGGAGAAAACATCCGCCGTCTTTTCTCCATGGTCGAGAAGGTGCGTCAACACGCCACGCGCCGGGCAGGAACGGGTGAGTTGAACCGTGTGCTTCGTGCGGCGATGGAGCGGCAGGCTCCACCATCACGCGGGTCGCGCCGCTTCAAGCTCCTCTACGCCACGCAAGCCAAGGAAAGCTCGAACTCCCGAATCGCCCCGCCGCTCTTTGTTCTCTTCGTGAACGATCCCAGGCTGCTGCCCGAGAGTTACCAGCACTACCTCTGCGCCCGCATCCGCGAGGAGTGGGAATATCCCGGCCTGCCCATCCTCATGCGCTTGCGCGGCCGTGAGGGAGTCACGCAGGAAATGAACGAATAATGCCTCCCCGGTCTCAAAAAAATGGAGTGGGGCGTCCGTGCCATCCCATTTTTCAATCCACACGGCACCCCGTCGCGCGTGGGAGGATCAAGAACTTCACCGCATTATTTTCCTTTCCGGAAGATTCGCCGCAGGGGGTGTTCGTCGAGGACATTGGCTTTCAGACCGCCGAGCTTTGCCGGATCGTAGAGTTGGATGCCGACATAGTAGTAGATCGGGCAGACGGGCATGGCATTTTGAACGAGCAAATCCTCCGCGCGGCGGAGAATTTCAAACCGGCTCGCGGAATCGAGTTCGCGTGAAGCCTCGGCGATAAGGGCGTCGTAGTCGGGACTCAACCATCCTGTTCGGTTGTTTCCGCCGCCGGTGAGGAACATGTCGAGGAAGGTGTTCGGGTCTGGATAATCGCCGACCCAGCTGGAGCGGGCTATGTCATAGTCTAAAAGCGAGAGGGAGTTCAGGTAAACTTTCCACTCCTGCCGCTCGAGGTTCACATTCACGCCCAGCGTCTCACGCCACATGCTTTGCAACTCGACGGCGATGGCCTCGTTGAGTTCGCTTTTGCTGTAGAGGTAGCGGGCGTTGGGAAAGCCCTTGCCGCCTGGATATCCCGCTTCGGCCATCAGGCGCGCGGCCTCCTTGGGATCGAATGGCGTGCCTTCCGTTCCAGTGTAGCCGGGAATTCCAGGAGGGACGAATCCCTGTGCGGGAAGCTCTCCGGCGCGGGTTATTTTTTTCACAATGCGCTTTTTATCCACCGCCAGCGAAAAGGCCCTGCGCACGCGCTCGTCGCGGAAAGGCCCTCGCTCGCAGTTGTAGCGCAAAAAGTAAATGCCCAGAAATGGAGCCGCATGGAAATCCCTCCGCTTTTTCAGATCGTCAAGCAGCGCTGGCGGTGCGAGGCCTTTGTCCATGAGGAGATCCGCCAGTCCGCTTGCGTAGAAATTGAATGCCACATTCGCATCCGAGATCGGCAGCACATCGATAGTCCCGAGCCGCACACCATCCCGGCCCCAGTAGTGGGGATTTTTTTTCAGGCGGATGCGGTCATTGATGCGCCAATCCTCGAGTGTGTAAGCGCCGTTGCCGATGAGGTTGCCGGGTTTCACCCAATCATCCCCCAAGCGTTCGATGAGGTGCACGGGAACGGGGTGTAGGGTGGAAAAGGCGCAGAGCTGTATGAAATAAGGCGTGGGATTTTCCAACTCCACAACCAGCGTGTGCTCGTCAGCCGCTCGAACCCCGACTTGCGCGAAGTCGGTGATTTTTCCCTCCGCAAAAGCATGGGCGTTTTTGATCGGGAAGAGCTGATAATTGTATTGCGATCCTGTCTCGGGCGTAAGCGCGCGCTTCCAACTCGCCACAAAATCGCGGGCCGTCAGCGCGCTGCCTTCACTCCACTTGGCCTCCGGCCTCAAGTGGAATGTGTAGGTCTTGCCATCCGGCGAAATCTCCCACCGTTCAGCCACTCCCGGCACAGCTCGTCCATCCTCGTCGTAGGCGCAGAGACCCTCAAAGAGAGCATTGACGACGCGCCCCTCGGGTTGGCCTGTAATGATGGCCGGATCAAGGGTCTCGGGCTCCGCGCCATTCACAAAAACCAAGTCCGCGCGTTGCCCGTGTCCCTCGCAGCCAGCAAGGGCAAGAATTGCCATGCAAATCCACAGTCCCAAGCGTATGATCATTAGGCTATGAAAGCGGGAATCCACTTCTCTGCAATGCCGATCAATCCACAGCCCGCAGATTGGGCTACGCGTCCATCAACTCGCCGCTGGCCGGCCTCGCGCTGCAAGAGAACCAATCAGTCCAAATCCCAATGAACCACGACCTCCGCCGCGCCCTTCTTTATCTCGGTCGCTCATGCCTTTTGAAATGTCCCGAGTGCGGGACGAAGCCCATTTTTGTTCCGATCCTGCGTATCCGTTCCCTCCGCGATTACTTCACACCACTCGATGGATGCCCCCGTTGTGGCTATGCCTATGAGCGGGAGACCGGATATTTTCTGCTCGCCATCTGGGCCATCAACTACGGCTTCGGGAGCCTTCTCGGTATCGCAATCTACTGCTTCCTTGAGTTTAATTACCACCTCCCGCTTCCCGTCTTGCTGGCCGGCGTCATTACACCAGTGGTGCTCTTCAATTTTTTCTTCGCCCGTCACTCAAAGGCCCTCTTCCTCGCGCTCGACCACTACTTCGATCCGCATACGAAGGACGGCAACGACGGGGGCGGTGGCAGTGGAAAGACAAACCCGCCTGCGAGCCCTGTTCCCGCCGCTCCGGTGGATGCTCCCGCGCCTGCGGATCCCGCGATTCTGGTGTGAGAAATCCGCGACTCTCAAGCGGTCACTGACGGCGAACTCAATAAAGCTCCACCGGTGACCGCTTCCCGTCCTCGGGGCTGCGCGACTGCGCCAACTCGGGCCCGAGCACTGCGACGCGGAGGTCGTAAATTTCGGCATCCACTGCCTGGAAGGCCTCCAGTGAAAACGGCGTTGGCGGCGCGAGGCGGGATTTGCAGCGGGCCATGGCATGAAGGGCTTCGTCGAGTTTTTTGCCCATGCTATCGATGGCCTTCTTCGCGGCGGCGGCCATTTCGATGCGGTGGCAGATCATGAGCATGTCGTTGCCCGCTTCGATGCCAAGGCGCATCGTCTCATCGAATCCATAGTGGTTCAGAATCGCCCCCATATCGAGATCGTCGGTCATCACCAGACCCTCAAATCCCATATCCTTCCGCAGGAGTTCGCGGATGATGGCCGGCGAGAGCGAGGCGGGGCGGTTCACGGTATCCAATCCCGAAACGGCAATGTGGCCGATCATCATGCTATCCACCGATTTTGCGAAGTGCCGGAAAACGGCGAGTTCATGCTCTTCCATGAGATCCTTCGAGCGTTCGATGCGGGGGAGTTCATGGTGTGGATCGAGGCCGGCGGAGGCGTAGCCGGGAAAATGTTTGCCGCAGCTGAGCACTCCGGTGGCCCGCAGGGCCTCGTTGAAGGCGCTGGATTTTTCAATCACCTCGGCGACATCGCGCCCGTAGCAGCGCCCGCGAAGCGAGTTGTCGGCCTCGTCGTCGAAGGAGATGTCCAGCACGGGACAAAGGTCGAGGTTAAATCCGAAAAGGCGCAGGATGCGACCGGTGATGTCCCCGTGGCGGCGGATCAAATCGAGATTTCCGCAGTCGCGGAGTTGCTGGGCGTTGGGAGGTTCGTTGCCGATGAGTTTGAGTCGGGAAACGCGGCCGCCCTCCTGGTCGATCGTGATGATTGGCTCCACGCCGCTCAAATCGCGGAGGTCGTCGATGAGCTTGCGGAGTTGCTGTGGCGTCTTGATGTTCCTGCCGAAAAGGATGAACCCCCCGGGCTGGATTTGACGGAAGAGTCGGGCGGATTCGGAATCGAGCTCCGCTCCGGGAACACCAACAAGGAGAAGCTGTCCGGGATTTTGGGATGGCATGGGGAGGGGAAAACCAGATTTGATGCGGGCTGTCGAAATGATTTCTTCAGAAAAAATCGGCCTCTTTGGCGGAAGCTTCGATCCCATCCACCACGGACACCTCATCCTGGCGCGCGATGCCATGGAGTCGCTGGCCTTGGATCGTGTCGTTTTTATTCCTGTGAATGTCTCTCCCCACAAGCTGGCCCGCCCGCCGGCGGACGCCAGCATGCGCTGCGAGATGGTTGCCGCCGCGATTGCCGGTGAGCCCCGCTTTTCGATGGATGCCTGCGAGGCGGAGCGCGAGGGGCCGTCCTTCGCGATTGATACAGTGAGGCTCATGCAGGCGCGTTTTCCGCAGGCGGAGCTCTTTTATTTCATCGGAGAGGACAATGTCCCCGCGCTTCACACGTGGAAGGAAATCGACGCGCTCCAGGTGGTGGCATCCATCGTCGTTCTGGCGCGCGGCAACTTGCAGGTGGCAGGCGGCTTCCGGGTCATCAGCCGCAACATCGACATTTCCTCCACCGACATCCGGAATCGCATTGCGCGGGGACTCCCGGTTCGCTACTTGCTGCCGGATGCCGTTTGCGCGATTCTCGCAAGGCATCACCTTTATTTGAATGACCGACACTGAAAATCTCGCCCGCGTGTGCGCCTCGGCCGCCGCTGATAAAAAAGCCGAGGACATCGTCCTGCTCGACATGCGCGGCGTCTCCGACTTTACGGATTTTTTCCTCATCTGCTCCGCCAACTCGGAGCCGCAGCTCAAGGCCATCGCCTCGTCGATCCGCGAAAAGGCCCGCGAACAGTGCCAGGCCCGCCCACTCTCGGCAGAGGGCTTTCCGGTGAGTCAGTGGATCGTCACCGATTTTGGCGGACTCATTTGCCACCTCTTCCTCGATACAAAGCGCTCTTTCTACGATCTCGAAGGCCTCTGGAGCGACGCGAAGAGAATCGCGGTGGAGGATTGAACGGCGATGGATGGCGTCGAGGATGTCGAAATCGAGTGCCCTTATTGCGGGGAGTTTTTCGGCATTCTTGCCGACACCTCCCATCCTTCTGTTGAAATGATCGAGGACTGTTCGGTGTGTTGCCATCCGATTCAGTTGAGTCTTCGTTTCTCGCGTGGGGAGCTGGTCTCCGTGCAAGCCTCGGCCTCCTGAATCGCCATGCGAGCCGGTTTTTTTATCGATAATCCCACGGCTCCGGCCCGCCTGTCCGCCAAGGCACTCACCATCCTGCTCTTGCTAATGATCTACTCCGGCCTCTGCTGGTTGGCCTTTTCGCATTCCTTGAAAAACTGGGAGCAGGTTTGGGGCTATCGCCTGACCTTCCTGAACGGCTGGGCCGCGACCATCGGGATTTCAGCTGCCGCGCTTTTGCTCAGCACGGTCATTGGCGCCCTCACAGCCCTCGCCCGCCGTTCTGCCTTTCTACCCCTTCGTTACAGCGCCGCCGCCTATGTCGAGACGGTGAGGGGACTTCCGCTTGTCGTGCTGGTGCTCTTTGGATTTTACGGCATCGCCGACGCCGTGGGATGGAACGACCGCGTTTCCGTGGGGATCGTGATCCTCTCGCTTTTCAGCGGTGCCTACATAGCGGAAATCATTCGCGCCGGCATCGAGAGTGTCGGGCGCTCCCAATGGGACAGCGCCCGCGCCATCGGGCTCACCACCGCGCAGACCTACCGCTTCGTCATTTTTCCCCAAGTCTTGCGCCAGATTTTGCCACCCGTGGCAGGCCAGTTTTCCTCGCTCATCAAGGACTCCTCGCTGCTCTACATCATCGGAATCCCGGAGCTCACCTTCGCGGCGAACCAAATCAATTCCGCGACCTACAGCACCTTTGAGAGTTTTGTTCCGCTTGGCATCTGCTACCTTGTGCTCACACTGCCCGTCTCTTTGTGGACGAAATATCTGGAATCCCAAGTGCGCTATGAAATGTGAACATATCGCGGTCATCGCCTGCCTGTTTCTGACGGGATGTGCGTCGGTCGAAAATTTCGACAAGGACGCGCCGCCCGAGTTCATCACCATCCACCGCACCGAATTTTTTCGCAGCGGTCCCGCACAGGCTTTTCCGCCCGAGAAGCTCGACAAGGAGACGACCTTGAATGTCCTCAAGAAAGACTCCGGCTACGCCTTTGTGCGCCTGCCTGACAACCGCACGGGCTATGTCGCCTTCAGCGACCTCCGCGCCGCTCCGCCCGTTGCGCCTGGCGTGCCATTCGATCCTGTCATCGTGGAAGAAATCGTGGAAGTCCCCCTGCCGGACTTTGCTGCCATTCCCGATGAGATTCCCGAGAAGCTCCGCAAGCGATGAAAATTCTTTTGCGCAGCGTCACCAAAAAATTCGGCACCCAAACTGTGTTGAACGCGGTGGATTTTGAAACGGACTTTGCCCACACCCTTGCACTCATTGGGCCCTCCGGCGGAGGCAAGTCCACGCTCCTACGCCTCCTCGCGGGTCTTGACGCACCGGATGCGGGCGAAATCCTCATGGACGGCAATCCGCTGCCGCGCGACGAGGAGCCACTCAGGCTCCACCGCAGCCGCATCGGCATTGTTTTTCAGGCCTTCAATCTTTTTCCCCATCTCAGCGCCCTCGGGAATGTCATGCTGCCACTGACGGAGGTCCACCGGTTCGATGCCGCAACCGCCCGTGAGAGGGCGATGGATGTCTTGGAGCGTTTCCATCTCGCGGAACATGCATCCAAGCAGCCCGCCCAGCTCAGTGGAGGCCAGCGACAGCGCGTCGCAATTGCCCGCGCGCTTGCGGTGGAGCCCGCATTTCTCCTCCTCGACGAACCCACCTCCGCTCTTGATCCCGAGATGACCTCCGAGGTTCTGGATGTCATTGCCGAGCTGCGTGAATCCGGCAAGCCGATCATCCTCGTCACTCACGAAATGGGATTTGCGCGCTGTTCGGCCGACCGGGTTGCCTTCATCGCCGGGGGAGGTGTTCTCGAGTGTGCAGAAGCCGGGGAGTTTTTCGAACATCCGCGCAATCCGGCCGTGAGGCAATTTCTGGAGCGGATTTTAAAATACTGACCGCAGGCTTTTTTCCTCGATAACCTCCACCTTTTTCCTGTTCATCCCGGAATTCCTGTCTAAATAACCGCTGTTTGACAGCCATGCCAAAAGAACGCATCCGTCTCAACGACCTCGACCAGTCGAAATCCCTCACGCAGGAGGATTACAAAAACCAGGTCCGGCAATACCAACTCGAGCTTCTCAACATGCAGCTCGAGCTCCACGAGAAGCAGATTCCGATTGTCGTTGTCATCGAGGGCCCCGATGCCGCCGGCAAGGGAGGAACCATCAAGCGTCTCACCGAACGCCTCGACCCCCGGCTCCTGCGCGTTTATTCGATCAACAAACCCACGGCCGAGGAGTTTGCACGGCACTACATGTGGCGCTTTTGGACAAAGCTTCCGCCCCGTGGCAACATGGCGATTTACGACCGCTCGTGGTATGGCCGGGTCCTCGTCGAGCGCGTCGAGAGCTTTTGCACTGAAGCCGCCTGGCAGCGTGCTTATGGCGAGATCAACGAATTTGAAAAAATGCTCGTCGACGACGGCACTGTGCTGGTCAAGCTCTGGCTCCATGTTACGAAAGATGAACAGCTCGTTCGTTTCAAATCCCGCGCGGCTGACCCCTACAAGCACTGGAAAATCGGCGACGAGGACTGGCGCAACCGCAAACGCTGGAACGAGCACATCGAAGCGGCCGAGGACATGTTCGAAAAGACCAGCACCGACATCGCGCCTTGGACCGTGATACCCGCCAATTTCAAATGGTATGCCCGCGTGAGGTCCCTCAAGGTCCTCAGCCGTGCCCTCAGCAAGGCCCTCGGGCGGTAAAGGTCACTTCCATCATTCCCTTCAGCCCAACGGCGTGGGGTATTCACCCTTGGCAGTCAGTTCCCCCAAGGCGGCCACCACGAGAGGCCGGTCCTCGCGGTAGGTGACGCCAAACCATTGGCTCTCCACCGGGACGAGTTGCACGGTTGCAGCACCGCTTGAGACCATGCCCGCCACGGCATTCGGAATGTAGAATTCCGATTTTTCCTCGCCTCCACGCGCCTTCAGGAAATCTTCAAAGCCCGCCTCCAGCAACGGAAACACCTCTGGAGAAAAGCCCCAGCAGTTCATCGAAACACGCTCCGAGCCTGTGAAGGACACGCCTTCCGCCAAATCCTTGATGCCGTCCGCCGTGCGTTGGATTTGAGTGTGCTCGCGCACCGTTTGCAGCAATCCCTCTGCATCCGCCTGGCACACCCCACGCGAGACACTTCCGTGCTCGGAGAGCGTGGCTTCAAGCCTGTAGCCGCCCATGCAGAAACAGGTCCCTTTTTTTTCATAGGCCTTCAAAAATTTTCCCACGGAGGCAAACGCATCGCGTCCGTAGAAATCATCCGCATTGATCGCCACAAACGGGGAATCGACAACATCACGCGCCGACAGAATCGCATGCCCCGTGCCCCAAGGTTTCGTGCGCCCCTCGGGCACGCTGTAGCCCTCCGGCAGATCGTTGAGCTGTTGAAAAGCATAGCCGACATCCAGACGATCCTCATAGCGACGGCCCACGCGATCTTTGAATTCCTCCTCAAAATCCCGCCGGATTACGAACACAACCCGGTCGAACCCGCACAGGGCCGCGTCGTAAACCGAGTAGTCCAGAAGCGTCTCTCCGCCCGGCCCGACGCCATCCATCTGCTTCAAGCCGCCATATCGGCTTCCCATGCCCGCAGCCAAAACAAGCAATGTTGTGTTCATAAAAAAATCTCGGGCCGGCGGGATTCGAACCCGCGACCTCCTCGTCCCGAACGAGGCGCTCTACCAAGCTGAGCCACGGCCCGAAGTATGGAGTGTCCTTCGCATGCACCGGCCTGTTTCTCAAGCCGAAATTCTCATGCAGATCGTCGTTTTGGCTTTCTGGAAACATCAAAAAGTTGCGAGTTGCGGAGCTTGATCTCCCTAGACGAATGACCTCCGTGTTGTTTCAATTCCCACGCGACACGGATTCGAGGCCTTGATTGGCGGGTTGGGTGAACAACCCATTCTCTCTGCACAAGGTTAGCATCGACTTGCAGGTTGCGTGCGTAGTAGGTTTTTGTTGTTTCAACTCATGATCAAGTCTTCCACCTCCTCTGCAAGATCCGGTCCCTGCCCTGCCCACTTATGGATTTTTTCATCCATCGGAAAAAAAACCATCGTAGCCGTGTCTGGCACACTGCTGGTTCTCTTTGTGATTGGACATCTCTTGGGGAATCTCACGCTCTTCTTGGGCCCAGATGCCATCAACGCCTATGCAGAGAAGCTCCACAGCCTGGGGCCGGGTTTGTGGGTTGTTCGGATTGCGCTCCTCGGGATTGTGGGCCTGCACATCTATTTCACGATGCTCCTCTGGAAGGAAAACCAAAAGGCACGTCCGAAAAAATACATAGCTTCAAATCCGATCGGCACGACCGTTTTTGCCCGCACCATGCGTTTGAGCGGGTTGGTAGTCCTGGCCTTTGTGGTGTTCCACCTCGCCCACTTCACCGCACGGGTGGTGGACCCATCGTTTCAGACCATGACCACCACACTCGACGGGCATCAGGTCCACAACGTGTATGGGATGGTTGTGAAAGGATTCAGCAATGTTCCCGTGGTGGCCATCTATGTGATCGGACTTTTCCTGTTGACCTTCCACTTGAGCCACGGCCTTGGCAGCCTCTTCCAGACGCTCGGTATCACCAATTCCCGCATTCGAAAAAACTATGAACTCGCCGGGCGGACGCTCGCTTGGCTTTTGTTCGTGGGCTACACCTCGATCCCCATAGCAATTCTCGTCTTCGGACTTGGAAAAGGAACCGCACAATGACACTCGAATCCAACATTCCCGTCGGTCCCCTCGACAAAAAGTGGACCACCTACAAAAACAACGCAAAGCTCGTTAGTCCGGCGAACAAGCGGAAGTTCGAGTTGATCATCGTTGGATCCGGCCTCGCCGGTGCCTCCGCCGCAGCCACGCTGGCCGAGCAGGGATACAATGTGAAATGTTTCTGCTACCAAGATAGCCCCCGCCGCGCCCACTCGATCGCTGCGCAAGGTGGCATCAATGCCGCGAAGAATTACCAAAACGACGGCGACAGCGTTTACAGGCTTTTCTACGACACAATCAAAGGGGGTGACTTCCGCGCCCGTGAAGCCAATGTGCACCGTCTCGCGGAGGTGAGCAGCTCGATCATCGACCAATGCGTTGCGCAGGGCGTGCCGTTCGCCCGAGAGTATGGCGGCCTCCTCGACAACCGTTCCTTCGGCGGCGCGCAGGTGTCGCGCACCTTCTATGCGCGCGGCCAGACCGGCCAACAACTCCTCCTTGGGGCTTACGCAGGCCTCAGCCACCAGATTGCCCTAGGCTCGGTAAAAATGTTTCCCCGCACCGAAATGCTCGACCTCGTGTTGGTCGATGGCCATGCGAAGGGAATTGTCGTCCGCGATCTAAATACGGGTGAAATCACAAGCCATGCAGCGGATGCCGTCCTGCTCTGCACCGGAGGCTACGGCAATGTTTTCTACCTCTCCACAAATGCCCGAGGCTGCAATGTCACAGCCACCTTCCGCGCCCACAAGCGCGGGGCCTTGTTTGCAAATCCCTGTTTCACACAAATCCACCCGACCTGCATTCCGGTAAGCGGCGACTACCAGTCCAAGCTCACCCTCATGAGCGAGTCGCTACGCAACGACGGCCGTATCTGGGTTCCCAAGCGCAAGGAGGATTGCGGAAAAGAGCCGTCATCCATCCCCGAAGCCGACCGCGATTATTTCCTGGAGAGGAAATATCCCAGCTATGGAAACCTCGCTCCGCGCGACATCTCGTCCCGCTCGGCCAAGGAGGCCTGCGACGAGGGGAGGGGAGTCGGTCCCGGCGGACTGGGCGTCTATCTGGATTTCGCCGATGCCATCAAGCGCCTCGGCCAAAAAACCATCGAGGAGCGCTACGGCAATCTCTTTGAGATGTATCAAAACATCACTGGTGAAAACGCCTACGAGCGTCCCATGCGCATCTACCCAGCCGTTCATTACACGATGGGCGGGCTTTGGGTGGACTACAACCTCATGAGCAACATTCCGGGCCTTCATGTGCTCGGGGAGGCAAATTTTTCTGACCACGGCGCGAACCGCCTCGGAGCCAGCGCGCTCATGCAAGGCCTCGCCGACGGATATTTCGTGATTCCCTACACTCTCGGCAACTACCTCACGACGCAGTTCGGCAAGAAGGTGGATGCCAACCACCCTGCTTTCGAGCAAGCTCTCAAAGAGACCAAAGCCCGCGTGCAGGGGCTCATCGACATCAAAGGCAAGCGCCCGGTGGATTCCTTCCACCGTGAACTCGGCCTCATCATGTGGGACTACTGCGGTATGGCCCGCTCGGCTCAAGGACTCACCGAGGCGATTGGAAAAATTCAAAATCTTCGCAAGGAATTTTGGAGCGACCTGAAGCTCATTGGCGGTGCCGATGGCATCAACATGGAACTCGAGCGCGCAGGCCGCGTGGCCGATTTCCTCGAGTTCGGCGAACTCATGTGTCTCGATGCCCTCACGCGCGACGAGTCATGCGGCGGGCATTTCCGCACCGAGCACCAGACGCCCGACGGCGAGGCGCTCCGCGACGATGATCAATACTCGTTCGTCTCCGCCTGGAAGCACGAAGGCGAGGGGCAAACTCCCACACTCGTCAAAGAACCCCTCGTCTACGAACAGGTCAAACCCTCCACACGCAGCTACAAATAATCCGCACCCATGAAATTCCATCTCAAAGTCTGGCGGCAAAAAAATTCCAGCTCCGAAGGCACCCTTGAGGATTACACCGCCGAAAACGTCCCGGCGGATGCCTCATTCCTCGAAATGCTCGACATCGTGAACAACAACCTCACCGGAAAAGATGTGCCGCCGATCCAGTTCGACTCCGACTGCCGCGAGGGAATCTGCGGCACTTGCTCGCTCACGATCAATGGCATTCCCCACGGGCCAGGCCGTGGAACCACCTGCCAACTCTACATGCGCAATTTCCGTGATGGCGACACCATCACTATTGAACCTTTCCGCGCCGATGCTTTTCCTGTCCAGCGCGATTTGGTTGTGGACCGCTCCGCCTTCGACCGTATCATCCAAGCCGGGGGCTACATCAGTGAACGCAGTGGATCCGCGCCGGATGCCAACGCCGTTCCGATTTCAAAAACCATCGCTGACAAAGCGATGGATGCCGCAGCTTGCATAGGTTGTGGCGCCTGTGCCGCCGCCTGCCCGAACGGCTCCGCCATGCTCTTCGTAAGCGCCAAGGTCACCCACCTCGGCTTGCTCCCGCAAGGCAAGCCCGAAGCCGACCGCCGCGTCCTTGGCATGGTTCGCCAAATGGACAAGGAGGGCTTCGGCAACTGCTCAAACTACTACGCTTGCGAAGCCGTTTGCCCGGCCGGAGTCCCGGCAGCCTACATTGGTCGAATGAATCGCCAATACTCCGCCGCCTCTGTGAAGGAAATGGTTGGTATGACGGTTTGATACCTGACATCGCCCACGAAAGGAGATGCCCCTGACTGCCGGGCTCAGCGGGACGGGGTATTCGCCCATGCCTTAGACTGTCTTTCTTCGAAAGAGTGATTTCAAGACAGCGAAGACTCTCCAAAGAGGCCAAAAAATCAGGATCACCGCCTTGTCGATCAGGATGAGAATTGGTTTTCCAGCCATTAACACCGGGCCGATCACTGCCCGCAAGGCGGCGTTCCTTTCGTAGCCCAGCGAGAGAGCCAAAATCACAAGGATGCCGCCGAACTTCTGGTAGGAAGTGATATGGAAATGAACGCCCGTGCTTTCGAGGGTCAGTTCGGTAAGAAGGATGCAGCCCACGAACCCGATCAGCAAAAAGGCGGTCTTTTCGAGCACAGGAAATTTTTTAATCAAGCCGATGCACAAACCCGCCAAAAACCGTAGTGCGAGGATTCCTATGAATACACCCGAGCAGATCACCCAGAGTCGTTTGTCCAGAGCAACCGCTGCGACCACATTGTCAAGGCTCAGCGTGAGGTCCATGAACTCGATTTGCAAAATCGTCGCCACCAGACCTGGCCGATGATGGTGTGCCTTTGCCTCCTCGGGGGACTCATCCTTGCCCACCAGGTTTGATGCCATGAGCCAAACGAGGTAGATCGAGCCGAGGATTTTCAGCCAAGGGTTCTCGATGATCTGCGAAACAAAAAGCAGGGCAAGCCCGCGGAAGGCATAAGCCCCTATAATACCTAGTTTCAGAGCGAGTTGCTGCTGCTTCGCGGGAAGGTGTGACGCAAGGGCTGCGATCGCGAGGGCGTTGTCCACAGAGAGCAGCCCCTCGATAAGAATCAGGGAAAAAATGACAGGGAGAGCCTCAATGATTGTGGTGGCTGATGGCACGGAGTTTTGATTCTCATATAGGCGATGGACTCGCCCATAACAAGGTAATGCACGAATGTTTGGGGCTTTCTTTCGCGTCCAAAAGGTATGTCATCGATTCAGGTGTCTCAAAGCGCGGCCGTCGATTCAGATTCGATCGCCTGAAACCAAGCCTGCCCGCCCGCTCTCGATGCTCGCGTGCCAGGAGCGCCAGGTTCCCTGCCGAGGAGGACCTCAGCGTTCCCAGCTTTGTAGCGCCATTCAACACTTGTATCTTGATTTTGATCGTTGAAATGGCTTCAAAACCCTTCAGCGATTTTTATGCAGGGGACTGCGCAGTTTCCGCTTAAAATAAGCCGCCAGGGGAGAAGATCGTTGAACACTTGAACCTAGGAGTTCGCGGGTCAGCTCGATTCTCCCCTAGCGCATGTTTCCAACTTAAACAGTTGCCCGAACCTCCAGAGTTCGTATTGCAAGTCGAAGCGAAAACATCACCAACCAAACCCAAATCACACAAAACAATAATCTGACGGAAACCATTTCCGACCAATTTATTCTCGCTATTATTAAAAAAACTGTGGCCAGCCTCAAAAAACAGGCCGACAACCTTCAAAAACTCATCGCCGGGAAAATCAAATCCTCGCCAAGCCTCCAATCCAAAGTCTCCCGCCTTCAAGAAGTCCAAGGTATCGGCGAGATCACCGCATCCTCACTCATCGGGCTTATGCCAGAACTTGGTTCCCTCTCCGATGCGCAGGCCGCTTCGCTCGCCAGTGTTGCTCCGTTTAACCACGACAGTGGCCAATATCGAGGTCAACGCCACATTCGCGGAGGGCGTTTCCCACTCCGCTCCGTTCTTTACATGTCCGCCCTCGTCGCATCCCGTCACAACCCCATCCTTAAAGCCCTTTATCAACGCCTTGTTGCCGCAGGAAAACCAAAAAAACTCGCTCTCACCGCCCTCATGCGAAAACTCATTATCCTCGCCAACCGCCTCCTAAAAAATCCCAACTTTTCTCTTGCTTCTTAAGACAGTTGCTGACCCCCAGTTCCCGACAGAATTAGCAAACAGAGTGACGAGGACAGGGATAATGTCAATAATTAATTCCTGACCCCTTTTACTGGGCCACCCCGACACCCGCTACTCCAGTTTCGGATTCCGTGTCGTGTTGGGCACGCCCCGGAATCGCTGAACTGCTCCTTTCTCGCACGAAACTTCAAGCAAAGCACGAGGACGAGAGAGCGCCCTGCTGTTTTCGCCTTTTCTTGATCTCAAAGATCCGAAGCGCGACAGATCGCCGCCCGACCAGCCAGAGGGTAAGACAAGAGTAGACCATCTTTTCGTCAATATATCTTGTCAGCATAGCATCGAGAGGTCATTGCTACCTCGCGAACTTGGAAAATATTTTGGAGTCCAGCCTTTCTAGTTTTATGAGAAACACAAATTTATTTCTGGCAATCCTTTTTGCGGTGGTCCTCGTCGCCTGCGGAGCCCCTCCGGCATTGGCTCAGCAGTCTGCGAACCCGCTCGCCATCCCGGTGCTTTTCGACAACCAAACCGGCCTCGATCCCAGCCAGATTTACATCCAATTCCTCGGCGGTTATCCGATTTCCGGCAGTTACATCAATGCGGCGACCGGGGTAGCGAGAAGCCTCTCCGCTGCTCCTGGCGTTTCCTATTCCCTCGCCCAGCTCGGAGGCCTCGACCAACCCTCACGCCTCGGAAACTACACCAACACCCCGGGCATCCTTGTGGACAACCTCAACTCCGGCCGCGTCTACCTGAATTTCGGCACGCAGGGACTCGTCAACCCCACCATGGCCGCCGGCTACACGCCCGAGCCTTATTCCTCCAAGGATCCGAACTACAAAACGCGCTGGCAGTATTTTGAAGCCACGATCAAAAACGGCCAAGTCTATGCCGACCTCTCCTACATCGATTTCACCTCGATCTCCTTCGGCCTGAACGCCACCAACGCGCCCAACGGCGGCAACACCAACCAGATTTCTGCCAATGCGACGACCTTGGTCAACGCCACGCTGGCCTCCGCCACCGCCCCCGCCGCCTCGCTGCCTGTGGCCGGAGCCGTCTTGCCCGATCCGCAATTCGCCCGCGTCATCAGCCCCCAATACACGGTCGGCAACAACCAGACGGTCTATGGAAATTTCACTTCCTACTTGAACAGCCTGAATGGAAAAAACTCCACCATCAGCGGACTTTTCGCCGGCGTGGGCGGAGAACTCGGCGCGCCCACCACGCAGGCCCAGATCTACGACTACACCGCGTCGTTCA
>Ga0172372_10006173_pt1 | contig 16407 bp, 19 predicted proteins | sample LakKiv5m_2_FD_114544 | JGI IMG/M metagenome (GOLD analysis project Ga0172372, IMG submission 114544) | Freshwater microbial communities from Kabuno Bay, South-Kivu, Congo - kab_092012_9.5m | ecosystem: Environmental > Aquatic > Freshwater > Lake | place: Democratic Republic of the Congo...
AAACCTAGGTAATCTGAATTCAAGCAACAGCATGAACATTCTCATTATCTTCTTCCAATCCTCAGTTATAACCTCAGAGTAGAACAGAAAATCGACCACGTTATCTTTAACTTTGATATGTTTCTTTAATTCATCAACCGTTGTCAGTTCTTTTCCGTCCCAATTCCGATATATGACATTCACCGAATTAGGATGAGCGACTTTAATATTGTTTCCTATATCTACCATGTTATCAAAATTTAAGTTCCTTTAATGAATATATCCTCTTATGCCCAACATCATATCTCTTATTGTGCGCAGCATCAAACAGATAACAACATATGCCAGCTGAATTCAATTCAACAAAGTTCTCAAACCTGTCATCAACAAAGATATCAATACCGCTTTCTTTAGCCACCTCAACCTTGCTCATATTAAAAGGTACACAATAAACTGGCATTGTGGGAAACCCATTCTTATCCAACCATTCCTCAGTCCATTTCTTGGGAATTGACCTAGATGTGATATAACAGTGGGGTTCAAAATGGATGTCAGACGGATTGGTCTTAACTGGTATGGATAACCAAAAATCCTTATCATCCTTAAGCTCATCGAACTTACCTTTTATATTCCTATCGAAATTCCAAGTTTCAGGAACCTCTTGACCGTGATACTTGGTCCAATGTGCCACCCAATCGGCCAACACCTCATCGATATCCAAACCGATTTTAGGAGTCCTAAGATAAGCATGTTCCCTATCATCACCTTGTGGATAAATCTTATAATATTGAGTGATGAACGCAGCATTGCACATGACATGGGCCATATGATATTCCCCCGTCTCTGGGTCATAATCCTCACCAGCCTCGAAAGCTGCGATATGCCGCTTCATTGAAGCCAATACAGATGACCATTTCATACCACGCTTCCAATTATGGTCACCATACTTATTGGCGCCATGGGTTAATACCTTTACATATTGCTCTTGAGCATACTGAGGTATCAAGTCATATCTGAGCTTACCTTCGTTGAACCGTAGTCCGTTTCCGTCAGTTTTTAAATTTGTCGTTTCCATTTTTTTTATCATATTTAAAAATCACCATCAGCCACTTGTAGGCACGTTAAGCCCATTGACCGCCAAAGTTCAACTACTTGATTCCTATCATCTAAAACAAAGTTAACATTATACCTCCCTCTGATATGTTCATCAAACATCTCTCTCTTAACAATAGAATCTTTTCGCATATCACCGCTCTTTCTCATGTGCAAAGATATAAAACTTATTGAATATTTTTCCATGAATCTCAAGGTAGGTTCCATGTACTTATCTTCTCTACCAGATAAAAATATAACATCTCTACCTCTGATTATATCGGCAACTACAGAGTTCAGCCCATCATTATCACATGTTGAGGCATCATAAGGGTTTCTGCCGTTCAATAAACAAAGCGTCCCATCCAAGTCACATATGATAACATCGTTCAATCCCTTAATGTGCGCTATTGTTTCATCTTTGGGTTTTAAATACTGCTTCCACATATCACGAATTACCTTTTCCCCTACAGAATCAAATCTCTTTAAATCTTGTTTTATACACGTTTCCAAAGGAACTTCTGTGAAATCTTTTATTTCAACAACAGCCTTTCCCTTGACCAATTGTCTGATTCTTTCTTCGTGTTTGGAAGCTAAATTCGTATCATCAACAATAACATGTTTACCTTCTTCCAAACACATGAGGATTAGTGAATCCCTAACTTTAAGGATAAACTTTTCAGCATCTTTAGAATGATGATTATTATCTAACATCGCTCTCAAATCATCTTTGTTGATTATTTTATACGAGTTAGGATTTTCTTTTATCACTGATTTAGCCCATGTCGATTTTCCTGACGCTGGCAATCCTTTTGTTAATATTACTTTTAGCATTCTTCGCTATTTTTGTTAAACGGTTTTGAGAATTTCGGCCTCAGCAGTTTCCATATTGAATCGGAATAATCCTTCCCATCCAACATGCTGAACAATATGTTAGGATACTTTTGAGTCTTAAAATATAAAGCCGTATCCTTCCTGTTATCCAGACATCTGAACACGGATTTACATTCTGCTTCTATATTTTCATATTCCCTTATAAGGCCCCTTTCAGTAGATTTAACCCAATCATAAAACTCATCAGGTACCCTGTCAATTATCTCATCTAAAGAACTCCCAGATTTAAGATATTCCCATATGGATACATTTGAAACGCCAGTTACTATTCTATGTAATCTGACATATTCTTCAAACTTCACCTTTAACCTGTAGCCGTTACTGAATCTTATCACGAAACCCTCACTATTAGGTTTCTCTAAAGATTTCAATACACTTATATCATTGATGCCATCATGTTTCTCAACAACCTTAAACCCGATATCTTCCAGCTCACAATCAGCACCTGTGGATCTATCAATTATAGCCAATAATACCAATTCCTCAGCACCACCGTAATCGACACATATTCTATTTTCTGGGTATATTATTTCAAATAGATAGGTTTTTGATTTATCGAACATATTGATTGTGTGAGCATACTTATTCAATAACATCTGATTAGCCCTAACCGATTGTTCACTGGTGAAACTACCGCGTGTCGCCATAAAAGGCTTGTCACCTATGAAATATAATATACCTAACGAACCATCCATTTTAGTATAAACATCAAAAGGTAATTTAGGTATATTATTCATATCCACCTCCTCAACATTAAAGAACTTGTTGAACGGTTTAGCTATTATATTTCCACTAGAATCTAATATGAGACCTCTAGTTTGTATAGTAACATCATTCCATAATCTCTCGTACTGAACTCTTGGTGTATAGTTATATATGAATAAGTCAGATTCTGGATGCTTCTGCACCGAAACCAACTTATCCTCAACCATGCGATTGAGTTCATCTATGTGCTGGAATTGAAACATGATGCAAAGATACTGAAAAATCAGATATTTACTGATATGAGCGTGAAAAAACTTTTAAGAGAATCTTTGGTTAATCGAAAACACTACGTAGGGAACTGCGTTAACGCTTTTGATATGGACGGATATTGCAATATTAAACAACTACCATATAACGATGCTACTGACTTTGCCCAAGCTGAAGAGAACGCAACTGAAATCAGTCCAGATCAGTTTTTCGCCAATGTATCTTATCCTGAAAAATTAATATCAAATATCAAATCTAACGAGATTATATATCTGCACGATAGCAAACATGATGTATATATGTTATACGATTTGGATAACGACATACATTATTTTTTTAGTTGATTACTCGGAGATAATGTCCAAGTAAATGTCCAAGTAGGGGTTGTTCACTTCTATTTATTCCAATTTTTAGTAATTTTTAGAAATCTACAAGTTCGGGGTTTCATTCATTGTCCAGCTTTTTAAGCTGGCTCTCTATCATAGTTTAGATGTTTGCAGAACCGAACCTTTAAGATTTCATGGTACAAAGATACACATTATTTTCAATATATCAAGTGTTTTTTAATTTTTTAATTTCGTCTCTAAGTCTAGCAGCTCTTTCATAATTTTCAATATCAACACAATATTGTAGTTTTGTTTCGAGTAAATCTATTTTCTCTTCACTTGTCATGGGGCTATCGTATTCATGGGATGCGAACATAAGATAATTTAACCAATCCTCATAGCTTTCGTGATATGATACAATCTTAGTAATGGTACCTTCCTCAGTCTCCCATACTGATTTGGTGTATTCGTTACCATTCTCAGTATATTTCTCAACTTTGGTAGGTTCACCTAATTTATCGGTATCCGTATTAAACATACCGTCTTCATTCAATTGTTCAAATGGGTTATCACCAAATAGTTTTCCGAATAGTTTACTTAAATCTTTCATTTTTAGTTAATGGTTTTAGTTATTCAAAGGTACTTAGAAATTTTGACTTAATCAACAAAAGTTCATTCTTTATCAACTTTAATATGTTAATGTCAGAAAAGTAAAAATAAAAGCCAAAAAAAGACGCTGACAGAAGGTAGAATATACCTGTAGTAGCAAGATATGAATTGGTCAACTTTAATATCATGTAGAACGCGATATCGAAGCCAATCGGAAGAAAGAACATTCCAAGGGCTAGGCAAACTATCGCAATCTTCTTTTTCGCATTGTTCATCTGATTCCATTCTTTTTGTTTTAATTCCAAACCGATATACTTAATAGTTTATATACCAGTTTCTTATTTAATACGTTTTACGCTTTTATTATAAATATGATTATAATATTTTTTTTTGCAGGTCGGCCACGAATCGAACGTGATCTAACTCCTCCCAGTGGCTAAGTTTTGCTGAACGCAGCTTTATACAAGCTGACTTTTTTAGTTGTGCTACCGTTACACCACCGACCTATTTTAAAAACCCTGACATCATATATGCGTCCATGTATGAGAGGTCAGGGGTGTGATTTCAGCTTATGCCTTGGGCTATTCACTCATATCACTAAACAACCACAGAAAGTGTGCCGTTCTTATGAGAGGCATCGTGGTACTTATCTATAATTATTCGTATACCGTGATAGTTTTTTCTTTGGGTCTAACTTCACGACAGCAATCCCAACCATCATAGAACTCAGTACCGTTATATGATTGATAAAAACCATCCACTCTGATATATACATCGTGTTCAACGAAGTGATATACCACATACCAAGTTTCACCCTCACCTTCACCACCGTATTGGTCAACTTCTTTAAATTCACCTACACCGATATGATTTAAATAATTTTTAAGCCTGTTACTGTATGCTGCCCAATCGCGGTTGTCTGTTATGGGTTCGAAATCTTCTGGTATTGAAACCTCGGTCGAGCTACCGTAAGCAAAAGCACTTACATCTAAGTAAACAGCTTCCAATTTATTCATAATCTCATTAAATGTTAATTTTGTTTCCATATTTTTTTTTTAGTTTTTGTTATTATTAAATCGGTTCATAACCAGTTTTTATTATTTGTTTGTTTTTGTATTAGGGTTAGAAAATCTTTATTTGCACGGTTCAAAGATACATAATTTTTTACAACAAATGGGAACATCCACATAGGGGCATGTTGCATTATAAATTTTTTTAACATTTTGGCGTTAGCCACCATAAAATGGTCATTTCTATATCGCTCATAGGCCATAACATAAACCTCTTCTCTCACAACATCAAGTTTTTCCTCGTGTGTAAGGTTATTGAATTTATCAGGACATATTTCCACATCTTTACCATCTGCCAATATCTTAGTATACATAGGTGTAGGGGTTATCAATGTATGCAGATAATCATGTTCATGTTCATCGTAATTGATTGCGTTGGTGAAGAAATTATCTTTAGTCATATTAAGGTTACTCCTTCTATGTCTAGGGTGGAAATCTTTCCAGAAGTCATATAACTCTTCTATCAAAGTCATATCATATGAACACCCCTTATTTAACAGGAATTGTACATCCCACATATGTTTGGCCCAATTAATATCAAAGAATAAGTGAGACATCTTAAGACTCAATAACATATTAGGGTCGATATATTCTTGACCCTCTGGGATATATTTGAATAGTATAGGATTCTCCAAATACTCAACACCTTTTGTTGATGTGAATGGTGAGGAATCTTCAACCACGATATCCAAATCCTTTGGTGACCTGTTAAAGTCTGGGAAATGGTGTCTCATTGCTGTAGACCCTATAATCAATGTTCTATATTGTTTATCTGATTTCATGGTGCAAAGATACTAAAGAAATCCGAATTAACAACATCAGATGAAAAAAAATGTGGAGACAAAACGGATTTTTTCGGGGTTAAAAATATAAAAACCCCTTCGGAATCCGAAGGGGTTTTTTTCGCGCATCATTTATGTTTATAACATATCCTTGTGATTGTATACGCAATCACCCTCCGCGTGAACTACACTTACGTTAACGTAAGGGTTTCCTGATTCAACGAAACAACTTTACTTAATCTTTCGATTAAGCCAGAGGTTGTATCTCCACAGGCGTAAATTTCCGCAGTTCCTGCGGTATGATATTTTTTTTCACTACTTCAGTTTTTGTTCACTATATTTTAGAAATGATACAGATTCAGTTTTTTTTTTGCGTTTTGGTATAGCTTAAAATTTGCCGAATCGAATCTTTAATCATCTCTATTTCCAAGAATCATTCATGGTGCAAAGATACATAAAGTTTTTGAATAATCAAGCTACCCTACCTAAAATATCTTTCTTTCCCCAAGGTAAACCACTTTTAGTGGTTTGTGCAGCCACCTTAGCTACTTTCTCATCCAATAGGGTCTGAACGCTAGTCTCAATAGCTGATACGTCAACACTGTCCTTAACCCATTGGGTTACTTGTGCTTGAGTTAGATTTTCAAACGGTATAAAACCTTCTGCATTAGGGTCACCTGTAAGTGTGACCTTTCCTCTGTGGTCTGCAATCAGTCCACCTTCTTTAGCTACCACTTTATAGCTTACTTCGATAACCAAACCGTTATCGATGTTTCTTTTCATATTTTCAATTATCCAATTCATTTGTTTAACTTATTTAATTTAATATTATACACCAGCACTTACTTTCAATGTAGTTCCGTCTAACCACAATTGACCAGCATTAACTGGGTCAGATGTTGGTATATTAGGTAAAAATACACCATCATTTCTCACTTCAAAAATATTATTAGAATTGTTATCTGTTATTCTGAATAATGATGCTGTATTATCTGACAAATCATTAACAATTTCAAATCCAGTATTATTTTCATGTAATACTAATTGCACACCTTCATCAATAACATTGCTTATTGTTTGTTTACCAATAAACATTTCAGAACCAAACTCACCGAGGCCTGTAAACTGTATCTCAAATACGATATTAGTTTCATCCACATCAGGGTATGATGTACTTGAAGTAATCTGCATTCGAGATTGTTCATTATCCAAATCGTGTTGTCTACTGATACCAAATTGAGTACTACCACTTGCACCACTGAATGTTACTAAGTCGTTGTCTGTTAAAGCTGTACTACCACCAGCTGATGTTTGGTCTATCAATCCTTGATATTTAAGTATTGATCCTACGGCACCATCAGTTAAAGCAAATGCTTCTACATTCGCTAAAAGTGGAAATTCATAAAAACCACTATTAATATCTAACATACCATCAAATATACCATTATATGATGTTGCGGTATATCCACTGATTGAACCAGTTTCTTCAAGACCTAAAAATTCACCAACTAATTTACCTTGATAAATAGGGTCTATGATTACCGAATCAAGTGATGGGTTAGTTTTGAATTGAAGTGTATCCGTGAAGTCAATGTTGAGAGTACTGACAGTACCACCTGTAAAGGTTCCACCTTCGGTAGGGTATACCGTTACATTACCTGATGAATCTTTGGTGAACAGTTCACCAGACTCATTTATTGATATAAATGTACTTCCAGCGTTGGGCGAAGATACTGATGTGGGATTTATTTGTTTTTGAATGATTCCGCTCATGATTATCTATATTTTAATAGTAAATATGCGGATTTCCAATAAACCTAAATTATTTTTTAACTTTTTTAACTGCATAATTTTTAGAGCTGAAATCTTCAGGTTTAAACCCACCTTGATTCTTAATCAACACATATATTTCATGTTCCCTAGGTGATAAATCTACATAATCAGAATTGTTTTTCTTAGTTCTAGTTATCCACTTGTCTAACAGTTTTCTAGAAGCAGCGTGATAAACGTTCTTTAACAACCTTCCATATACTTCAAAGGTACTTGTTTGTTCTCAGATGGTTCCTCATCTGTTGGCTCGACATTCTCCAACGTTACCGATTGGTCATATGCTGATTTCTCCATATCTGATAACTGCTTCATTATGTTCTGTCTCCTTAGTATCTTATAGACCACATTCTCAGTTGAGAATTCACCACTTGTCTCCAACCCGCTCTTACGCATTTTTCTTAATCTGTCTTTAAGTCTTTTAACCCGTTTGACGATACCTTCCATATCATCACCACTTTCATAATCTTTCTGAATGTCTGAAACAAGCTTGGTTATGTTATTATATTTCTCCTCAATATGTGGTCTATTCAATTCAATAATATCTTTAACTGGTTTCTTCAACCACTTATCCTTCAATAAGGAATACACACCAGTTGAGTGGTGCGGTTCCCTTTTATCTTGGATATATAATTCGACATCAAAACCTTTAATGGTAATATCATGTTCAGAATTCCAAGTTCTGGTCTTTGAATCTATGAGTTCTTTTATCTTATCAGCATTATCACCCAATTTTCTAAAATCAAATACGATATGTAGGTCGATATCAGAATAATTCGACCAATTATAATTGGCCAGACTTCCAGTGAACGTGATATCATCATAATCATACCCCATCTCTAATGACTTCCAATAATCATAAGCTATCTTCAACAATCTACGTTGAATATCTTCACGTATGGTGTCATCATCAATCCATATATCTGGGTTGAGTTTATCATTGACCTTAAAAGCTGATAAATCAAGTTCGTCTTCAATTTCAGATAATATATCTGGTTTTGATGATTCATACAAATCTTCTTTATCCCTCCAATACATGACAATGGCTGGCATATATTCATAACCCGATTTAATGGATGCCAATAATCTATGTCTACCACTTATTAATCTGTATTTATCTTTTGATTCTCTCCACACGGTAATGGGTGGTATCTTATCACCACGTTTCATGGCGCGAATCATCGCTTTAACGATTCTTTTACCCCATTTACCTTGTCTTTCATAAATCAGATGTTCAATGTCTTTAATCTGTTGTGGGGTTACTATATCTGATATCTTAAACTCAACAGGTTTTTTATATTCACCGAATAATAATGAGCTTTCCTCGTCACCACTTAAAAATTGTTGCATCTCACCTTGAGCATCGTACATTTCACCCTCCAATGAATCATCAGATACATCAACTTTGTAAGTGTTTCTAGCTTCTGATAATAGAACCTCTCTTAATTTATCGCCTATGGTCATCACGGATTAATGTTTATATGTAAATATGCTCCAATTACCATTATCATCCTCAACCAAGCAAGTTAGATTCTCAACCCAATCACCGCTATTAAGGTATTCTACCCCATTAATATCTTTTATCTCTGGTTGGTGTATGTGTCCACATATAACACCGTCATAACCCGCTTTCTTAGCGGTGGTGGTTATATAATTCTCAAAGTCGGTGACAAACTTAACGGCTTGCTTAACAGAGTCTTTAATTAACTTACTTACCGATAGATATGGTAGATTCCTATATTTTCTCCATTCATTGTACCAATAGTTGAACCATAGCGCCAAATCATAACCAACTGAACCTATTTTAGCCAACCAGCCCATTTTTGTTATGAATATATCAAATATATCACCGTGTAATACTAGATACCTTTTTCCGTTGGCCCCTGTCAGTTCAGTTTCTTTAAGTATCTGTATACCATTGAATTTGGACTCCATCGGTAGGAACTGGTCCAAGAAATCATCATGGTTACCTCTCACCCATATTACTTCAACACCTTTATTGGCCAAAGTGAATAGTTTTTTCATACACGCTGAATGTTTAGGTTTCCATTTTGAACCTCTGCTCAATGCCCAGAAATCAACAATATCACCGTTTAATATTATGGTATCTGCCGTGTTGGCGTTTAAGAATTTAACCACCTCCTCTGCTTTGGATTCTCTTATGCCTAAGTGTATGTCACTTAATACTATTGTTCTCCATTTCGTTGGTGGGGGTTTTTTACTCATGACCAATAACCTATGTCTTTCTTGAATGATTCATCATTCTTTTTATTCCTAGAGAACGCAATTCGACCGAACTCTTTCATTAATCCGAAATAACCTATTTTCTTGAATCGCCTATTATCGGTATATATCGTACTATTTCTTATTATCTTGAATTTATTTGGTTTGACTTTTCTAGATAGATGATAATCCTCCGCAAAGTGCAGTGACTCATCAAACCCACCCAAAGATTCAAAAATACTTTTCTTTACACCCATGAAACAACCTGTTGAGAAAGGTTTACCTTCAATCTTTGACCCTAGCTGGATTATATTGCACACACCGTACATGAAATCGGCAATAACATCGTTATCACATGATAATCTGGTCGTTACCATATCAGCACCGTTCTCCATATGTCTTACCGCTTTGGCTATCAATTCTTCGTCAGCAAAAGATATGTCAGCATCCATGAATATAATGAATTCACCTGAAGCTGCTTTAGCTCCGTTATTCCTACCTTGGGATACTGTACCACCTTGTATTATCTTAACTTGTGGGTAATTATGTTTTATTATATCCCTAGTGGAATCAGTGGAGTTGTCGGCAACAATAACCTCAAAATCAAAAGGAATCTCAGATTCATATATCGACCCAAGCACTCCGTGAATATATTTCTCCTCGTTTCTGGATGGGATTACTATTGATAATTTCATGTTGATTTACTTTATTATAAATAGCTTTAGTTAGAACTAAAAACTTTATTTTTATTATAGATTATATAATATTGTCTGATGGGTATAGTGTATCTATTAGGCGAATTTTCTGACTGTGGTCGGTTTAAAATCGGGATTAGCAAAAATCCTGTTAATAGGCGACTGAAACAACTGCAAACTGGAAACTCTAATGAGATATTCGTAGTTGGTGAGTACAAAACAAAAAACTATAGGGAAGTAGAGAGATATCTTCATAGAAAATATAACCCAGATAAAGCTATGGGTGAGTGGTTTGAGTTATCTCACGATGATGTAATAAATTTCACCAAAATCGCCAAACATTATGACGATTTGGTTAATAGCTTTATCCCAGATATAACAAAGTACGATATTTGATTAGGTTATAATCTGAATTTATTATCCCTAGCGAAATCTAATATATATCGTTTTAGATTGGTTACACATTCTTCAAAATCAACTGGTTCAGTTTCCCCGAATCTGATTGATTCTTCTTGTTGTTTTATGGTTAAGTTAACGCTGTTATATATATCCCTGACAACCTCTGCCAATTTATCCTCCATTACTTTGGTGTCCGATAATCTAAGATTAACCGTTTCATCCTCAAGTTCTCGGCAATATTCTATTAGAGTTTCAACCTCTGGTTCATCTATCAATGAAGGGTTGGTTCTGAATATCTGTGTTATTGATTTCATGACGTTTTTTTATCACAAAGATACAAAAAAAATTAATTTTTACATTTATAAACCACATCAAAAAACATGACTTCTCCTTCGTCATCACCAAACCCACTTGGTCCACCGTATTTTACATATAAGGGTAAAGAAAATGACCCAGAATAACTTTTAATATTATTAGCATTAAAATGAAATCCAAAGTCTTTAGCAGTTTGTTTATATATGGTAAAAGATTGCATTGTTAAATAATCAGAGTCACTATTATCATAATCATCATCACATGGGTGTTTAATATCACCTCGCCATAAATAAGGTGATGGTTTTTCTGAAAACATTACTTGGAACGATTCAGGTGTTTTAAAAAAACTGTTTCTAACTTTCATTCTACTAATTGACTCACCTGTTCCAGATGCTTGTCTAATCGCAACAATTTTTAAAAAATTAGTTATATGTTGTTTTTCAACATCTGTTAGATTATCATAATATTCAGTATAATTATTTTTATTCAGGTTGCGTTCTGTTTTCGATTTATATTCAAAATCACTTAGACTATTTTTTGATTTACGTTCTGTGTATTTTTGTTTTATAGATTCATAATTTTCCTCATAAAATTGATTATATCGCATAGGTTTACTAATATTTAATCTCGATAGATAACCGATATTTGAATCTTTAAATAACTGTTCCCTTGGTGTACCTTCAAAATGTTTTATAACATCTTTAGCATGTTCAATATCTAAGTTCTTAGCTTCGACAGCTGATTTGTATTTATTATATTCTGATTTGATGGCTTTATCCAGTTCTTGTTTATCTTGAAATGTCATCTTATAACTTTCATTTAGCGCTTGTCGCAATATAACTGATATTGATTCTCTTAATTCAATGCTTTTTATTTCCAATAAACCTTTATTCTCGAACTCATCCATATCATCAGACAATATATATGCGTGGCCAAAATCTTTAATTTTAACTTCTGTCGTGTCATCTACGTGAGCTACGCTACCTTCACCATAATGTTCAGGATATAACCTAACAACATCATCTTTAAAAACTACTTTACCGTTATAAGTTTCAACGGTGTCTTCTTTCATGAAAAATACACCAGTGTCCCCATAAAGGTCACCGTCACATTTAACAACGTCTTCCCATGTCGCCATCTCACCATCATAATGATAATCATTTAAAGAAACCACATCATCCCCTCTCCCATATTTCCCTGAGTTAACCCCTCTTTCAATGTAATATACATCATCATCACCTATAAACGCAGATTCACCATTAACCAATTCAACAACATGTTCACTTAGATAAGCACTATCATCCAATATTACAAGGTCGTCAACATGCGCATACCCCTCATATCTCGTTCTTTTATATACATAATCAACATGCCATACATCATCTTCATCAACATACTGACCTTCTCGCGAACCTAAATCAATATATATACCCGATGGTCCACTACCACCATCGGTGCTCTGTAACTTTACATAACCATCATCTCTTACAGTTTCAGATAATACGCCATCTTCTGGGTTATAATACATAAGCATATCCATATATGGATAATACTCGTACTCACCACCATTGGATAGCGTTACTGTACTGCTAGCACGGCTAGTATAATTATTCTCATCACTATATTGGTTAAATAAGTGCCTGTACTCATCGTTTATCACATACACCCTGTCCATTAATATTTGACCGTTATCCATATTGAACAGCAACGCTCTACCCCTAACCTTATTGTTATTCGGGTTTAATAGTACCAGACATTTAATTTCGTTAGGGTTTTCAGTATATATTTCAAGGTATTTCTGAGCTTTATCATACCTCATACAAGAACTCATAGTTTCATTTTCGTCATAATTATCGCAGTGGTAAGCCCATAGAATATCTTTACCGTCAACAATCTTGAAATCTTTAGTGGTACCCTTCTTTAAATAGGAAACCAACTCTTGTATCTCGTAACCTTTAAATTCATTAACATTTATACCTAAATAGTCCAATAATTTACCGACTTTAAATTTTTGGGTTTTTACGTTACCATCCTTGTCTTTGAAAAAACCTGTTAATGTTTTGTCGTCATCTTTTGTGTAATCAATAGAATCAATAGACACCCTGTCTGGTATCTCGTTAGATGTTAAATATTTAAGTAATTTATCAGCAAAGGGTTTATTTATGTTATCTAGTTTTTTCTTTAGTGCCGCACCTATCGTTAATTCTTTCTCTATTAATAAAGATAATTCTTCAAATAGAAAGTTCTTATGTTCTTTTAATAACGTTTTCTTTAGGTTTAATCTCAAATCATCCGATATGACAGATTTTTTCTGAGTTAACCCTACGTTAGAATACTCATATATAGCAGTCGCTATTAAATCTCTTAAGGCCATGTATCGGATGGTTTTTATATAAATATCTAATTTATATGAAAATCACCCAACCCGTTTCAATATATCAGATAATCTAGAACACATCTCCACTGCCACAGGTATGGACATCAATGAGATTAAGAAATTATTAACATACGAATATATCGTTATAACACCACCTACCGTTATAGCCGTGGTTGTATTAATCAAAACTATCAACGATAGAACCAAAAAAACATTTTTAATAAACCCCACTGATAACCAACTTTTTCCTTGTAGTGTGGATTCGAATATATCTAACTTTCGTTTCCTATTGAAAAATGTATATGATGAATCATAACCTTTTGTTATTGCGTCCACTTTTTTCTCATATTGATTGTTCCTGACTATTATGCTCTGTCTAATCTTAGGGTAGAATTTATATACAGAAAACATTATAAGTATCGATGCTTTTTCCCAGTGAACCACCCCTACGTTAACGTAGGGGCTTCCTCATGCCACGCACAAGCTATTGCTTCACGTTCTGGCATGACGGGCTTGTTCCTAAGCCCGAATGTTTTTATATTAATGGCAGCATTAACATCTCTGTCATGAGTGGTATTGCACTTCGTGCAAGTCCACACTCTGTCATTAAGAGTTAATTCTTTATTTATTTTACCACATGATGAACATGTTTTTGAACTGGGGTCAAATCTGTTTATCATAATCAGATTTTTACCATACCATTCACTTTTATATGTTAACATGTTTTTAAAGTTACCCCAACCCATGTCACTGTACCTGTAACCATTTTTATTTGCAAATATACAAAATTATTTTCAAACATAGATAGATAATATTTTTTTTTTCAAAAATTAATTTTTTACTGAAATTCTACATATTTATAGATGTAATATACAAGTAACACATGGAAACTGAAATAAAAAAAGATGTTATGTTTAACTTTCGCGTGGAACGCGAACTTAAAAAAATGTTCATCGAACATTGTAAAGATAATGGCTTCTCCATATCACAACGCATACGTATCCTACTTAAAAGAGATATAGAAGACCTTAAGAAATAATTATCCAATGTTAACAATCAAGGTTAAAATAGATTCATGTTCAGATAAGCAATTGCTGTCACAGTATGTGACAGCATATACTGGTCTGTTCTATAAAATCTATAATAACCCTGAACTCATGTCTGATCCAGACTTCATTTCTGATAACCTTAACTCATTCATAGATAAATCATTATATGATTTCTGTATTAAAGATGTCACCACTAAATTGTCTCAGTATGAGACAAATAAAACTAAAAAAGTTAAAGAAATAAATGATATATCTGAACAATTATCAGAAAATGACTTCACAACAAGACGTGAACGTAGACTTAAATATAAATTATTTAACAAACTGAGTAGACTTAATAAGTCCATAGATAAGAATATCACCTTCGGTGGTAAACAACTGTTAAGAGAGATTACTAAACTAAGTCAGTTAAATAACAAAACACAAGAACAAGTAAATCTTCTTAATCGAAAGAAATCAGAATTCACTGATAAACGTAAAATAGGTATCTATCTTATAGGTAGAGCATGTGAAAAAGGTAACCGAAAGGTTACCTTTGACATGCTTAATGATACAATCATATTTAAACCTAATCGTAATAATCATATAACCCTTACCTATAAGGTAGGTAAGAAACAAAGATATATATTACATATGTTACAATCTATGTCTGATAATGGGTTAATACCCATTACAGTAAGAATAGATAATAACTATATTTACATATCTTATGATGAACAACTGATTAATGGTTATTCATTTAATGATTCTGCTTGCAAAGCAGAACAGAAATCATGTGATAATCCAGAAGATAGAAAACAAATATACATTAAATATAAGAATGAACAAAGGTTAAGAATGTCAAAGGGTAAGATAGCGGAACGCTATCTCTCTTTTGACCTTAATCCTGAAAATATAGGTATTGTTATATTCGATTCGATTAATAATGAACAAGTTATCATACATAAAGAATTAATCGACATGGGTCGATTATGTCTTAAATTAGGTTTACCCAGTTATGATAAAAAACAGATATCTAACAATAACAAACGTAAACATGAGATTAAAGAAGTATGGAGATATATCTTTAATTTAGCAGTTCATTATAAAGTATTTAACATTGTTAAAGAAGACTTAGAATTTAAGTCAAATAAGAAAGAAGATAAACCAAAAGAGTTTAACCGTAAGGTTAAAAACCTATGGCATAGGACATTAACTGAAAAGTTAATAAATAAATATTGTAATATATTAGGATTAAACTTAGTAGAGGTTAATCCAGTATATTCATCATTCATAGGTAATATGATACATACTGATATCGATCCGATTGCATCCGCAATCGAGATAGGTAGAAGAGGTGTAACTAAATACCTTAAAGGTAGTAGTATATATCCTGATATATCCTTAATTAACCGAGAGAAATTGACTTATCTACTCGGTGAGAATATAGATATAGATGGAGTAAGCTGGAAACAGCTATATAACACTATCTCCTTATTGAGATATAGGAATGGGACACCAAAAGGTGTCCCATTATTAGACCAAAATCTATCATCATATAAATCGAAAATAAAACGATTTATATATTTGCATACGTTTTAGTTATCTCAGCAACATAAACAGATATATTACTATCAGTTTATATTTATACGTTTGGAATATGCTTAATATCCTGTTCATTTCATTGTTAGATACAGTTTAGATTATTATTAGGGTAATCTAAAATCTAAGATGATTCAACTTAATTGGTTTTTAACAATTTATGTTATTAAGCACAATATTTGTTAAGGTCTATACCAGATTCTCTGCACCATTTTAT
>Ga0172372_10006174_pt1 | contig 16406 bp, 9 predicted proteins | sample LakKiv5m_2_FD_114544 | JGI IMG/M metagenome (GOLD analysis project Ga0172372, IMG submission 114544) | Freshwater microbial communities from Kabuno Bay, South-Kivu, Congo - kab_092012_9.5m | ecosystem: Environmental > Aquatic > Freshwater > Lake | place: Democratic Republic of the Congo...
AGCGGTTCAGCTCATCGCGGATGACCCCGGGTTGCACGCGGACGGTCCTCCCGGCGAGGTCCAGATCCAAGATGCGGGTGAAGTGCCGGGAGAGGTCAAGCACCAGCCCTGCTCCCACCACCTGACCCGCCAGCGAGGTGCCCGCGGTGCGCGGCACCAGCCCGATCCGGTAACGGCGGGCAAAGGCCAGCAGCTGCTGCAGGTCAGCCTCGGATTTGGGGTAGGCCACCGCTTCGGGCAGCTCGCGGTACGACGATGCATCGGTGGCGTAGAGCATCCGGATGCTGCGGCTGCGGTGCAGCTCCCCTTCGAGCGACCGGGCCAGGGTGTTCCAGGCCCCTTCGTGAAGCGGGGTCGAGCCTGCCTCGGCGGGGCCGGAGGCCTCGCCGGCAGGCGAGGGGGGGAGGGGGGGAACAGCGATTTCTAACACACAGCCAAATTAAGCCCGCACAAGCCTACCCCCAAACCAGCATCAACTTTACGGGCTTTGTGGATAATTTTTGATGTTTCGCCGGGCAAAACGAACTTGCCGCAGCATTGGCGTGTTAGCAGGAAAAGATAGTCCGGATGACTAGCGTTCCTTCATGAAACTACTGACCATGCATCTTGCGTTAATTTTGGCCATGGCCTCCTGCGGTGTGGCTGCAGACGACCAACCCCGCCACGCGAACCAAAGCCCTTCGCCCGAAAAAATCATGACAGAAAGCAATGCCTCTTCGAATGCACAGGCGCAGCCCAATCCCGGAACGCCAAAGAACCTTGCTGAAGCCACCTTTGGCTCGGGTTGTTTCTGGTGCACGGAAGCCTTTTTTGAAAGCCTGAGCGGGGTCAGCGCCGTCATTTCCGGCTACTCCGGCGGCCATATCAAAAACCCCTCCTACCGCGAGGTCTGCGATGGCCGCACCGGTCATGCGGAAGTAACGCGCATTCAGTTTGACCCGGAGGTCATTTCCTATGCCGAACTATTAGAAGTGTTCTGGGCCACCCACGATCCCACCACGCTCAACCGCCAGGGAAACGACGTGGGCACGCAGTACCGCTCGGTCATCTTCTACCACGACGAGGAGCAGAAACGCATTGCAGAATTATCCAAGCAAGCGGCCCAGGAGAGCGGCACCTGGATCAACCCGATCGTGACCGAGATCAGTCCGCTGATCAATTGGTTCCCCGCCGAAGATTACCACCAGAATTACTTCGCGAACAATCCTGACCAGCCTTATTGCGCCTACCTGATCCGTCCTAAAATGGACAAGTTCAAAAAAGCATTTGCGGAAAAGTTAAAGCGCTAACGCAAGGGTTCTTGCTGGGCGCTGGCATGAACCGCCTGCGGCTTGGGCGTATTCCATACCATTATCTACGGATCATCATTCCCTAACCATAGGTATTCGTATGGGAACTTCCGGGGTTCCGGCGTGCAGGGTGTACAATCCCGGGGGAAGGGCGGACAGGTCCAGAGCAACCTCATCGGTGCTCTGCAGGCGTTGGTGCAAGACACGTTCGCCCGTCATGGCATAGATCGATACGCTTGGTCCCGGATCGACGCCAGGTGCGGGTCGGAAAAAGGCCCTTCCCCCGTTGGGGTTGGGAAAGAGCTGGGCAGAAGCCGGTGGGTTTTGCGGTTGAAACATCGCCTGGATAATGGGCGAGTATTCAAAAGCCCCATTGTCATCCACTAACTTGAGCCGATAATAATTTAGTCCGGACATGGGGCTGTCATCCAACAATTGGTAGGCGCGCAACTCGCTGCTGTTGCCCATTGCGGGAACCTGACCAATGGGCGCAAAGTGAACGCCATCGGCCGCGCGCTCCACCACGAATTCGCGGCTTTGCAATTCGGTCGCCGTGCTCCAGGTTAGGTCAATTTGCTGCTCCAAAACCGTTGCCTCAAAATCGAGCAGCGCGACGGGCAACGGATTCTCCGAGAAACTTCCCAGGGTGAAAATGCTGAACGAGTTAAACGCGCTGGGCGAAGACGTGGAGGTGACGCTGCCTGTCAGGGTGTCCCCGCCGGAGTAAGCCGGCGCCCCCGTTCCCCCGATGTCGATCCAGGTGCCCGGATCGGATGCCGTGTTTTTGCAGATGACCAGGTCGGCACCATCGAACACCACATCGTTGGTGCCAAAGTAAAGCGTGATTTGGGGCTCCTGACCGGAGGCTGTGCGAATGTCACCGTCCGGATCTTCGATCATGCCGGCGCTGAGGTAGCGCTCCACTTCCCAATAATGCACCTGCGAGATGATTTGTACAGTGGGAGGGAGGGCATAACCCAGTGCCAGCGCGGAACTCTGCTGGACTTCCGCGCGGTAGGTATAGTCGGTGGACGTGCTGTGGGCAACCTGCAGCGATACCGGCCGCCAGTCGGCACCCTTCCCAATGGGAAAGTTCAGGACGGAGCGGGTAGTCGTGTTGGAGTTCATGCCGTACTGCATGGGCCCGTTGATGTAGGCCAGCGCATTGCCCACGGTGGCGGTGGTGGTTTCGTCCCGGAGGCTGACCATGTTAGTGGCTGAGCTGGTGATGGTGCCTTGCGTCATGGTCAAGTCGGTAACAATTTCTATGGGCACATCCAGAAGCAGGTTGCCGCCGCTACCCATGTTCATGGTCAGCCGCTGAAAGACAGGCGGTTGCAACACACTGCCGTACAGCGTCCGGTTGGTGTTTCCATCGAAAATGACGCGTCCGCTGCCCGATCCAAATTCGATGGCTGTGGTGGTTCCTGCGGTGGACACGTCGCCGGCAAAGCTGCTGTTGCCGTTGTAGGCCGGCGAAAGGGCACCGCTGCTGGTTTGAATAAAGGTTGCCGAACCGTTGTAGTCATCGGCATCGGTATTGGCCAAGCGCAGGTAAGCGTTGCTGTTGTTGGTGAACGTCACGTTGCCAAAGGTGTTGCCCCCGGTCCAGGTGGTGTTGCTGCCGCCATTCATGGTAACGGCTGTGCTGCCACTTACGGTACTGAACTGGTTGGCTCCTGCAGCCGCAATGCTGGAAGCACTGATCAGGGAACAACCCGCCAGGAAACTGGAGGTGGTGATGGCGATGGCGCCGCTGGAGGTGGTGATGGCGAAGTCCCCGGCAAAGCTGCAGGAAGTGGCGGTAAAAACCGTCGGGGTAATGCGCTCGTTCGCGCTGGTGCTGGATTGGGTGAAATTGGTCATCGTCAATGGCCCGGCGCTGTAACCGTCGGTGAGCAGGGCCCCCGATGATTGCGTACTGGTGCCGCCACCGGCACCGAAGGTTATTCCCCCGCTGCCGCTGTTGGTCAACGTGATATCGCCTCCAAAGGTGTTGCTGCCGCTGTAGCTGACCTGGATGCCGCCGCTGCTCGTATTAATGAATTGGGCGGTTCGGGCAAAGGTATCGCCCCCTGAACCGGCCAGTCGGATGAAGAAGGTGCTGTTGTTGGTCAGGACCAAATCGCCAAACACGGTCGAGCCCGCCCAGGTGGAATTGTTGGAACCCTCGTTGCGCGTAATGCTGGTGCTGCCGCTGGTGGAACTGAACTGGTTCACCCCAGACATGGAGATGTTTCCTTCGGCACTGAAGGTGTTGGTGGCGGTAAAGGAGCTTGAGGTGAACGTAAGGTTTCCTCCGCTGGTAGCCAGGCTGAAGTTGCCTTGAAAGCTGCAGGAGGTAAAGGTGGCGGTTGTCGGCGTGAAACTGCCGTTGGGATCGGTGCTGCTCTGGGTCATCCGGCGCACGATGAGTCGGCCGTTGCTGAACCCGTTGCTGAGCAGGGCAGCTCCTGTCTGAAGGTAGGATACCGCCGTGGCGGTGTTGCTGTTGCCGAACGTCACTCCCCCGGTTGAAGTGTTATCGGCCGTGACCAGGCCGTGGAAATAGGTGGTATCGCGGTATGCGACATCCAGCGTGGATGCCGAATTGTTGATGAATTGCACCTCGTCGTTGAAGACATCGCCGTCTGTATTGGCCAATCGAAGCCGGGCTGTTCCGTTGTTCGTAATCGTTGTGGGTCCATGGAAGGTATTTCCCCCGTACCAATCGTTGTTGGTTGCCCCTGTTTTGATGAGGTTGATGGCTCCGTTAAACGTAGCATTGTTCATGGTTCCGAGGGAAGGGCTGCTCAGGGAGCCATTCTGGACTACCCCATCCGAAATGGAAGCACTCGTTGCGGCGGTGATTTGGTAGTCACCCAGATCGAGGGTACCGGCGGAGACCAGCAAGACAGCTACGGTTTTGTCATCGTCCAACAGACAGGTATTGGGCACAGCATCGCTGTTGATCCAGACGCTGTCGCCAATGCCCGGTACGCCGTTGGGCGTCCAGTTCTCATCTGTTGCCCAGTCGTCTGATACGGAGCCGTTCCATTCATACAGTTGTGCCTGAGTGGGGAACCAGGAAAGGAAAAACAGGAGAGCGAGAAAGGTCGTTCCGGGGCTGAGCGTTGGCATTGGACTGCTGTAAATGATGATGTTATAAATATGACATAAGTCTGTATGTGGGGTTTTTAGAAGGACCCTAGCGATGACTTTGGACCAATAATCGCATAAAGCATTCCCGTAACATCAATCAGTCGTTCCCGGCAGGTGACGCATACCTAAGTCGAAAACTTGTCAACAACTCCGTGACCATACGCGCTGGTTTATGGTGGGATTCTACCCTGGGAAAAACTGGAACAGGCATAAAAACAAGAGCGCCAGGCGTTGGTACCTGGCGCGTGTTGTTGTTTGGCGTATTCGTAGAATTCCGGTAGACGACCCTTGCTGTTGGTCAATTTACTGGTGAAAAACAAGGAGGCTTTCTACTTGTTTTTCGGTAGGATAGGGAAGGGCTCTTTCGCTTGGCTTCCCGGGCTGACTTACCAGCCGGTTGGATGGTCACCAGACCATCATGTAAGAATCCAAACCAGGTATTCTCCCGGTGATTTTTACGGGCATTTGGAATAGGCATACAGGAGATTTGTGACTACCAGGGGCCGTTAAGGAGTTCATTGGAAAAATTCACTATTGCCGGATTACCTTGGTCCGTTGCACCTTTCCATCATATTCGCACTCCAACAAGTAGATGCCTGGGGCAAGGTCCTTCGTGTCCAGCGTCAGCTGTGGTTCCACAGTGCGCATTTCCACGCTGGTGGCTCCGGTCCAATCGTACAGACGCAGGATAGCCAAACCTTTCAGGTTCGCCGGCACCATGACCTGAAGGAAATCTCCAAAAGGATTGGGGAATGCGGTCGTTTCCCGATCACCTACCGTTATCCCGTTAAACTGGACGCTTCGAATAGGCGAGAAGTCAAATTTTCCATCCAGATCGAGCTGGCGCAACCGGTAGTAAGAAACTCCGGAAACCGGCTGACGGTCCGTGAAAGCGTAGGCTTTCAGGGATGTGCTGTTCCCGGCCGCTCCTACCGAACCAATTCGAACAAAATCTTTCGCATTGGTGGAACGCTCCACAACAAACCGGTCGGTGTTGGTTTCTGTGGCTGTTTGCCAGGTCAATTGCACGTGCTGTTGCACCACTTCGGCCTCAAAGTCAACCCAGGTAACGGGCAGGGCATAATTCAGGTTGCCAAGCGTAAACAGACTAAAGCTGTTAAATGCCGTCGGTGTCGAGGTGGAGGTGATGCTCCCGGTCAGGTTGGCTCCTCCATTGTAGGGAGGGGTACCGGAGGAACCAATATCAACCCAGCTGCCTGGGTCGGCATCGGTATTCTTGCATATGGTGAGGAAGCTTCCATCGGTGATGCCATCGCTTTCATCAAAGAACAGCTGAATGATGGGCTGCTGTCCTGACGCGGTGCGCAGGTCTGTGGAAGGGGAGGAGGCCATGGATGAAGTAACATAGCGACTGATGTCCCAATAGCGGCTGGTCGAGACATCGACCACACCGGCCGGAACTTCCAGGCCAAGCGCATCGGCACTGGCCGCAAAAACTTCAGCCCGGTACGTGTACGATGTTGTGGTCGAATGACCAACTGAAAGAACAGCCGGCCGCCATTCGCCGCCTTTGCCCACAGGAAAGTTCAGCACGGAACGGGTGGTTGAATTGGAATTGTGAACATACTGAAATGGACCATTGACATAGGAATTCGCATTTCCGGTTGTCGTGGTAACCGTTTCATCGGTTAACGTCAGCAGGTTGGTATCATCGGTGTTGATCAGGCCTGCAGTCAACGTCAGCGTAGCACTGACATTCAGGGGAACTGCCAGCGTCAAATTGCCACTTCCGCTCGTGTTCATGGTCATGCGGGTTATGACGGGGATACGGAGGGCAGAACCGCTGAAGGTTTGCGTCCCTGTGCCGTTCAGGACAACAACACCCGTTCCACTGCCGAAAGTAATAGCCGTGCCTGTACCCGTAGTCGAAATGTCGCCGGCAAAGGTGTTAGTGCCATTGTAAGCAGGAGAGAGGATGCCGGCAGCATTCTGGATAAAAGTAGCCGAGCCGGTGAATATGTCCCCGTTCGTGTTGGCCATCCGGAGGTAGTTGGCGCTGTTCGTTGTCACAGTCAGGTTGCCAAAAGTGTTTCCGCCGGTCCAGGTAATGTTGCCGCCCCCGCCGATGGTGAACGCAGTGGCTCCGGAAACGGTACTGAAGCTGTTGGCATTGTTCAGTGTAATGGTGGATGCTGCGCTGAATGTGTTTGACGCGGTAAAACTCGAAGTAGTGATGGTTATGGTGGAGCTCGTCGTTGTCAGCGAGAAGTTGCCGTTCAGCGTGGTGTTCAGGGCTGTGAACAAAGTTGGCGTAAAGCTGCCGTTGGCATCCGTGCTGGTCTGCGTTACCCGGTTTAACGTCAGCGGTCCGTTCGTGAAGCCACCGCTCAGCAAGCTACCGGCTGTAATTGCTGTAGTGCCTGTGCTTGCTCCAAAGGAAATGCCACCGGCACCGCTGTTGGTCAGCGTGATGTCGTCAGCAAAAGTGTTGGCACCCAGGTAACTGATTTGAATGCCACCTGCCCCCGTGTTGGTAAAGGAAGACGTGCTGGTGAATACGTCGCGAATCGTGGTTGCCAACCGGAGCGCACCAACCGCATTGTTAATAATCCCAAATCATGCATTAGGAAAGGTGATTTTGGCCTGTGATGCTTGAAGTTACTACCTTGTAGGTGATCTCGCAAAACACCTAAGCGATGTTTGAGTTAGCGCATGATTTCACGCAGAAATCAAGCAGTTGCTTTCTGGGATGTCGCCCATCTCGTGTTTCGAACATGCAGGGTTATCCTCCAGGGTCAAGGCATTCACACCAAACCATTCTGATCAAGTCATGTTAATTACTTCTTATTTATGACTCATAATTAATATTATGTTAAATAGAAAATAGAGATAGAAAATAGAGCACGATTAGGTCCTCTACCATCCCCGGGGCTTCCACTCCTGGATTCCACAAAAGAAAAAGCCAACCGGTTTCCCGATTGGCTTTTGATTGCGTTAAACAGCGCCTCCCTGCAAGCGTCATGTTGAATCACTCCTTCGCTGCCCGGAGGGCCTCCAATTCTTCCATGCGTTTCTTGGCCGCGCCTGAAGCTGCGTAGTCACCCAATCGAACCTGGATTTCCTTGAGCGAACGGTAAACCTCAATGGCGTAAAACACATCGATTTTCTCATCTTCAGGCATTTCTTCATAAACGCGAGCGGCGTTCTGAAAGAACGGCAACGCCTGGCTGTACAATTCCTTTTGTTCGGCAGCCAGTTTATCAGCCCGCTTCTGGTCGTTGATGTCCACGTTGTTGAGCATCTCCTGTATGAGCACGCCCTCGTTGTAATAGAGCGCACCGGTGTTCAGGTATGCGTCAAAACTCTTGGGGTTCAACTCAATCGTCTTGGCATAAGCGGCCCGGGCATCAGCCATGTGTTTTTGCGCATTAAGAGAATCCAGGGCAATCAGGGCCTGGTACGCGGTGCCCATGGCAAAGTGCAGTTCCGGATTATTGGGATCATTGGCAATGGCCAGCTTAAACTTATCAATCGCTTCCGGTGCCCGACCTTGCTGCAGGAAATAGTTCAACTCATCAATGAGCAGATCCTGGCTTTTAGGAAACTTGCTCCTCCCCTCGGCCAAGGTTCGCTCTGCGCTGGCCATGTCGCCTTTGGCCTGGTACATTTTTCCGAGGTTGCCGTAAACACCACTTTCTTTGTAATCCATGGCGATGAGCTCTTTGTACATGGATTCAGCCCTGTCCTTCTGCCCGGAAACATCTGCACAGATTGCAGCAAAATAGTAGGTGGACGTGTCTGGCCCATCTACTTTTCCATAATTGAAAATGACCCGGTGAGCGTCGTATGCACCCAGGAAATAATCATAGGCCTTGGAATAATCTGCCGCGCGATAGGCCGTGAGCCCTTCGTTGTACAGCAATCGGGTGAGTTTGTCGGCCTCGACAACGGTCTGGTTCGCAGCCCGTTTGTTCACGTCGTACTCGAAGGTCTTTTTGGCGGCCTCCCGGGCATCCAGCAGCGGGTTGGCAGAAAGCGAGGCAAACTGTCCGGTGGAATCCAGCGCTAACGCAATGTACAAGCGCAGGTACTGGTAATAGGTGCGCTCACTCGTGGCGGTCTTTTCGTTGACTCGGGCTTCCTCCAGGGCTTCGAAAGCTTTGCCGTATTGGCCGTTGTCAATGTAAGAAGCAGCGCTGATCAGCTTGCTGCTTTGCCCGAAACTCCATCCGGAGGCGCACAGCAGCGCGACGAGGAAAAGGATTCGGGAAATTGCCTTGGGCTTCATGGGGTTAATTTTCAGATTCGTATGGGTGTGGTGGTAAAAGTCGCTTAAACAACCGGGGTCGGAATTACTCCTCTTCTTCAAAGGAAGTGTCGTCGTCATCGAGCTCGTCGTCGCCCGGATCTTCTTCATCGGGGGAATCGTCCTCGTCCAGATCATCTTCGAGCGTTTCCAGAGGCTCTTCGCTATCCAGACCGGAAACCGGTGCGAGTTGGTTGAGGTAGTTTTCGTCTTCCGGGCTGGTTTCGGTTTCTTCTTCGGGTGCCAGACGGGCGATCGAAGCGATTTGCTCCTCCCCTTCTAACCGGATGACCCGAACCCCTTGCGTGGCGCGGCCGAGTTGGCTGATGGCCTTGACCGGGATTCGGATGGCGATGCCAGCGGCGGTAATGATCATCAGGTCCTGGTCTTTGGTCACCGCGGCCAACCCGACGAGTTTGCCTGTTTTCTCCGTGACCTGCATGGTTTTGACCCCTTTTCCGCCCCGGTTGGTGGCCGGGTAATCCAGAATGGGGGTTCGTTTTCCATAGCCGCGTTCGCTGAGCACGAGGACATCTACGTCGTCTGTTTCGCTCTTATCTACACAGACCATGCCAACCACCTCATCTTCTTCAGATGAGAGCGTTATGCCTCGCACACCGGAAGCCGAGCGGCCCATTTCCCGGACCGCATCCTCGTGGAAGCGGATGGCCTTTCCGGAGCGCAAAGCCATCACAATGTGACAGGATCCGTTGGTCAGGCAGACCTCCAGCAGGGTGTCGCCATCCCGGACGTTCACCGCGAGGATGCCGTTGGTCCGGGGCCGCGAGAACTGTTCCACCAGGGTTTTCTTGATGACCCCTTTCCGGGTGCAGAATACCAGGTAGTGGCTGTTGATGAAATCCTCGTCCGAGACATCCGGGATATTGATGTAGGCCCGGACACGGTCTTCGCGGGGAATAGCCACCAGGTTCTGGATGGCCCTGCCTTTGGAGGTGCGGGTGCCCTCTGGTATCTCGTAGACTTTCAGCCAGAAACAACGCCCTAACTCGGTGAAGAAGAGCATGTAATCGTGGCTGGACGCCACGAAAATGTGCTCGATGAAATCTTCGTCGCGGGTGGCGCCCCCTTTGGCCCCTTTGCCCCCGCGGGCCTGTGCCCGGTACTCGGTAGCCGCCGTGCGCTTGATGTACCCCAGGTGTGAAATGGTGATCACAACATCCTCCTTGGGAATGATGTCTTCCATGCGGAAATCACCGCCGCTGTAATCAATGGTGGTGCGGCGCTCATCGCCGTACTTGTCGCGGATCTCGGCCGTTTCGTCTTTGATAATTTGCATCCGCAGCCCCTCGTCGGCCAGGATGGCCTTGAGGCGGGCAATGGTAGCCATGACTTCGGCGTATTCCTGGCGGATTTTGTCCATCTCCAGACCGGTCAGGCGCTGCAGGCGCATGTCCAGAATGGCTTTGGCCTGAATTTCGCTGAGGCCGAAATTGAGCATCAACCCTTCGCGGGCCTCATCGGGGGTGCGCGAAGCCCGGATCAGCTCAATGACCGCATCCAGATTGTCCAGCGCAATGATGAGCCCCTCCAGAATGTGGGCGCGCTTTTCGGCTTCGGCCAGCTCATACTTGGTGCGGCGCACAATGACCTCGTGGCGGAATTCCACGAAGTAGCCGATCATCTGCTTGATGTTGAGCATGCGCGGCCGGCCATCCACCAACGCGATGTTGTTGACCCCGTAGGAGGTCTGCAACTGCGTGTACTTGTAAAGCTGGTTGAGCACCACGGTGGCCACCGCATCGCGCTTTAATTCGAAAACGATGCGCATGGCTTCGCGGCGTCCGGATTCGTCGCGGATGGCCGAGATTCCCTCCAGCTTTTTATCGTTGACCAGCTGCCCGATTTTCTCAAGCATGGCCCCCTTGTTGACCTGGTAGGGAATTTCGTGCACGATGATGCTCTCCCGACCGCCAGGCGAAGTTTCCACCTCCGTGCGAGCGCGCACCACAATTTTACCCCGTCCCGTCTCGAGCGCTTCCTTAACGCCATCGTAGCCGTAGATGATGCCGCCCGTCGGAAAATCCGGAGCTTTGATGTGCTCCATCAGCTCGGGAATCGTGATGTCACGGTTGTCCACGTAAGCGATGATGCCGTTGGCTACTTCGCGGAGGTTGTGCGGCAGAATGTTGGTGGCCATACCGACGGCAATGCCGCTGGCCCCGTTAATGAGCAGGTTGGGAATACGCGCAGGAAGCACGGTCGGCTCTTCGAGCGAATCGTCGAAGTTGAGCCCGAAGTCAACCGTATCCTTGCCAATGTCCGAGAGCATTTCCTCCGCAATGCGGCGAAGCCGGGCCTCCGTATAACGCATGGCCGCCGGACCGTCTCCGTCAATGGAGCCAAAGTTTCCCTGCGGATCCACCAGCGGATAGCGGAGCGACCAGCTCTGCGCCATGCGAACCATAGCGTCGTACACGGAACCGTCGCCGTGCGGGTGGTACTTTCCGAGCACCTCTCCGACGATACGGGCCGATTTCTTGTGCGGCTTACCTGCTGTGACGCCGAGGTCCTGCATGGCGTACAGCACGCGCCGGTGTACCGGCTTAAGCCCATCGCGCACGTCGGGCAAGGCGCGGGAAACGATGACCGACATCGAATAATCGATGTAGGCGGACTTCATTTCTTCCTCGATGTTAATCGGGATAATATTCTCGTTCTCTGCCATGTATAACTAACTGATAGTACGCGTGATTCATTCAAAAAGGCGCACTCTGCAAATATAGGCAAATCCCGCAGCAGGAGCCGATAAACCCACGCGGAAATGACCGATTGTGGACATTTCTACAAGCCAGGGTCCCCCTACCCTTCCATGCGTTATTCTGCCTACTATTCTGAACAGGGGAAGGGCGTCCGTTCATAGGTCAACCCTGTACCCGCATCTCCCCCGAGTATCTTTGGCCTGATTCTGGATACTACGCCCGTGCCTGCTCCGTTAGGAGCAACGAAAAGTGCTTGCGGCGGGCACGGTGCCCCTTCCCCCATCTTTACTCCCATTTGCATGCTCACAACCCTGTTGCAGATTACCGCTGACACCTCTGCTGCCGCGCTGGCCGCGGGTCCGGAAAAAACCACGTTGGTGGATATGGCGCTGAAAGGCGGCATCGTGATGATTCCCATTGCCGTGCTGTTTGTGCTGTCCATTTACCTGTTTATCGAGCGCTGGCTCACGATTCGGAAAGCCTCGCGTGTGGATAAAAACTTTATGCGCAGCATCCGCGATTACGTGGTCAGCGGCAACATCGAAGCCGCGCGGATGCTTTGCAAGAACACCGATACGCCTATTGCGCGCATGATCGAAAAAGGGGTGCTGCGCATCGGCAAACCCCTTAAGAACATCGAGGTGGCCATTGAAAATGTGGGCAAACTCGAGATCTACAAAATGGAGAAAAACCTGGCCACCATGGCCACGATTTCCGGTGCCGCGCCGATGATTGGTTTTTTGGGCACGGTGACGGGGATGATCCGGGCCTTCTTCCAACTGGCTTCCAACGACAACGTAGTGGCCAGTGATCTGGCCGGTGGCATCTACGAGGCCATGATCACGACGGCGGCCGGTCTGGCCGTGGGCATCATTGCCTACATCGGCTATAACCTGCTGGTAGCCCTGGTGGAAAAGGTGGTGTACAACATGGAGGCCACTTCGGTGGAGTTTATGGACCTCCTTCAAGAGCCCGCCGCATGAGCTTGCGCATGCGAAACAAGCGATCGGCAGATTTCAGCATGTCGTCGCTGACCGACATCATTTTTCTGTTGCTGATCTTTTTTCTCCTGACCTCTACTTTGGTGCAGCCGAACGCGGTAAAGCTGTTGCTGCCCAATTCCACCAGCCAAACCCAGGCCCGGCAGAACGTGGCCGTGGCCATTGATGCGGAGAATCAGTTTTACTTTAACAACGAACCGGTGGCGCTTGAACAATTGGCCCCGCTTTTGCTGCAGGGCGTAGCGGGTCAGGCCGACCCTACCGTGGTGCTGTATGCCGACAAGTCCGTGGACATTGAGCAGGTGGTCAAAGTCATGAGCATTGCCAGCGAGCAGAAAGTGAAGATGATCCTGGCCACGGAGCCGCAGCGCTGATTCGCCCGAAACGGATCAACCAACGTACGCGAAAGCCAAACAGAAACGTTACCCAAACGACCGCAAAAACGCCATGGGAGCTACCTTGACCTCTGCCAACCTGCCCTCCGGCACTTCCTCTTGGGACATCCTGGAGCGCGAGAACCGAGTGCGCTCTGCCCTGGCCACGGCGGGAATCTGCGCGTTGTTGCTGCTGCTCTTTTTCTTCCTGGGTTTCTATACCCCATATCCCCCGCCGGCAGAGGAAGGCCTCCTGGTCGATTTTGGCAACACCGCCACTGGTTTTGGCCAGGAGAACCCCTCCACGCAGCCCCAGGCAGCTGCGCAGCCGGAAGCGGAGGCGCAGAAATCGCCTGACGGAGCTGTGGATCAGAACCTGGAAGAATCCGTTGCCCTGCCCAAACCCAGCGAAAAGAAAGAGCCGGTTAAAAAACCGGTGGAAAAACCCAAGCCGGTCCAGGAGAGCAAACCCGTGGTGAAAGAGCCCGAACCCGATCCTAAGCCGGCCGTGGATGAGCGCTTCGTGTTCAACAAAGAAAAACACGATTTCAAATCTAATTCGGGCAGCCAGGGCAATACCAAGGGAAGCGGCAACATGGGCGATCCCAGTGGCGGTAAGTCCGACAACTACCTGGGGCAGAACAGCGGACTTGGCGACAAAGGCATCAGCTTTGGGCTTAGCGGCCGCGGCATGGTGGGTCCCCCCCCCACCGACAACGCCCACCAGGAATACGGCGACATTAAAATCACCATCCAGGTCAACAAAAACGGGCAGGTCATCGACGCGCAGTACTCGCGTCAGGGCTCCACCATCACCGACCGCGCGCTGATTGACAAGTACGTGGCCTACGCCCGGAAAGCCCGCTTCAACGCGGATCCGGACGCCCCCGACGTCCAGCAGGGCTTCATCACCTTCAAGCTCACGCTGCGCTAGGCGCTGCCCTGGTCGCCCGTTCAGCTTCGCTCATGGACTACCGAGCCACCCTGGATTACCTCTACCAGATGCTGCCTATGTACCAGCGTCTGGGGCCCGTGGCCTACAAAAAAGACCTGAGCAACACGCTCGAGCTGACCAAAGCGCTCGGCAGACCGCATCACCGCTTTCCGTCGCTGCATATTGCCGGCACCAACGGCAAAGGCTCGGTGGCCCACTTGTGTGCATCGGTGCTGCAGGCCTCCGGCTACCGGATCGGGCTGTACACGTCGCCCCACCTCAAAGACTTTCGGGAGCGCATCCGGCTCAACGGTGTTCCCGTTTCCGAAACCGAAGTGGTCGATTTTGTGGGCGAACACCGCGCGTTGATCGAGCGCGTTTCGCCCTCCTTTTTTGAAGCCACCGTGGCAATGGCCTTTGAGCGCTTTGCCGCCTGGGACGTGGACTTGGCCGTCGTGGAAACAGGCTTGGGCGGCCGGCTGGACTCTACCAACATTATCCATCCGCTGGTGTCCGTCATCACGTCTATCGGCCATGACCACCAGGCCCTGCTCGGGCCGGATCTGCCGTCCATTGCCCGCGAAAAAGCCGGCATCATCAAACCGGGCGTTCCGGTGGTGATCGGCGAGTTCCACCCCGACACCTTTCCGGTTTTTGCCCAGGTGGCCGAGCAAAATCAAGCGCCGCTGTACCTGGCTCCCGATACCGTTTCGCTCGACCAGTTCGAAGACCTGCCGGACGGCTTGCAATTCCGTTGGAACTTGGCTGGGTCAAGTCGCTCCGTCACCTTGCGCAGCGCCCTGGCCGGAGACTACCAGCGCAGCAACCTGCGCACGGTGCTCCAAACGCTGCTGCTGCTGGAGGAACACGGTTTCCCACTGAACGAGGGCGCCATCGCTGATGGGCTGTGGCAGGTTCGGCAGCGAACCGGTTTCCGCGGGCGCTGGGATGTGCTGCAGCGCGATCCCTGGCTCATCGTGGACGGCGCCCACAACCCCGAAGGCTTGCAGGCTCTGTTTGGTCAGGTGGCGCGCCTGCCCCACCGGCAACTGCATCTCGTTACCGGTACTGTCAACGACAAAGACCTGGACGGCAATCTGGCCTGTTACCCCACCGAGGCCCGCTACTATTTTTCGCGGCCGGACATCCCGCGCGGGCTGCCCGCCCTCCAGCTTCAGGAAAAGGCCGCCGTCTTTGGGCTGCAAGGCGGCGTTTATGCCAGCGTAGCCGATGCACTGGCGCAGGCTCTGCAAAACGCCCAGCCCGATGATCTGGTGCTGGTTACCGGAAGTTTGTTTGTGGTGGCCGAAGTACCTGACGGGTACTATTGAAAGCCCCGGAGACAAAGCTAGCCCGCATCACTCCAGCCGTTTTCCGTCCACATAGCTGATCACGAAGGCATCTTTGATGCCGCGGCTGCGAACCACTTGCTGCACGGAATTGGCTTCGGAATACTTACTGAAATAGCCGAGCACGACCACCGGCACACCGTTCGATTTCTTCTCAACGTAGATGCTGCCCAGGTCGGAATAGGCCGAAAATGCCGCCGTATTGCTGGACCCGTAGGCCAGCTGCACGCTGTAGCTCACGCCTTTTTTGTACCAGGGCGTATCGGGGTCTGCGGAAGGTGCCGTTGCAGCAGGAGCGCTCGGAGCCGCCACCACAGGTTCAGGCTCAGCAGGCGCCGGCTTTAGTACGGTTGCAGCAGACTCTTTGCCGGGTTTGTTCCGGTTGTTGCTGTCAGACCGGCTTTGCCGGTTGTTGCTCGGGGGAATAGGGTCCGGTTCCAGCACAACGGTTCGTTTGCTCCGCTCCGGCTTCGCTTTCTCGGGGCGTTTTGCCGGAGTTGCTGCCGGCTTGCGCGAACCTTCGCGCGCTTCTTCCCGCGACTCCCCTACCCCGGCGGCGGCAGCCCGGGAAGCCTCCTCCTGCTTAGCCAGCAGCCCGGAGGACGTCCGCCCTTCGCCCGTTTCTTCCGGGTTTTTTTGCACAATCAGCGGAATGGCCGGGTCGCTATTTCCCCCATCCGGAAGTTCCGTTCGGGCCAGGTACTTCTGGTCGTCGCCAAAGGCATTCTTGTACAAATTCACCGCCGGGTTCTCCACTTCATCGCTGTAGAGCACCCGGTCAAAGCTGAGCACCTTGAATTCCGTGCGCCGGTTGACCTGGTGCTGCTCTTCGCTGCACGCCACGTCGTTGGCGCAGCTGTTGCGCAACACGTACTCGCCATAGCCGCGCGCCACCAGGCGGTCGGCGCTGATGCCTTTGGTGACCAGGTAATCCACGCAGGTTTCCGCCCGTTTTTGCGAGAGCCCTTTGTTGTACTCGTCGCTGCCCCGGCTGTCGGTGTGGCTCGAAATTTCAATCTTGAGCGAAGGGTATTGTTCCATCAGTCCGGCCAGGTTGTCCAGATCGCCGACGGCATCTTCGCGGATGTAATAGCGGCCGTAATCGTAATAAATGTTCTTGAGCTCGATGACCAGGTCTTCCTTGATCTCGATGAGCTCCAGCACCGCGGCCATTTCCGACGATTGCGTGATGCCCATGGTGCTGACCACTTCGTTGTCATCCAGGTAGCCCAGTTTTCGGCCGGCCACGTAAAAGGTGCAATTGGGCTCCAGGCGCACCCGGAGAATGCCCTCTTCGTCGGCGGGCACTTCGGTGTTGACGTTGGTGCACT
>Ga0172372_10006176_pt1 | contig 16401 bp, 10 predicted proteins | sample LakKiv5m_2_FD_114544 | JGI IMG/M metagenome (GOLD analysis project Ga0172372, IMG submission 114544) | Freshwater microbial communities from Kabuno Bay, South-Kivu, Congo - kab_092012_9.5m | ecosystem: Environmental > Aquatic > Freshwater > Lake | place: Democratic Republic of the Congo...
ACTGGCACCGCCCAATCAGGAGGTCCGGTTCGAGGCATACCCCGAATACCGTTTCGGCAACGGCAATCACCCGCACGCAAATCCGTACCTGAGTCCGATCAATGTGAATAGTCTGGGCTACAGCCTGATTACACTGCCCGCCGTGCAGATTACCTCGGTCTGTATGGATATTGAAACCGATTTCGATGCAGATCTGAATATTTTCCTTCAGGCGCCCAGCGGACAACTGCTGGAGTTGAGTACCGGAAACGGCGGCTCGGGCGACAACTACAAGATTACCTGCTTCACACCAACGGCTACTACCTCCATTGTCGGACAAGCGGCTCCTTTTAACGGTACTTACAAGCCGGAAGGCAACTGGATTGCATTGCAAGGGGCCGGTGTGAACGGCAACTGGGCACTCAGGGTATCCGACGGTTTCGCTCCCAACCAATTTGGAACGGTCAAATGGTGGAGTATCGGTTTTAACGTCAATAACAACGTGACGTACAACTGGAGCAGCGGCCCCGGACTGTCGTGCTACAACTGTCCCACACCGGTAGCCACGCCGGGAAATACCACCACCTGGACTGTGCAGGCCAACAACGCATTCGGCTGTCAGTACAACGACATCCTGACGGTCACAGTAGCCACTTTTTTCGCTGCTCCGACCGGACTTGCGCTGCAAAGTCAGTCCATGGGCAGCATGACCTGGAGCTGGAACCCGGTTGCCGGAGCAAGCAGTTATGAAGTGAGGGTGGACGGAGGAGTATGGCAACCGGCCAGCGGAGGTACATCTCATACAGTTACCGGCCTCACAGGCGGCCAGATGGTGCAACTGGACGTAAGGGCTGTCAGTCCGGGGTGCACCTCCCTGATTTCCAATATTATCAGTACCTACAACGGTTGCGGGCTTATCGTGCAGTCGGGGCCGGTTTCGGGAGTAACGTGCAAGGGCCGTGCAGATGGCAGTATTGCCGTTACGGCATCGGGAGGAACGGAACCATACCAATATATATGGAGTAATAGCCAGGACACCCCTGCCCTTGCTGGTCTGGCAGCAGGAATCTACACAGTGTCTGTCACCGATGCCAACTCCTGCGAGTCATCCATTCAGGTTCAGATCACGGAACCGCCGGCGTATGTTACCGACAGCACCCGTGTGAAACAAATATCCTGTTTCGGTGGCAATAACGGAGTGGCCGGAATATTTGTATCGGGCGGAACAGGTCCGTATGCTTACAACTGGAATACCGGACAGACGACCAGCCTCATCAGCTCACTGAATATCGGGACCTACACGGTAACAGCGACCGATGCCAAAGGTTGCAGTATCGTATCAACCACCGCTATTGCCGCGCCTCCCGACCTGAATCTGGCCTTTTCGGGCGTTGTGCAGGAGCGTTGCACGGGCGCATGCGCGGGCGAAGCAACCGTTTCAGCCTCCGGCGGTGTTTTCCCCTACAATCTGACATGGAATACCCCCGGAATACCCGCAGGAACGACCTCGGCTGTTAACCTGTGTCCGGGAACCTACACAGTAACCGCCACCGATGCCAACGGATGCACAGAAACCGGATCAATAGTGATTAATCCGGTAGCACCGCTTGTATCCAGCTTCAATTCTACTGACCCGGTTTGTGCCGGTGTTCAGAACGGAAGTACTGCTATTTCTGTGACAGGCGGAACTGCACCCTACAGCTATGTGTGGGACAACGGCGCCACAACCAGCTCGGTGAACAATCTCGCCTGCGGTTCCCACAGCGTAACAGTTGTTGATTTCAACAACTGCACAGCCGCCTGGCCTGTCCAGCTCGACTGTCCGCCAGCCATCACATTCAGCTCTCCAACCACCAATCCAGCCCCCTGTTTCGGACAGCCGGGCGGAACAGCCTCTATACAACCCACCGGCGGACAAGCGCCGTACACCTATGTTTGGAATAACAGTCAGACCACCCAGCAGGCCACCGGACTTGCCGCCGGGACATACACCCTGACGGCGACAGACCTGAACGGGTGTACTGCCTCTGCTCAGGCGCAGGTTGGTCAGCCTCCCGTGCTATCGGCGGCGATCAGTACCACCCCTGCTACCTGCTTTGGCAGCGCTACCGGACAAACCGGCGTATCGGCAGCAGGTGGGACAGCTCCTTACACCTATGTATGGTCGCAGGGAAATACCACTCAGACTGTAAGCGGATTGTCGGCGGGAATTTACACTGTCACAATAACGGATGCCAATAACTGTGTTGCTACTACCACCGGCGCTGTGAGCCAGCCTGCACAGTCAGTACAGGTACAAATAAGTCAGGTACAGGCAGCCTGCTACGGTGAAGCAAATGGCATTGCCTCCGCAACAGTATCTGGCGGAACAGGGCCGTATCAGTACGCATGGAGCAACGGACAAACCGGATCGAATGCCGGTTCCTTTGCAGCCGGATTAGGCAGCGTAACCGTCACCGATGCGGCAGGATGCACCGGCAGCGCATCATTCCAGATGACCGAACTGCCCAGGATACAGGTCAATGTATCGTATATCATACCCGTTTGCGCAGGCTTGCCCAATGGCCTGGCAGAAGTGAACCAGATTTCCGGCGGACTTGGCATGGGCAACACCGGCCAGTACTACTATGACTGGGGCGTACTAGGTGCAACCAATGCACCTGCCATTCTGATGCTGTCCGGAAACGCCAGCTACACCCTCACGGTGACCGACTTCCAGGGCTGTACAGGAACATTCACTTTCTTCGTGGGTGAACCGCCAGCCATGACCATCAGCGCCACCGGAAAACCGGCCAGTTGTGCCAACGGAACAGACGGAAGCGCCGAAACAGGGCAAATTGTCAATGCCAGCGGACAAGTTTCCTTCCAATGGAGCAACGGAGCTACATCAGCCGCCGTTCAGCAGCTAGCACCCGGATATTACGGCGTAACAGCCACCGATGCCAAAGGCTGTACCGCCGATGCATCCGTCACCGTGGAAGCACCACCGGCGCTGCAGATCGCCCTCCGACCGGAAGGACTCACCTGCCACGGCAATAACGATGCATCGCTGGAGAGCATTGTTTCGGGAGGTACTCCTGCCTACAGTTACGTGTGGAGCAACGGCACCACGACCGAAAACCTGAAAAATATCCCGGCAGGAACCTATTCCATCACAGTGAATGATATGAACGGATGCACCATCTCTTCAGAAAGAACCATCGAGGAGCTGCCAGCGCCACAATTGACAGTAACCGCGGTGGATCCCGTCTGTTTCGGAGATAAAAATGGCAGATTTGCACTTTCCGTGCAGGGCGGCACCTCACCGTGGGCGTTCAGCATCAACAACGGACCATTCACTCCCGGCGGCAACTTCCTGGCACTGGGAGCCGGAACATACCAGTTCAATGCCACAGATGCCAATGGCTGTACCATTTCGGGCAGCGGCAGTCTGTCGCAACCTCCGCCCCTGCAGGTATCACTGCCTGCCGACACCACCCTCACACTCGGCGACAGCCTGTTCATCCAGTCCATCGTGACAGGTGCCTCCGGTTTGCCAGCATATACCTGGAGCAGCCTGTGGAACGATGATTTTGGGTGTACCGACAGCAGTCTGTGCGACGAACTGCTCATTCATCCGACCGTCAACAACCGGTACACTGTAACAGTCACGGATGAAAACAGATGCTCCGCCAGTCAGTCTGTCCGGGTCAGTGTGTTTACTCCGAGGGGTGTTTATGTGCCCACGGGATTCAGTCCGAACGATGATCAGGTGAACGACCTGCTGGTGGTGCACGGAACAGGTAGTCAGCTGGAAGAGATTGTCATTTTCAGCGTTTATGATCGCTGGGGCGAGCTCGTTTACGAAGACCGGAACTTCCCCGTGAACGAGACCAGCCGGGGCTGGGATGGCAGTTTCCGCGGGAAGCCCTGTAATCCGGGCGTATTCGTGTGGGTGCTGGAAGCGCTATACCGCGACGGACGGAAGGAATTGCTGAGAGGAAACGTCACACTCGTCAGATAATTCATGTTAAAAAAAATACATACCGAAGATTTTTCTTTTTCTTCGCCCTGAAATCCCTTTCATTTTTGAATTCAATTCTTGACACCACAATGAAAAACATTACCCGACCGATTGTAATTTTCACCCTGTTTATCTCTTTCCTGGGCGAACTGAAAGCCCAGGATCCGCGGTTCTCCCAGTACTATGCCTCCCCGTGGAATCTGAACCCGGCCATGACCGGTCTGTTCAACGGCAGCTGGCGGATTACCGGCAATTACCGCGACCAGTGGGGCAGTTTTCTGGCGCCTGTGCCCTTCAGAACCTATTCTGCGGCCTTTGAGCAGCGCATTCAGGTAGGCCTTCGCAACGACTATGCCACCTTTGGTATAGGTGCCATGCACGATGAAGCCGGCACTGCCCGTTTCATGCAGAACAAAGCCCACCTAGGCGGTGCATTCCTGAAACAACTGTCGGGCGGACCGCGCCGCGCCGACCATTACCTGTCGGCCGGAGCCCAGGTTGGAATGGGGCAAAACAGTATTGACTGGAGCCGGTTGTGGTTCAGCCGACAGTTTGACAACGGAACGGAATCTCCGGATCTGAATGCCTCCAGCGGCGAATCCGGAGCCAATGCAGCTTCCAACGCCTGGCTCGACTTCAATGCCGGACTCATGTGGTATGCCCTGTTTGAAAACGGCGCTACCGTATATGCAGGCGGTGCCATGCACCACCTCAATAACCCGGTCATTTCTCTCACGGGTAATGACTCTGAAACAATGTACTCCCGATGGACCGCCCATGCAGGCGGCGAGTTTCCCCTCTCCCACAACCTCAGTCTGCTGCCGGGTGTGCTGGTCATGCAGCAGGGTCCCTCGTTTGAATCCGATTTCGGCATGAGCGTGCGGTATTCCAACAACGACCTCAATGAACTCGCCCTGCGCGCAGGCGCCTGGGCACGCGTGGGCAACCGCCTCAACGACAACATCCAGGCCGATGCTGTTACTGTCGTGGGTATGCTCGAGCTCAACCGCTGTGTACTCGGCATCAGTTACGATATCACCGTATCAAACTTGTCGGTAGCCAATAACTCCCGCGGAGCCTTTGAACTTTCTTTCAGCTACTATCACCCGGGTACACGCAGAACGCGTGTTCAATGCCCAAATTTCTGATTACCATGAAGAATTACTTCCTGCTGTTCCTGCTTGCACCGCTCTTCTCCGCCGGACAGGGACTCAAGATACAGCCTCAGAATCCGCAGGCAGGCGAATTGCTGCGTGTGGAAATTGATTTCTCTGCCAGCGCAGCCGCAGGAGCGGAAAATGCCGTACTCGGCATTCTTGAGTATGCCGACGGAAAGGTACAGGCCGTAGATGCTGCTGTTTCCAGAACAGCAAACACCATCACGGGTATCTTTACACTGAGCGCCGACTCAAAGGCACTTATGCTGTATGTGGAAGATCCCGACAAGGATGATGTGTACGATAACAACAAAAAACAGGGCTATTTCGTCAGTATCCACGATAAACAGGGAAAAGTACTGCCCGAATCGCTGGGTGCTCAGGCCACGCTGCTGCAGTTGTATGGCGGACTGGCCGGTCTGGACAAAAATCCGGCCCGCGTACTGGAATGGCTGAATGAAGGAATCAGACAAAAGCCGGAGGTAAAAGCCTGGTACTGTATGGCGCTGCTCAATGCCACTTCTGCCCTTTATGGCGGCGACAAGGGAACTGGTCAGGTGGAAGCACTCACCGCTGAACTTGACAAATTGTCGGGAATATCAGAGGCCGACCTGCTCATGCTCGTGAAATTTTACGAGCGGGCCAAACAGTCGGACCGGGCCGACAATACCAAAAAGAAGATTCGCGCCCAGTATCCGAAAGGAACACTCGTGCGGCAGGATGCCCGTACCGCCATCGAAATGGAGGCCGATCTGGCCAGAGCGGAAGTGTTGGCCAGCGATTACATCCGGAACTACCCGGCCGCCACAGATAAGGAGATCCAGGAAACGAACGGAATTTACACGATGCTGGCAGGCAAATACGGCGATCAGGGCAACTGGGAGAAAATGTACAGTATTGCGGATAAAGCCTCCGCACCAGCCCGCGCATCCATGTACAACAATTTCGCGTGGGAGCTGGCCCAGAAAGGCGAATCTCTCGACGAAGCGATGAAGATGGCCTCCATCGCCACAGAAATATCGCGCGCGGAAATCAACACCCCGTCGCCCGGCTCGCGCCCCTCCCCGTACATGAACGCTCGTGCGTGGGCGCGTCAGCGCGAGTACAGTTTTGCCATGTACGCAGATACCTATGCATACATCCTGGGAGCCAAGGGTGAGCACAGCAAGGCTGCCCGGCTGCAGGAAAAGGTAATCGGAATCAACAAGGGTTCCGATGCAGATATGAACGAACGGTATGTCAGCTACCTTGAAAAAGCTGCCGACCCTTCCCTTCGCTACAAACTGGAGGAATTTATCCTCAAGGGACAGGCTACCAACGGCATGAAGGACATGCTGAAACGCCAGTATCTTGCTGAAGACCATTCGGAAAATGGTGCTGCTGCGTACGTCAGCCGACTCGAACAGGCTGCAAAAGCCGCCAAAAAGGAAGAAATGCTCCGGAATATGGGCAATGACCCCGCTCCGGCTTTTTCACTCCTTAATATGAGTGGTGAAACAGTTTCACTTGCCGCATTAAAAGGCAAAGTGGTGATTGTTGACTTCTGGGCCACCTGGTGCGGACCGTGCAAGGCATCCTTTCCGGGCATGCAAAAAGCAGTCAATCTGTACAAAGACGACGCCGGTGTAGCCTTCGTGTTTGTGGATTGCTGGGAAAGAGGCGCCGACAAACTGAAAATCGCCACCGATTTCATCAACAGCAAGGGATACACCTTTAATGTATTGATTGATCAGGACGACAAGGTGGTGTCATCATTCGGCGTATCAGGTATTCCGACCAAGTTTGTGATTGATCCCGCCGGCCGTATTGCCTTCAAGGCTGTTGGCTATGAAGGCAGTGAAGACGGACTGGTGGAAGAGATGCAGGCTATGATCGAAGCCGCAAGGAGCCGGGCGAACTGATCTCCTCCCTTAAAAACAACCGGGTGCGTTCCATATCGTCGCTGATAATCCTGTCGGCCTCCAGTTTGGGAACCACCTGTCTGTAACGCTCCAGTACGGTTTCGATAGCCGTACCGGAGCGCAGCGGGCGCCTGAACTCCAGTGCCTGAGCTGCCGTCATAAACTCGATGGCGAGCAATCTTTCCAGGTTCATAACTACCCTTCTGGCCTTGGTAGCTGCATTTGCTGCCATGCTCACATGATCTTCCTGTCCGTTGCAGCTCACGATGCTGTCGGCAGAAGCCGGAGTGCACAGCGTTTTATTCTGGCTCACGATAGACGCTGCCGTGTATTGGGCGATCATCAGTCCCGAATTCAGGCCCGGATCCGGTGTGAGGAAAGCTGGCAGTCCGCGCTGTCCGCCAATCAGCTGATAAATACGCCGTTCGGCAATACTGCCCAGTTCCGACAGGGCGAGCGCGAGATGATCGAGCGGCAGGGCGAGCGGCTGGGCATGAAAGTTGCCCCCCGACACAATCAGATCAGCCTCCGGGAAAATATTGGGATTATCGGTTACCGAGTTGATTTCAGTGACCACCGCTCCGATAATATATTCGAGCGCATCCTGACTGGCACCGTGTACTTGCGGTACACAGCGGAAAGCATAAGGATCCTGAACGCTGGTTTTGGGAGCGACCGCGATTTCGCTGTCCTTCAGTATTTCCAGTATGACTGCAGCCGTTTCAACCTGTCCCCTGTGCGCGCGCACCTGATGGATGTGTGTATCGAGCGGTGAAAGCCGGCAGTTGAAGGCATCATACCCCAGCGCAGCGTTGAAATTGGCCTGGTCGAGCAAGCGAAGGCTCTCGATGATACACCAGACGGCATAGGCAGCCGAAAACTGGGTGCCATTCAGGAGCGCCAGTGCCTCCTTGGCTTTGAAGTGCAGCGGCTCTAGTCCTGTTTCCTCCTGAATTGCCCGGGCGGGCACGCGCTCGCCGTTTATCCATACCTCACCCAGACCGGCCAGTGGCAGACTCAGGTGCGCCAGCGGTGCCAGATCGCCGGATGCGCCCAGTGAACCCAGTTCATACACCACCGGCAGTACATCGTGGTTGTAGAAATAAACCAGTCGGTCCATCACCTCTTCCGTGACTCCCGAGTGGCCGTAAGCCAGGCTCTGAATTTTCAGGAGAAGCATGATTTTGACAATTTCCGGGGGAACCAGATCGCCTGTACCGGCGGCATGACTCATCACCAGATTCATCTGGAGCGCCTCGATGTCGCTGTCGGAGATCCGGATATTGCACAGAGAGCCAAAGCCCGTATTGATACCGTAAATGAGTTCATCGGTATCACTTATTCTTTTGTCGAGATACGTCCGGCAGATCCGGATCCGTTCGCGGCTTTCTTTGCTGATGGAAATACGTTGTCGGGTGGATAAAATACGGCCAACCTGAGAGACAGATAAATGGCCGGAGCTGATTTCGTGGTCAGGAATCATAGTGTGGTGGAAAATTTGGGCGCGAAGATAATGAGCGCCGCGGTAGTAACCACTTGTTAAACTTTTGCAAACCGAAAATGAAGCTTTGTAATCGGACTAACTTTGCACCGGGAATTCAGATTAACAATTCACACCACATCAAAAAAAAGCATGGAAAGGAACAAACAAGTTCAAATCGGTCTGATGGCGCTGCTGGCAATCCTGCTGGCGGTAAACCTTTACAACGGCAGTCTGAACAGTCTCTTCGGCAAATCTGACGCCAAAGATATCCGCGAAGCTGCGGTTACCACACAGGGTGGAACAATGCAGGGTAACGGAAACATCCCGGGTACCAACGTTACAGCTACCGGAATGCCCACTGGCGCATCCGATGTTCCGCAGGGGCCAACAACTACCATTCAGTACGACCAGTCTGATTTCGACTACGGCACTATTGACGAGGGTGAAATCGTCAAGCACAGCTACAAATTCAAAAATACCGGCGATATTCCGCTCGTTATCAGCAACTGCAAAGGTTCTTGCGGCTGCACAGTACCCACATGGCCGAAAGAGCCAATCGCTCCGGGTGGTACAGGTGAAATCAACGTTGAATTCAACTCCAAGGGCAAGCCTGGTCAGCAGCACAAACAAGTGACTGTAACAGCCAACACTACACCCACAGAGACATTCCTCGTCATCAAAGGCAATGTTCGCGGCAAAGAACAGCCAGTATCAAAAGGAGGAAAGTAATTTCCTTTGATACAGCAATGAAAAACGCCGGAAAGCATTGTTTGCTCTCCGGCGTTTTTTGATTATTTCCGACGGGAGAATTCTGAACAAGCTCTAAACCGGTGCTCATTCCTGCCTGTTTTGTTCCGAAATAAATAGTCCGGCCGCACCGACCATCTTTTCAGCGAATGCGATCTCGGGAGCGATGATTTTATTGGCAGGATCATTTGCCTTCTCCCGCAAAGATGCCTCTACAGCCTGAAACTCGCCGCGGGAGAGCTGCAACTCGTAATTAAACTGATTTGCTCTGGCGAACGCAGCAAAAGCGGCCTCCTGGCCGGATACCGGCCTGGCCAGGCGTACATACGCAAAACAGAGTACGACAGCTGTCAAAAAGCCGCAAAAACCCGAAAAAATCAGCATTTTGAAGCCAAATCCGCCCTTCTGAATACGCAGCTGTTCATATTCATGTTGCAGTTTTTGTGCTTCTTCGCGCATCTCCCGGCTCTGGTCATAAATCTTTGACCAGTGCTCTTCATAACTTTTTGCGCGTTTTTCTGTTTCAGCCAGCGACTTTTCAAGCGCTTCGATTTTTTTTGATGCCGCTTCGACAATCCGACGAAGCTCCTCCGGGTTTGTTTGCATAAGTCCCTCAGTTTTTTGCAAAAATAACCTTTCAGGCTATAACTTGTTATTCATTCACACAAAAGTGACATATTCATGAAAGTTGACATACTGGCAATCGGTATTCACCCGGATGACGTGGAGCTCGGCTGTTGCGGCACGCTGTTGCGCCACGCCGCTGCAGGGAAATCATTCGGCATTCTCGACCTGAGCACCGGAGAGCTGGGCACCCGGGGCACGCCCGAACTTCGCTGGCAGGAAGCCATGAATTCCGCCACCCTGCTGGGCGCTTCTTTTCGTGAAATACTGGATATACCCGACGGACTGTTTGTACATGAGCCCGCCCAATGGCTTAAAATTGTTCAGGTGATCAGAAAATACCAGCCCGAAATCGTGCTGTGCAATGCCGTGGACGACAGGCACCCCGACCACGGACGCGCCTCCAAAATGACGCAGGATGCCTGTTTCTACAGTGGCCTGACTAAAATAGAGACTTTCGACAGCGATGGCAGTCCACAGGAAAAATGGCGTCCCGCCGCGGTTTACTCCTATATACAGGACAAACAGCTTAATCCTGATTTCGTTGTGGACATCTCTCCGTGGGTGGAGAAAAAGATGGAGGCCATTCTCACTTTCAGATCGCAATTCTGGCACCCAGGAGAAGAAGCACCCAATACCCCCATCTCCGGCAAGGACTTTCTCGATTTTATGTATGCAAAAATGCGCGTGTTCGGACGCACTATTGGCACAGACTATGCAGAAGGGTTTATCTGTACCCGTACCCCCGGTGTATCCGATCTGTTCAATCTGGGATGAAAAGTTAATAATTCCAAAAATAAAGACGCCTCAAGTTTAACTTGCGGATATTTGCACGTCAAAATGTCAAATCATACAAAACAAACCAGTCGGATGAAAAGATTTGTTGCTGCCTCGTTGCTCGCACTCTCCTGTATCGCCAGTGTCTATGCAACCGGAATCGGTGGCCCGGGCATGAAAATTAAAGTCAAACTGGAGAATTACACCGAAAAGGAACTCCTCCTCGGCTTTCACTATGGCGAGAAACAATATGTCAAGGACACAGCTGTGATAGACGCCGAAGGCTACTTCACCTTCGATGCCGACACCGTCCTGGGGGCAGGCGTCTATCTGCTGGTGATGAAGCCCTCCAACAACTATCTGCAGGTGTTGCTTCCTGAAGATGATCAGGAATTTACAATTACAACTGATGTAAACGATCTGGTGGGTAAAATGAAAGTAAAAGGCTCGGATGACAATACCATTTTTTACGACTATCTCCGCTTCCTCAACAAATATCGCCCCGAAGCAGACTCTCTGAAAGCAAAAATTACCCGTGCAAAGGGTAACGAAGCAGATTCTGTCAAATATACCCGGGAACTGGAAGGGCTGGATAAGGTCGTGAAGAAATACCAGCTCGACATGATTGCCAAATACCCGAAATCAGTGTGCGCGCGCATGACCAAAGCCTCCCTCGACCCTGATATACCTGAATTTGACGGGAAAGACGAGCAAGAGAAAGCACGCAGGCGCTATTACTGGATTATGGCGCACTATTTCGACAATATTGACATTGCTGATCCCGCGCTGCTCCGCAGTCCCGTTCTGCACCCGAAAGTACACGAATATATCACAAAATACGTCCCACAGCATCCCGACAGTGTTAATATCGCCCTTGATATTCTGTTCGGAAAACTGCAGAAGAACCAGGATAACTTCAAGTACTTTTTGGTTCATTTCCTCAACCATTACGCCAAGGCACAGGTAGTTGGCTTCGATGCCTGCTATGTACACATTGCACTGGAATACTACTGCAAAGGACTCGCTTCATGGGCCAAAAAGGAAGATATAGAAAAGATCTGTGATAACGCACGCCGCCTCGAACCCATCCTGATTGGCAAAACAGCACCCAATATTGTTGTTTATGACCGCAAGGGAGAGCCACATGCCTTGTGGGATGTAGATGCCGACTACACGGTTCTGTTCTTCTGGGCACCCGACTGCGGCCACTGCAAGAAGTCGGCACCGTTTATGATTGAATTTGCTCAGAAGTACAAGGACAAGGGCGTGAAAGTTTTTGCGGTTTGTACCGCCGTCGCCAAAACCATTGAGGAAAAAGACGGTCCCGAGTGCTGGAAAGGCGTGGAAGAGAAAGGCTTCACCGACGACCTGTTTATGAATATGGCAGATCCGCTCCTGCGCAGCAAGTATAAAACGCTGTACGATGTGCAGTCCACTCCGCAAATCTTTATCCTGAACCGCGAGCACAAGATTCTGATGAAGCGCATCGGTGCCGAACAGCTCGTCGGAAACGTTATGGATGAGGTAATGAAAGCGGAAGAAGAGAAAAAGAAGAAAAAATAATCATGATCAATCTCGTTTCCGATACGGTTACCAAACCGACGGCGCCCATGATGAGCGCCATGATGAACGCCGCTGTCGGCGACGATGTGTTTCGCCAGGATCCTTCTGTGAATGCCCTGGAAGAGACGGCGGCGGCCTTGTTCGGTCACGAGGCCGCCCTCTTTTGTCCGAGCGGAACCATGACCAACCAGATAGCCCTGAAGGTACACACGCGCCCGCTCGACGAGGTCATCTGCGATGAAATGAGCCATATTTACCAGTATGAAGTGGGCGGTTACGCCTTTCATTCGGGTATTGCGGTTAACCTGCTCCACGGTGAGAACGGAATTCTCACTGCCGACATGGTGGACCAGGCGGTAAAACCGTTGTACGACTGGCTTCCCAAAAGCACTCTCGTGGTGCTGGAAAACACCTGCAACAAGGGTGGCGGCAGCATATACCCCATTGAAAATATCCGCCAGATTAAAGCGGTATGCCAAAAAAGAGGTCTCCGGCTGCACCTCGACGGCGCACGTATCTTTAATGCGCTGGTCGAAACGGGCGATACCCCGCAAGAAATCGGCAGTCTTTTCGACAGCATATCTATTTGTCTCAGCAAGGGACTCGGAGCACCGGTCGGATCGCTGCTCACTGGCAGCCGTGATTTCATCGCCGAAGCGCGGCGGGTCCGGAAGGCCATGGGCGGCGGTATGCGGCAGGCAGGCTACCTCGCTGCTGCGGGCATATACGCCCTTGATCACCATGTTGACCGCCTGAAAGAGGATCACGCGCACGCCCGCGTGCTCGCACAGGCACTTTCTGAACTGAGCTATGTCGGTTATATTCGTCCGGTACAGACCAACATTGTCATTTTTGACCTGCATCCGCCATGTACACCGACTTTGTTCCTCGACTACCTCAACAGGAACGGTATTGCTGCATCGGCATTCGGTCCGCAGACCATCCGTTTTGTGACCCACCTCGATGTGAGCCGCGAAATGATTGACAAAACAGTCCAAATACTGAGGAATTATCATTAAGCGCTTGTTAGGATCATTGTGGCGCACCCCGACTGGCGTAGAACCATTACTTTTTCTACTTATTCCTGGCACCCCTTTAGTGTTGGTTTCTCACAGATTTTACACAGATGTTTTGCGCAGATTTTACACAGAATCGCACTCAAGAGAAGGAGTTTATAATGCGTTTAATGCTGATTTTACCTTCCAATCTGTTTGTATTGAAATTTATGAGTAATCCGGGTTGCTTGTTTGACAATCGCAGGTATGTCATAAGCTTCATAGACACTTTCCAGCAAGCCAGGTACTGGTGCGGTGACCACCCGAAATGCTGCACCTCTGATCAGATAAGTAATTTCATTTGCTTCCATGAGATTCATTAGTTTTCTGTGTAAAATCTGCGCAAAACATCTGCGTGACATCTGCGCGAAAAACCTTTTACCCGGCCCACCCGTCTCCTGTTTTCGACACCGGGACACCCAAAATAAACATGTTTTTTGACGCAAATAACTGATATACAATATCTTAGAGCTTGTTCAGGATTCTCTGCCGTTGGCAAAAACAGGCTGATTTTTTGTCAGTTTTTGCGTTTTTAAAGGCGCATAGCTGGTGCTACGTAACTGAAAAAAGGTGAAAAATAGCGAAAAATGAGACGTTTTTGACTCGGTGAGAGAATCCTGAACAAGCTCGTACGTTTGTTGTACCTTTGCGCCCCGAAAATCAATTCAACTGCTGTGACAGACTTCATCTCCGAACTTCACCGTCGGCGCACCTTCGCCATTGTGGCGCACCCCGACGCCGGTAAAACTACGCTCACCGAAAAACTGCTGCTCTTTGGTGGCGCTATCCAGACTGCCGGTGCTGTCAAAAGCAACAAAATCAAGCGCAGCACCGTTTCCGACTTCATGGAAATTGAGCGGCAGCGCGGAATCTCCGTGAGCACCTCGGTGATGGGTTTTGAATACCGCAACCTGCAGATCAACATCCTCGATACGCCCGGTCACGAAGATTTTGCCGAAGATACCTACCGCACACTGACTGCCGTTGACTCCGCCATTGTGGTGGTGGACGTGGCTAACGGGGTGGAAAAACAGACCGAAAAGCTCACCAAAGTATGCCGGATGCGCGATACCCCGATCATCTTTTTTGTGAACAAGATGGACCGGGAGGGGAAAGACGCCTTCGATCTGCTCGATGAAATTGAACAGAAATTGTCGGTGAAAGTGACCCCGCTGTCGTGGCCCATTGGCATGGGACAGCGGTTCAAGGGGGTTTACAACCTGTATGAGAAAAAGCTCGTGCTGTTCAGGGCACACGGCAAGCAGGAGGACGAGGATATCATTGTTTTCGAGGATCTTTCCAGTTCCGAACTGGAGCGCCACATCGGCGAATCGGCAGCCCGCGAGCTCCGCAGCGAGGTGGAGGTGGTTGAAACCGTATATCCCGTCTTCAAATCAGAAGACTACCAGCATGGCGCCGTTTGTCCGGTATTTTTTGGCTCCGCCGTGAACAACTTTGGCGTCAAGGAGATGCTCGACTGTTTTGTGGAAATAGCCCCTACCCCGCTGCCCAGATATACCGAAGAGCGGCTGGTGAGGCCCGAAGAAGAGAAAATGACCGGTTTTGTGTTCAAGATCTTTGCCAACATGGATCCGAAGCACCGGGACCGGATAGCATTTTTCCGTATTTGTTCAGGCAAATTCGAACGGAACACCAATTACAGGCACATCAGGCTTGGTCGCGACGTAAAGTTCCCGGCACCGACCATGTTTATGGCCTCCAAAAAGACGGTACTGGAGGAAGCCTATCCGGGGGATGTGGTAGGTTTGTACGATTCCGGCAATTTCAAGATAGGTGATACCCTCACAGAGGGCGAGCTGCTGCATTTCAAGGGTATCCCGGCCTTCTCGCCGGAGCAGTTCAGGTATGTAGAGAATGCTGATCCGCTCAAAACAAAACAGTTTGTCAAGGGTTTGGAACAACTGATGGACGAAGGAGTGGCCCAGATGTTCACCCGCCAGAGCGACGGGCGGCGCATAGTCGGCACCGTCGGGCAACTCCAATTTGAGGTGATACAGCACAGACTGGAGAGCGAGTACGGAGCAAAATGCCGCTACGAGCCCGTAAACCTGCACAAAGCCTGCTGGGTACATGCCCAGGACCCCAAAGCGCTGGATGAGTTCCTTGACCGCCGCAAGCGCGACATCGCGCGCGACAACGATGACAACATCGTATTCCTCGCCGAAACCGCCTGGATTTTACAAACCGTTCAGGAAAATTTCCCGAAAATAGAGTTTCGATTTACGAGTGAGTAGGCGGGGGTAACGTTCCCTCCCTGCGATTGTCATTCCGACCGAAGGGAGGAAACTCCTCAAAGTCGTATCTCGTCTTCATTGCCGTCGAAGAAACGGTATTCAGAAAGATGAAATTCGGAATCGGGCAGCACTTTGATCCACTTGTTGAACTTCATGAACCATTTGGCGCGGCGACTCGGGAATCCACGTGTGAGGTATGCCTCCACGTACGGGTGTGTGCGAAGAATCAGCGGTGATTTTGGTCTCGACTGCATGATTGACTCCAGATCGCGCTCTATATCGTCGGTGAGCAGGATGGTAGGAGTCACATTGCCGGTTCCGCTGCAGGTCGGGCACGTTTCGGCGGTATTGATAACTACTTCAGGTCGTGCGCGCTCGCGGGTAATCTGCATGAGGCCGAATTTGGAGAGCGGCAGGATGGTATGCTGGGAGCGGTCCTTTCGCATAAAGTCCTCCATGGCTTTGGAGAGCTGACGCTTGTGCTCCAGATTCTTCATGTCTATGAAGTCAATCACAATCAGTCCGCCGATATCGCGCAGGCGGATCTGGCGGGCAATTTCTTCTGCTGCCTCGAGATTGACAGCGAGGATAGTCTGCTCCACATCGCCGGAGGTCATTTTATGTCCGCTATTGACATCAATCACATGCATGGCTTCGGTTTTCTCGATGATGAGATAGGCACCGCTGGACATGGTAGCGGTTTTGCCGAAGGAAGCCTTCACCTGTTTGGTGACGCCGAAAACTTCGAATACAGGTTTGGAGCCGGTGTAATGCTGGACAATATTTACCTGATCGGGGCTGATATTCTGCAGGTACGCCTTGATATCAGCGTACAGTTCCTTGTTATTGACGACAAT
>Ga0172372_10006177_pt1 | contig 16399 bp, 14 predicted proteins | sample LakKiv5m_2_FD_114544 | JGI IMG/M metagenome (GOLD analysis project Ga0172372, IMG submission 114544) | Freshwater microbial communities from Kabuno Bay, South-Kivu, Congo - kab_092012_9.5m | ecosystem: Environmental > Aquatic > Freshwater > Lake | place: Democratic Republic of the Congo...
TCCCATCAAAGGATAAAAACCTGTACCTACCACCCCCGCGAAAGCAGAGCCAATCGCAAATCCATAGAAGGAATGCAGTTGATTGGTTACCTGGCCCAAAAGACTGAAGGAAGAAAAATAGTTGACAATGGTCAAGGAAGTCATGACCACTGCCAAAGCAAGTACGCCATGAATCATCCAACGCTCCCATTGCCAGGCTTTTAAAGATGTATCAGAGAGGTGACGAAACCCATCACCGACTGTTTCTGCCAAGCCTCCGCAGCCACAGACCCAGGAACAATACCAGCGCTTGCCATAGAAGTAAGTAAATACCGGCACCCCAACCACAATCAGCAGTATCCCCCAGATCAACATGAATAGCCCAACTCCTCCACTTGACAGAAAAGTATCTAGCTGGTAATCGTAAAAGAAATCGTAATCCAAAGGCCAGATATTCTTGAAATCAAAATAGGGCTTATTCAACAAAACGAGTACCTCAGGAATAAGGAAGGCAAAGGCGGTTTGAAAGAATACCACCGAAGCCGTGCGCAGCTGCTGGTACTTGTTGTCTCGATACTTCAGGACCATCCGGATCCCCATCACGGCTATTGCCAAAGTGTACACCAAACCATACAAAAACCATTGGCTGGCAGGACCACCGGACAAGAATTGTGCAATGGGTTCCACCATCCAAACTAATGGACTGAGATAGGCTGGAAACCAGTACAAAATCACATAAAATCCAATCAGGTAAGTACCCGTAAGCATGCCTAAGACACCTCTATTCTTGAGCGAGGAATGAAATACTCCAGTATGTACCAAACTTGTATGCATGGACCCAGATCCAGCAAATTGAAAAAGTACTCCTCCCAAGACCAACATTCCTATCGAAAAGGCCAAACTGGTCCAAGGATGTGCACGAGCAGGTCCATCTCCAGCAGCTTTGGCCAAGGCAAATTCATAATCGTCCCAGATCACTTGATCCCAGGCTTGCTTGGCTTTCAGTTCCTCATTGTATGGGTCAAAATTGGAGGAATATGCCCTTAAAAAAGCATGGGTGGAAGGGTAACTTTGTCCAACCATGGGCTGCAGGAGTTCTGCTAACTTTTCCCGATGGGTCTCTTTGACTTGATCCAGCACCATTGCTTCCGTTAAGCGATAGCTACTCAAAAACGGCAGTGCAGTGAAGACCAACATGCCTAGTAGAAACAGAACAAGACCGACTGCTTGAATTCTCCTCATGGATTTGCCCCGAATATTTTTTGGAAGAAGGATTTTTTGGATGGGACGATTGCCCCTCCAAATTGCCGTTGATATGCGGCTTGTATCTCTTGGTGGTAAGGGGCGTAAAATTCTGGATCGAATACTCCCTTACCTAGCTCTTGCATGACTTTTTCCCCAGACCACTTTTCGCGAATCGCCCGATCAAAGAATTCATGACGCAAACGAAAACCCAGGTTCAAGACACCTAGGATTTTGCCTTCTTGGTCTAGGCTCATGCGGAAAGAAACTTTGCCGTCTCGATGTTCCCAGAAGAAATCTTGTACTCCATCTAGTGGTTTCGCTGACACACATCCATAGGTTTGGTATTCGATGGCGAAGAACTTTGCAGAATTGAACCATATACCTGGTTGGTAGGTCACCGGGGTATTGCAAAAATTATAAGCCAGCGTCTCCCCATGCATTCTACCCGTATACCAAACTTGCTCCAAAGTCTTTCTACCTGGCCCAGGAGGCTGCTCAAACTCGGCACAATCTCCAATAGCATATACATCAAGGACCGAAGATTCAAAAAATGCATTGACCTTCACTCCTTTGCCAATCGCCAAAACTGTGTTTTTTAGAAAATCCACATTCGGAGTCACTCCAGTAGCAATACCTACAAAGCCGCAGGAAATTTCTTCACCTGAAGTGGTCACTACCGCTCGAGCATTTCCTTGGTTATCTGATAGAATTTCTTTTAACTCCGTACCAAGTCGAAGGTCAATCGTATGTTCGCGGATATGTTTTTGCACCAAGTCTGCTTCCGCCTCGGGGAGAACCTGCTCCCAAAATCGATTTTCGCGAACCAAAAAGGTAACCGGGATTTTCTTGTAGGTCAGCATTTCAGCCAATTCAATTCCAATCAATCCTCCACCCACAATCACAGCACGCTCCATCGGCTGACTGCTGATGGCTTCAATTTTCTCCAAGTCTTGCTTGGAGTAAAGTCCTTGCACCCCCATCAACTGCTGTCCAGGCCATCCGAAGAAGGCAGGCTTAGATCCAGTGGCCAAAACAAGAACATCGTAGTTGAGTGTCTCTCCCGACTCAAAAACCAAGGTCTTAGTTTCAAAATCCAAAGTTCTTACCCATGCTTGCATCAGGTCGATTCGATTTTTCTTCCAAAAATAGGGTTCATAAGGCTGCGTATGTTCCCACTTCAACTGCCCCATGTACACGTACATCAGTGCTGTGCGCGAAAAAAAATAAGGAGATTCTCCTGAAATCACAGTAATTCGGGCTTGATCATCCCCTTTTCGCAAATGTCTAGCGAAGGTGATGCCCGAAATACCATTTCCAATAATCACAAAGTGACGAGAACTCATACGGCAAAGTTGAACCTAAACTTACCCAAAAATTCAGCTTACTCGTTTAAATTCCAATTGTAATCTAGAAAAGAGATGCGAGCATTCGGTGAAATCTTAACCTTGGAGTAGCGATTCAAAAATTCGATGAGCGTTCCTTTTTTGGTGAAATCCCCGTTAAACCATGAAAAAATGGAGGATAGTTGGGCAGATTGACTTGAAATTTTATTTCGACTCGTGTCATTGATAAAAGTTGTCGCCACGCGTGTCAATTGATTTTCAAGATTCGCAGCCACAAATGCCTCATTCAAAAGAGGCGGACAAGATACCGAAGCACAGTTGATGGCAAAATGAATTCGTGGCTCATCAAATTCCTTTCGCAAGATGCTGTGTTCTACCTCATCCAAACTCATGTCTACGCCAGCAATTTTGAAAAATTTGTAATGCCACACATCCTTGATGAGGGGGATTTTAATTCTTGGCCCCAAGTCGCGTATGCTTTTGGTAGGATAAAAATCGACAATCAACTTCACCGTATAGGCATTGTAAACATTGATCCAATAGGCAAGCTGCTCATTTTTAGACCATTTGCTTCGGTCAGGAGCATTTTCAGAAAGTAGTTTGAGGTAGCTTTCCAACTTTGGTTTTTCTCTGATAAAGCCTTTGTAATCCACTTGCCCGTTGGGTTTGACATGCGTCTTGAGCAACTCATTCCAAAGCTGGTGGCTGGGCGGTTTGCTACCTGCTTTTCCCACGACGGGACTATTGCAGGAAACAAGAATAAGAAGCAATAGCAAGAAAGAAATTCGAGAAATTAAAGTCATGTGGAGCTAAGAAATGAAATTTTGGATTTTGGTTCTGTTGGACGGAACAAAGTTAGTACACTTTTTCTCCTCTGCTCAGCCAAACACTCCAAGGCTTGGAATAGGTATGTACTTTCAGCGTTGGCTTTCCATTCACAAATACGGTACGTCCCTCATTTACCCAATGAAGGATGCCACCATAAAGATTGTATACTTTTTTAAATCCTGCTTTTTGAAGTGTTTTTCCAATCTCCTCAGATCGTGCTCCTACCGTACAGTAAATAAGCACGGGTTTATTTTTATCCAATTCAGCAACTGTTTTCAAGGTAAAGGTCTCATGTCCCACCCATTTTGCATCTTTCAAATGGCTGACCTGATACTCGACTTTTTCCCGAGCATCGAGTACCTGATAATTTGTCAATTCAATGATTTGCTCAGGCTTGAGCACTGGGAAACTGGAATCATACATTCCCTTCAACAGCGTCTGGTAAGGTAAAGACTGTCCATAAGCCTGCAATCCCAAAAACAGGAAGCAACACAAGAAGGTAAGTCTAAATGGATTCATAGAAGCAAATTTAATCAACTAACTCCAATTGAACCATTCTAGTTCTGACTACGCATAAAAATCTGAAAGTCGGACCAATCCTTTCTTGTCTTTAATTCTAATTTTCTTGCCATCAAGCTCAATCAATCCATCTTTATTAAATTCAGATAGCAATCGGATTACTGATTCTGTTGCCGTTCCCACCATCCCGGCAATTTCTTCTCGACTGAGTAGGAGGTCTATTTGTTGATGTATCCCACCATCCACTCCATAGGTATTGGCCAACTGCAGAAGCAAAAAAGCAAGCCTTTCACGAATGCTTTTTTGGGAGGCGTCTACCAGTTTTTCCTCCATGACACCCAGCTCGTGACTCAATTGCTTGGTAATCCGTCGGAAAAAATCAGGGTTCTTCATCATGGAGCCTAAAAATGCTTCTTTGGGAATAAAGCAAATTTTAGCATCCTTAATTATCGTAGCAGAGTTGCTGTAACTCTCTTCCCCTAGCAAAGCATGGTAGCCTAAAAAGTCCCCTTCTTTTGCCAAGTATAAAATCTGCTCCTTCCCATTGGAAGCTGTCTTGCATACCTTGACAACGCCTGAATTCACACAAAAAATCCCCAGCGGCTTGGTGCCTTCATAGTAAAGAATCTGCCCTTTACGATGGGAAACTAGATTTTTGACCTCTGAGATAGCACAGAGTTGGGTTTCCGGAAGTGCAGAAAAAAGGGAATGCTTCCGTGAACTGCAAAGATCGCAGGGTAGAGTTGAAATTGTAGCTTGCATAGATATACTCTTTCTTAAAAAATTTTAGAAAAGTTAAAAAAAATCAAACATAAATGCAATTTTAATTTTTAGTTTGGGATAGGCGGCAGGTTACTTTGCTGCACATATTTTCCTTCTTCCTCCACATAACCCATAAAAACATGCCTTTTTCCATTGCTTAGTACAATAAATGGGCATTTCAGGGTTTGATTGTATGCTATCGCCTGGGAAAGTACTTTTTGGTTGATCTCAATTTCGGGGGCTTTGCATTCAATTAAAAAGTAAGGAAGACCGGATCGATCAAAAACCAATAAATCGGTCCTTTTCTGTAATCCGTTATAGACCAATCCTTTTTCACTAGTAACCAATCCTTTCGGGAAATTTTGGTGATCGATAAGAAATCGGATCCAATGTTGCCGCACCCATTCCTCTGGGGTAAGTACCAAATGCTTTTTGCGTAAAAAATCGAAAATAAACACCTGATCTTCTTTTTTGAGAAGTTGGGGTTCGAAAGCAGGTAAGTTGAGTTCAGGTAAGGAAATCACAGGGACAAGAGTTGGTTCCCACTGCAAATTATGGCTTTTTACCTAGAATTCTAGTTACTTCTTGGCACCATCTGCTTCCTTAATTTCAAAATTTAAATAAGGCCCAATTTTGCTAACCCACTCTGCTTTAAAAATTCGAATCTTCAACAGATCATCTAATTGTCGGAAGGGGCCATGTTGCAGACGATAGGCAACTACCACTTTGGCTTCTTGGTAACTGATGTAAGGATGTGAAGCCAGTTCTTCAATTGTAGCTCGATTGATGGATAGCTTGCGAATGGGGGCAGCATCAAAATCAAAATATTCCCAAATGACCGGAATGACCTCCGGCTTGAGCCCATACACTTCATTTAGCTGGGCTAGTTGAGTAAACCCGCCTAAATTCTCCCGGTGCTTAATGATCCTTCCTGCCGTCAATGCGCCGATACCAGGCACAATTTGCAAAAGCACGGAATCCGTTTCGGAAAAAGGTAGGCGTTGAATCCGCTCAGAAACTTTTGTAGAATGAGACCGGGTGATGGTATCCTGGAAATTGAATGTAGGCAAAGGGGATACTGAAAGTAAAAAGCCAGCCTGTTCCAGACTATCTACTACATGAAGATACTGCAAGTATATCGCTGTGGCCTTTTGATTTTTTGCCCAAGCAAGCACCTGAGAAGCGGCCACTAAGGCCATTAAAAAAGGAATTAATAGCAAAAATCCTCGAGATTCTTTTGCTGAAAATCCAAGATGAGTTTTAGTCCAAAAAATTACGCGCTGCCACATGAAATGAAGTTAAAAAAGTATCTAAACTGAAGTTACAAGTTCTAGGCTTTCAAACCAAATGTCCTCCAGGCTAACAAACTCAATTTATTATTTAGATTGATTTTAAATTAAAGAACTCTTGCTAGAAAGAAACTTTTGAGGGAGCTGTAACTGTTAAATTTGCATCCTTAGAAATTCATGATGCAAACCAGATTTAGAGTTGTCAGTTTATCCCATAAAAGCGCTCCCGTTCACATCCGAGAGTTAATTTCCTTGGATGATGCGGCCATTGAACGTCTACTGCTCAAACTCAAGGAATTTTTTAGTGTAGGAGATGCATTGGTGCTCTCCACCTGCAACCGAACTGAAGTCTATTACAGTCACGAATCGGATCTCAGTGTTGAACTTATCAAGTTGATCGGGATCGAAAGAGGATTAACTGACGCAATTAGCTACCTCGATTATTTTCAAGTTTTGAATAACGAATCGGAGGCAGTCACTCACCTATTTCGTGTATCCATGGGCCTTGAGGCACAAGTGATTGGTGACATTCAAATCTTAAATCAAGTCAAAAGATCCTACCAAACTGCAGCTGACCTAGATCTTGCCGGTCCATTTTTACATCGCTTGATGCACACCATTTTCTTTACCAACAAGCGGGTAGTGCAAGAAACTGCTTTCAGGGATGGCGCCGCCTCTCTTTCGTATGCCACCATTGAATTGATTGAAAGCCTTACCCAGAATATTTTTCAACCTAGAATTTTATTGATTGGCTTGGGGGAAATTGGAGAGGATGTAGCCAGAAATATGGTGCATCTTCCCACTGCACAAGTAAAAATTGCAAACCGAACCCTTGCCAAAGCAGAAGAAATTGGACTTCCACTTGGTTTTGAAGTCATCGCCTTTGAATCCTGCCTCACAGCCATTGAAGAAGCAGATGTAGTAGTTTGTTCGGTACGAATGCCCGAACCATTCCTTACCAAACAATTGATTGAGGGACTCAACATCCCAAGCTACAAGGTCTTGATTGATCTTTCCGTACCGCGAAGTATTGAAACTTCCGTCGAAGAACTTCCCGGGGTAGTACTATACAATGTGGACAATATCCAAAGCAAAGCTTCGGCAGCGCTACAAAACAGATTGGAATCCATCCCTTCAGTTGAAACGATACTCGAAGAAAGTATTGAGGAGTTTGGTGCTTGGCAAAAAGAAATGGTCGTATCCCCTACCATTCAAAAACTAAAGCAAGCCTTGGAGCAAATTCGCCAAGAAGAAATGAGTAGGCATTTGAAAAATGCGGATGAAAAGGAATATTTGTTGATTGATAAAGTCACCAAAAGTATGATGCAAAAAATACTGAAGGTACCCGTGGTTCAATTGAGAGCTGCCTGTCAGCGAGACGAAGCAGCAGAAATGATTGAGCTAATTACAGATCTCTTTGACTTGGAAAAGTCAAAAAATGAGAAAGAATAATTTCTACCTTGATCCCCTCAGGTAGAAATCCATAATTTCACTATCTTACTATTTAAATGCCATGAGAAATCTGTTTTACCCAGTTTTAGCAAGCTTTCTATTCTTGGCGACTCCTAGCCTGGGACAAACCTGGGAAGTCTACGACTTTAGTGGAAGCCTCCAGACCAGTGCAGACTTTCAGGATATCGATTTAATTGGTCAATCCGTAAGTGTTGGGAAAAATCCAGGCGGATTATTTCTACTATCTCCAGATTTAAGACCTGTAGTAGATCTTCAAGGTCAGGAAGTAGTGCACTACCTCAAACCTTGGATTTTAGTCAAAGGACCCAAAGGAATTGGAGCCTTCCATGAGTATGGTCAACTTGCCCTACCCTTGGAATACGAGGAAATCCTTACCTACACCAATCGCCTTTTGGCCAGAAAAGGCAAAGAGTATTGGGTATTTGAAAAGTCTACAGGGAAAGTTAAATGGTTGGGGACTGCTGAAGATGCCAAGCTCACACGAAATGGGCAAGTGATCCTAAAAAATCAAGATCAGTTTTTTTTACCCCTATCTACAACCCCTGATAAATCGTATGAATTGCTCATTGAAAACCAAAGTAATTTTCTTTTGGCAAAAGAAGCCTCAGGCTACGGTCTGATTGATCAATCCGGAAGTTATGTTCTGAATCCTGTGCTCGACCAGTTGGAGTACACGCGTGGAGATAATTATTTTGGCTATGATGAAAATCAATACCTATTGATTCGAGGGTTTGAAGAGCGCGCTCAAGTTCGCTACAACTCCTACCACAAAATCACAAAAGACGGCGATCTTTTGCTAGAATACATCCACGGCAAATTGAGACGAGTGCTCGAGGAAGAAGGGATCTTACTCGATGCAGTGGGAATGGAATCTGTGAAATTGATTGGCCCCGATGCATTCAACATTAAATTCAGAGAAAATAAATTAGGACTACACGGAAAAAACGGATGGTTGGTGTCTCCCAACTCGGATGCAGAGTGGATTGGAGTAGGTACTGAGGGACTTTTCCCTGCCCTCAAAAATGGCAAATATGGCTTCCTAGACGCCGCTGGAAAATGGGTTATTGCGCCTAGTTTCTTGGAGGTCGGGACTTTTTCAGAAAAATTCAGCGCTTACAGAAATTCGGCTACCTGGGGCACGATCAATACCGAAGGGAAAATGGTTGCTGAAGCGAAATGGGATAAAATAAACAACTTCATTGGAGGAGTAGCCATCGCTGAATCAGCAAACAAACACTACCTAATTCTACCAAATGGCGAGCTCGCTTACCCAGAAGGATTGGATAAAATAGAACGATTAAAAGAGGGATATTATTTGGTATCCAATAACACTAAATCTGGCCTTCTAAATTATCAAGGCAAGCAAATCCTTCCAATCACTTTTGATCAGATTCAAGTAGAAAATAAAGATTTTTTCATTGTTTCACAGGAAGGACTTTCTGGAGTTATGAGAGCAAGTGGAGCTGTGTTTTTGCCCCTTCAATACACACAAATAGCAATTGATTGGATTGAACAAAAAATACTTGCAAAAGCCCAACCAGAAGAAGTGGTTGAAGAAAATCCGGAAACAAGTCCAGTAAAAGCTCCCCTATTAAAAAGAAAAAAGGGAGCTTAAAAACTCCCTTTTTGTTTTATTGATTAGGATTTCGAAGGTCCTGAATCAGTTGAATCCTTCCCTGATTTGGCGATGGAATCACGCATAGCCGTGTCAGACTTTACATTTTCCATTTTGTAGTAATCCATCACGCCAAGCTGACCAGAACGGAATGCCTCCGCGATTGCCTTTGGAATCTCTGCTTCGGCCTCAATCACCTTGGCACGCATCTCCACATTCCTAGCTTTCATTTCCTGCTCCAAGGCTACAGCCATGGCTCTACGCTCCTCAGCTCTTGCCTCAGCCACTTTCAAGTCCGCAGAGGCTTGATCTATTTGAAGCTTAGCTCCAATGTTAGCCCCTACATCGATGTCTGCGATGTCAATAGAGAGAATTTCAAAGGCTGTGCCTGCGTCAAGTCCTCGGGATAAAACCAACTTAGATATTTTGTCAGGATTCTCCAACACAGACTTGTGATTTAAAGAGGAACCGATAGAAGTGACGATTCCCTCACCTACACGTGCCAAAATGGTTTCCTCACCTGCACCACCTACTAGCTGTGCAATGTTTGCACGAACGGTTACTCTTGCCTTAGCCACCAACTGAATTCCATCCGCTGCCACTGCAGCCACATTAGGAGTATTGATCACCTTGGGGTTAACCGATATTTGAACTGCCTCAAATACATCTCTGCCTGCCAAGTCAATCGCAGTAGCCTGCTTAAAACTTAAGACAATATTGGCTTTATCTGCAGAAATTAAAGCACGAATGACGGTGGGAACATTTCCTCCAGCTAAATAGTGGGTTTCCAAGTCATTGGTAGTTAATTGCAAGCCAGCCTTGGTCGCTGTAATCATTGCATTAACAATCAAGCTTGGTGGCACTTTTCGAATTCGCATACCAATCAACTCCCCGATTCCAACTTTTACATTCGAAAATTGAGCCGTAATCCAAAGATTTACAGGAACAAAATACAAGAAGATAAAAAGGAGAACGATGCCAGCAAAGGCAGCAATCAAAACGAATAATGAACTGTCTTCAACCATATTTTTTTAGTTTACACTGATTTTATTGTTTTCAATTTTAATGATAGTCACTGGGCTATTCACCTCAATAAACCCAGACTCAGACTTCACCTCTACCCAAAGCTCATTAAATGATGCTTTCCCGTAAGGCTTGATATCTGAAACTGCCAATCCCTTCATTCCTATTTCTAGTCCATCTGTTCTGCCATCGAAAGCTCCGCCCGACTGGGTTGACTTGAGCGAAAATTTCTTCCAAACGCCTGCACTAAATCCATACCAAATAGCTCCAAAATTGATCGCCAAAGAAATTCCAGTAATCCCTAAAGCAACCGAATACTCAAAATTTAGAAATGCAAAAACAAGCCCCGCTCCACTTACCAAAAATCCGAAAATACCCACCACTGTAGTCCCTGGGATAAATATGATTTCAACCAATAGCAAAATTAAGCCAATGAGCAGCAGCGTACTTAAGACTAAAATTTCCATAAAAATAAGATGAATAGCCTCTAATCTACAGGATTCTTATGAATTCTTACCGAAAAATAAAAAAAACCGATCTTTTTTCGGGTTTTTCTTTTGCTTTCGAAATCAATAGGCTTTTGCAAAAAGCACCCTACCGGAAGAAGGCTTTCCACTAAACACGCAGACTCCTTGTTCGGGGAGCTGATCCAGAGGAATGCAACGGATGGTGGCTTTGGTCAGTTCTTTAATTTTCTCCTCTGTCGCAGGGGTTCCATCCCAATGCGCCGAAAGAAAACCAGCTTTTTCCTCCAATACCTGCTTAAATTCTTCCCAGCTATTTACTTCGGTGGTATTGTTTTTTCTAAAATCAAAAGCCTTTTGGTAAATTCCTTCTTGAATTTCTTCCAATAAGCCTCCTATTTTTTGAGCTATTGGCATCTCCTCCCATTGGAAAGATTCCTTAGTCAAGGTATCTCTTCGGGCTATTTCTAAGGTCTTATTTTCTAAATCTCTTGGGCCAAGCGCGATCCGAACAGGTACGCCTTTCAGTTCGTACTCCGCAAACTTCCATCCTGGCTTCTGGGTGTCTCGATCATCGTATTTGACAGTGATGCCAGCTTTTCGGAGCTCAGCCATGATTTCCTTCGCCTTCACCGAAATCATCGCTAATTCTTCCTCTCCTCTATAAATCGGTACGATGACCACTTGAAATGGCGCAAGGTTGGGAGGCAACACCAAGCCGTTATCATCCGAATGTGCCATAATCAAGGCACCCATCAAACGCGTACTCACTCCCCAAGAAGTTCCCCATACATATTCTAGCCCGCCTTCTTTGGTTGCAAACTTCACCTCAAATGCCTTGGCAAAATTTTGTCCTAAAAAGTGAGATGTCCCTGCTTGAAGTGCTTTGCCATCTTGCATCAATGCTTCAATACATAAGGTTTCATCTGCGCCAGCAAATCGTTCGCTCTCGGTTTTTTTACCCTTCACAACTGGAAGCGCCATAAACTCTTCCGCAAACTGGGCATAGATATTCATCATCTGCACGGTCTCAGCCATGGCTTCATCTGAAGTGGCATGCGCAGTGTGTCCTTCCTGCCACAAAAATTCGGTTGTTCTCAAAAACAAACGGGTTCGCATCTCCCAGCGCACCACATTGGCCCATTGATTGACTAACAATGGCAAATCTCGGTAAGATTGAATCCAATTTTTATAGGTACTCCAGATGACTGTTTCTGAAGTAGGGCGAACAATAAGCTCCTCTTCCAATTTCGCTTCAGGATCCACAATGACCCCTGAGCCATCTTCTGCGTTTTTTAAGCGATAGTGCGTGACCACAGCGCATTCTTTGGCAAAGCCCTCCACGTGACTGGCTTCCTTACTCAAAAAAGACTTGGGAATAAATAGTGGGAAATAGGCATTGGAATGTCCTGTTTCCTTGAACATCCGATCCAATTCAGCCTGCATTTTCTCCCAAATGGAATACCCATAAGGCTTAATTACCATGCATCCTCTTACCGGAGAATTCTCAGCCAAATCCGCTCGTTTAACCAATTCATTGTACCACAGGGAATAATCTTCACTGCGTTTTGGAAGTCCTTTACTCATTTACTTGTTGTATAGAAAGAAAAGTGTTTATTTTGATCAAAAGGAAGTACAAATATAACCCAAAAAGTACAACCTCTGCTTGGTCATTCCGTATAACCCAGCATAAATCTACTTCACCCATGAAGAAACTAGCTTTTATTTCCGCCTCTGCACTACTGTGCACTTCGGTCTTGGTCTCCTGCACGTCAAACAAGATGGCAGTGAATTCCTTCGACGATAACTTGTATTTCATGTCGGCAGACGTGAAAAAGGCAACCGAAAATGCAGTTGCAAATAATCAGCCTGCTACCTTTCAGAACCTAGCCAATTCAACTGTGGTCCCACAGGAGAATTTCAGCTCCAAAAATGTCAATCCAGAATACCTTTCTAGATATGGGCAGCAAAATACCTCTTCCAAAGAGGATGTGGTCTATTTTGAAGAAAATCAATCTGCTACTTCCAATTCCACTCCGAACATTGACATTTACAATACCTTTCGGGTTTCGAATTTCAACTCGGGATGGGGAAATTCAGGCTGGGGCAACTCTGCATTCAATTTTGGTTACAGTCCATTTGGAATGGGAATGATGGGAATGAGTCCATTCGGAATGGGAATGTATGATCCATTCTGGGGCTCAGGATTAGGATTTAGACCTGGATTCAATATGGGACTAAACTTTGGATGGGGTAGACCTATGTTTTCCCCCTTTAATCCCTACATGGGATGGGGTGGGTTCTACGATCCTTTCTGGGGAGGAAACTCTTGGGGTTCTTCTTGGGGAGCATGGGGTAGACCAATTTACGCTACTGGACCGATCATAATCGTTCAAGGAAGTGAAAATGGCGGACGTAATGTGGTGTATGGCGCAAGACCTAGTCGTGGGTCATCCATGGGCAACGGTGCTGGAGGTGTAGCACAATCTACCGGAACTCCCAATACTGCTAGAGCTCAAGCTAGAGAAAATGTAGCCAACTCTTCTGGCGCATCTCCAAGAAGGTTAGGTTCAACTGAAACTAACCGTTCTGCCACTCGTGACTTCAGTACTTCACAAAATGACTACTATTCCTCAGGAAGAAGTCGTGTAACTAGTGACACAAGAAATGTAAACTCAGCTGCTTCGAGCAGAAGTGAAATTACACCTTCTCGGAATTCAGCACAATCCGCAAGACCATCTTCTACCCCAGGTAATACTGGAAGAGGTTATTATGGCAGCCCAAATACGGGTTCATACGATACAGGAGCTACTCGTTCGACCAACAGCAGTCCTTCCTACAATAGATCCACTGGATCAAGTAATGGGGCAAGTCGTTCTTCCTATGGTCGAACCGAGTCAAACGGATACAGCACAGGAAGCGCACCGAGCAGGTCAAGCTCCAACTCGTCAGACTTTAGTGCGCCGAGCAGATCTAGTTCTGGAGGTGCCATGAGCGCTCCAAGTAGAAGTTCTAGCGGATCCTCAGGCAGCAGTAGCTCAGGAGGATCCAGAGGAAGGGGGAATTAATTCCCCTTTTTTTTTGGATAATTTATCCGAAAACACCCACAACTTCGTTACTAATCCAAATAACCCTTTTCTACATGAGGTTACTTACATCCTTTCTTTGCCTTAGCCTGTTCACCGCAGGTACAGCAGTAGCTCAAAGCGGCTACTTTGAAGACGCCTATAGATTTAGTAAAGCAACTCCGGCTGGCTCAGCAAGAATTATAGGTGTCGGGGGGACACAATGGTCACTAGGTGGAGATGTGTCCAACCTAGCAGGTAACCCTGCGGGTCTAGGCTTTTTCCGGAACTCTGAAGCGAGTCTGAGTATAGGCTATGGACTTTGGTCCACTGATGCAAGCTATTTGGATCAAACTAAATCCCATTCTACTTCTGATTTCTCACTTCCCAACTTGAGCTTTGTGGGTGCAAATCCAAAAGGCCCACTAGAAAAAGGTGCCTTCAAAGGAGGAGCATGGGGCTTCAGCATTCAACGCATCGCCAATTTCTCGAATGAATTCGGATACTATTCCGATAAATTGGGAAATAGCTCCATCATTGATTTTTATTTGGGAGACGCCTCGGGAGTGCCTGAAAGTCAAATTGAAAATCGCGGATTGACCGGTTTGGCTTATCAAACTTACCAAATCAATCCAATTACTGTAGATGCCAACGGGAAACCCATTACCAATCCCAATTCCTACGACTCTTTCGTCCTGGGTCTACCATTTCAAGACGAAAATATTAACCAGGAAGGAAGTGCAAGCCAAATTAATTTTGGCTATGGTGCCAACTTTAACCACAAACTTTTCATTGGAGGTAGCCTAGGGATACGCTCCTTGGAATTTTCCTCCATCAAAAAATACAATGAAGAGTTTGCGAATGAGCCGCTAATCAATTCCGCTTTGCTAGAAAACTTGTATATCAATGGCACGGGAGTGAACCTGAACCTTGGTTTGATCTACAAACCTATCGATTACGTAAATCTGGGATTTGTGCTTCAGACACCCACTTTTTTTGCTCTCAATGAAGAATATGATGCAAGTCTAACTGCAACTTATGATAACTATTTTTTCGCACCAGAAAATAAGACCTTAGGTACTGAAAATACAGTTTCGGACGTTTTTTTGAGTACATATGGACTCAGAACTCCATTTAAAATTGGAGGTGGAGCCACAATCTTTCTGGGTAAACATGGATTCATCTCTGCTGATGTGGATTGGGTAGATTACAGCATAGCCAGAATCAGTTCTTCAGATTTCAACGAAGACCCAGACAACCAAGTCATCCAAGATTTGTATACCAGCACGGTCAACTTTAGGTTAGGTGGTGAAGCCAAAATTGAACGATTCAGAATTCGGGCCAGCTATGGCTATGCAGGAGATCCCTACCTTAATTCTTCACTTGATCAAAGCACACAGCTACTTTCCGGGGGATTGGGCATTAAATTTGATTCCTTCATCCTAGATTTTTCTCTGGTAAACCAGAAGTTCAATAGCCGATACCGAAGTTATAAAGTACTGGATAAAAACGGCCTGAACTATGGCCCCTTGACCGAAATAAAAAATTCAATAACCTCAGCGGTAATTACTGTAGGATTTAACTTTTAAGTCTAGAAATCAATTCGACCAATAAAAGCTCAGCGGAAAAATCTTCTCCGTTGAGCTTTATTTTTGATTGATTGTAGAAATATTCTCGGGATACCAACAAAGACTTGAGTTTTAAAGTAAGCTCTCCTTGATCCAAACCTTGGAATAAAGGTCTCTGTTGTGCCTTGGAGCTTTGCAGCCGACGAGAAATAGATCCCAATGGCACATCCAAATAGACTGAGATGGCTTCGGCATTGATCAAATCCATGTTGTCATTGAAACAAGGAGTACCACCCCCTGAAGCCAAGATAAAAGCACGATCTTGCTTTAAAGTATCTTTGAGCACCAAAGATTCCCATTCTCGGAAAGTCCCCTCTCCATGCATTGAAAATATCTCCGAGATCTTGAGTTGGTACCGCTCTTCAATCAATTGGTCTAAATCCAAAAAAGGAAAATCCATTTCTTTAGCGAGTTGCCTACCAAAGGTGCTTTTCCCCGATCCGGGTAATCCTACCAATACAACTTTGAGCTGCTTATTCATCAAAACAAGTCAAGTACCTCCAAGGCCTCTGGCGTATTGTTGTGGTGGTATTTACCTACCACTACCCCATCTTTCAACAGCATAATTCCTGGATTGGCACGCATGATGGTTTTCACTACCGTAGCATCTGCCTGTAAGCCCTTTATCTTCCATCCATTTTTTGCGATTACCGCATCGATCTCTTCTTGTGTAGCAGCTGCCATAAAGATGATTTCAACGGGTGCTTTTTCGAGTGAGGCAAAAAGCTGGCTGAGTACATCGAGGTTAGCATCACTCATCTTTGTTAAGTTGCTGCTCAATAAAATCACTTTATTGCCTTGAAATAAAAATTCCGATTGATCTCCCTCGCCATTCCAAGCTGCAAAATCAGAGATTTTGGGCAATGCTTCTGGATTATTGAGGGTCATCTCTACAAACTCATAGCTTTCATCTGTAGGGTACTGATCCAAGTACACAAGCTCCCCTCCTTTTTTCATCACATAGGTATATAGCATAGGAGCGGATGGCTGCATGTTGACGGGGATATTCACTCCAATCTTATAGGCTCTGAAATCGATAAATGGCAGGTTTTGAATTGCATATACTGCCAAGCCTAGGGAGAGAAACAAACTTATCCCAGCCGTGTAATTTGCCCAGCGAGGGGCATTCTTGGGCAGATCCTTTCTGAAGAAAAACAGAAAGGAAA
>Ga0172372_10006178_pt1 | contig 16396 bp, 13 predicted proteins | sample LakKiv5m_2_FD_114544 | JGI IMG/M metagenome (GOLD analysis project Ga0172372, IMG submission 114544) | Freshwater microbial communities from Kabuno Bay, South-Kivu, Congo - kab_092012_9.5m | ecosystem: Environmental > Aquatic > Freshwater > Lake | place: Democratic Republic of the Congo...
CCCACCACCTCTCCGCCGTGCGCCGGCGCGCCCGCGCCGACCAGCTGGCCGCCTCCACCCCCACCTGGGCCCCCGAGGCCGCCCGACGCGAGATCTGGGCCGCCGAGGACGAGGCCGCCGACGACGAAGACGCCGCCGCGCTCGCCGAGGCCCGGCGGCTCGAGACGCTCCACGCCGCCCTCGCCCGCTCCCCCGAGCTGCCCGAGGTCCGGGAGGCCCTGGCCCGCTACCACCTCATCCGCCTCCGGGAGGCTCGCGCCAAGCGCTCTCCGACCGCCACGCGCCACGAGCACCTCCTGCGCCTGCACGACCAGGGGCGGTACCGCGCGTGGATCGAGGGCCGCAGCGACTTCGCGCTGGTGACCGACCCCGCCGGGGCCGAGGTGCGCGTGCGTCCGCTGGTCGAGCGGGACCGGAGGCGGGTCCCCGGGCCGGTGAGCTGGTCCGGGAAGACGCCGGTGAACGTGGAGCTGCCGCGCGGCAGCTACGTGGTGGAGCTGGAGGCCCCGGGGCGCTGCCGAGTCGATCTGCCGGTGTGCCTCGACCCCGACCATCCCTGGGACACGCTCCCTCCCGACGGCGCGGAGCCGGTGCCGGTGCCGCTGCCGCGCCCGGGGGAGCTCGGACCGGACGACGTCCTGGTGCCCGCCGGCTGGGCGCGCCTCGGCCCGCGCGAGGAGCGGACCTGGGTGTCGGCCTTCGTCATGCGTCGGCATCCGGTCACGCACGCGGACTACCTGTCCTTCCTGAACGACCTGGTGGCGCGCGGGGACGTCGCCGAGGCGGAGCGGCGGGCCCCCCGCGAGCGGTCGACGCGGCCCGATCAGCCCGGCCCGATCTGCTACGGCCGCGACGGCGACGGTCGCTTCCTCCTGGTCCCCGACGCGGAGGGGGATGTCTGGGACCCGGACTGGCCCGCCTTCTTCGTGGACTGGTTCGGGGCCCGCGCCTACGCCGCGTGGGAGGCCCAGCGCACCGGCGCCCCCTGGGACCTCCCCCGCGAGAGCTGGTGGGAGAAGGCGGCGCGTGGGGTGGACGGGCGCCGCTTCCCCTGGGGGGACCGGCCCGAAGTGGGCTTCGCCGCGGTGCGGGGAAGCCGGGAGGGTCGGCCGCTGCCGGCCCGGGTGGCCGAGGTCGCCACCGACCAGAGCCCCTACGGCGTGCACGGCCTGGCCGGGAACGTGCGCGAGTGGTGCCTCGACGTCTACGACCCACGGGTGTCCGCCGCCTCCGAGGCCCTCACCGAGCGCGTGCTCCGGGGGAGCGCCTTCTTCTTCGGGCTCCTGGACGCGCACGTCCGCCTGCCGCTGGCCGCGGGAAGCCGAGGAGACACCATCGGCTTCCGCCTCGCCCGCCCGGCCTGAACGGCCCCACCGCCACCGGTGGTGTACCATCCGCCACGCGGAGGTACGCATGTGGATCGCCTGGGTGGTCGTGGGGTTGGGGGGCTGTTGCCCCGGGTCGGATGGGTGCGAGGACAAGTCCGAGCCGCTACCGTGCCGGGTGGCGGGGGACCCGGGGACGGAGCCGCTGGAGGAGGAGCAGAACTGGGACGGGCTGGAGGCGGCGGGGGACCCGGACGCCGAGGTGGTGCTGGGCTGCGGCGAAGGTGAGGATCCCAGCGCGGGCTGCGAGACCCTCTTCCTGGACGCAGGGCTCTCCACCGCGGAAACCTACGACTGGTTCGCCATCGACACGGACGACAACGCCACCTACCTGAGCACGGACGGGGCGCTGGACATCAGCAGCGCGGATCTGCCGGCCACTTTCCACCTGGCGGCCCGGACCGGCAGCGCCTGCGACGGACTGGACGTGACGGTGTTCGCCCAGCCCGGGCTCACCGGCAATCGGCGTACGGTCATCAACCCCTCCTTCACGGCCGGCTCCACCTCGAAGACCACCTGCAACTTCACCGCCGGGATCGCCGGCTGCCTCGCCGGCACGACCGGGTTCGGGTACACCGGGAGCGACCGGGCCGGGGCGCTCCCCGCGTACTACTTCGACATGACGGGCGATGGAGTGGTCACCGACGTGGGCTTCACCAGCGGCACAACGTGGTCCTACGACACCGGCATCGACAGGATCACCGACTCGAGCGGCACGCTGCCCGGGGCCTATGCGAACGCCAACGGCCAGATCACGGTGAACGGTGTCGCACAGACCCAGTACATCATCACCGCCTGGAACGTGAAGGTGGGCGGCTCGCTCACCGTCACCGGGACGAAGTACGACTCCGGAGGTATCGGCCTGCCCGGCACCCCCTACTCCACCACCTGCAAGCTGGGGGGCAAGGGGACGGTGACGCTCAGCCCGTGAGGCGACGCGTGGGCCCCGTCAGGGGCCGACCGGCCGCGGGTTGCGGTACTCGACCTCGAGGTCCACCGCGTAGGCGGCGCCCCGGACCGGGAAGCGCGCGCCCAGGAGCGCCAGGCGGCACGGCTCCACGAGCGCGGCGAAGCCCCGGTACACGCCCACCGAGGTGGGCGCCCCGTCGGCGCCGACGAACACCCGGGCGTACATCTTGCCGGTGGGCAGATCCCCAGCGCCGGGCGGCATGTCGGGGACGAAGAGGGCTTGCATGCCCAGGTCGGCGAAGGGGACGAGCGACAGGCCGGGCGGAAGCTCCGGCGGGGCGTTGTCCACCTTGGGCGCGCGGATCGCCGCCAGCGAGGGTGGGGCGGCCCCGTCGGGAGGGAAGGCGTCCACCAGTTGGATGGCGCTCACCTGGCCGAACTCCACGTCCGAGCCAGCCTCGGAGCTCGACGCCGTCAGCCGGCCTTCGATCGTGAGGTCGCGCCAGGCCATGAGCCCGCGGCTCACGTCGATCTGCGTGCTCCCGATGACCCGGATGTCCACCGGCCGTCCCCCCGAGCTGGCGTCGAGCGCATCCCCCGAGGAGACGACGGCCCGGCCGTCGGTGTTGATCGAGTAGAGCCCGTCGGACTCGCCGATCGGCTTGTGGGTGAAGCTGCCGGCGCCCACCGTGCCCCGCTGGGTGATCAGGTTCCAGATGGGGGAGGCCCCCTTCTGCTCCCAGCCGCGCTTCCAGTCGTCCGGGTTGGTGGCGAGGGGGAAGTCGAACAGGGAGAACGCCCGCATCAGCAGGATGCGCTGATCCTCCTGGATGTCGCGCACCCGGGAATTCTCGGCCTTGAGCCCCTTCAGGTCGAACTCCTTGAGCCGACCGTCGGCGCTGAAGAACATCGCGATCCGAGCCGCGCGCAGGTCCGTGGACCACTCCGCGGAGACGCGCTCCATGTTGTCGGCCTCGGCGTCGGTGTAGCCCTCCCCGCTCATGCCCACCCAGGGGAGGCTGCAGAGCACCTCGAAGTTCTTCCCCACCGGCGTGGACACGCACTCGGCGTTCACCACCAGCTGCACGCTGCTGGCGCGCGCGTCCGTGTTCTGCTTGGCCTTGAGAAAGAGCCCACGGGGGGTGAGGATCGCCGTCTCGATGTGGTACCGGACCGGCTGCCCGGTCGGCCAGGTCCAGGTGGGGACCACGGCGTGAGCGTGGAGGCTCAGGAGGAGGAACATCGGGACTCCAGGCCGCGGGCGCGGCTAAAGCTTCTGACCGAAGCCGATCCGGAAGTTGAAGGCGTAGGTGTTCGACCCTTCGCCGGGGTACCCCGCCGCCTGGCGACCGGAGTAGAGGTCCACCACGAAGCGGAGCCAGGTCCCTTCGCCACCGCCCATGGGGACTCCGAAGGCGAGCGTGCCGCCGAAGCCCCTGGAGCCCGGGAGGAGCGCGCCGTAGGTGGCGCCCACGAGCAGGAGCGGCACCCCGGCGGTCGGACGCGGGATGTACGCCCCCACCCCGCCGTAGGGGCGGAAGTAGGCCGGCGTCTCGTTGTTGTCGGTACCCTCGGCGTTGGCGAACTCCATCCGCTGGGTGGGCGTGAGGTAGAGCGAGCCGCCCGCGAGGACGGCGAAGTTGTAGACGCCGAATTCCACGCCGAGATTCCCCGTCGGTGCGGGGGCGTTGACGTAATTCTCGTCACGCTGTGCGAAGCCCTGCGATCGGACCACGCCGATGCCCAGGTCGCCGGTGAGCAGGAAGGACACCGGGCTCGGCCGCATGAGCTCGGCGCCGCCGGAGTAGGGCACGAGCTCGGTGCGCCCCTTCTCGTCCACGGCCGCCAGGTACACCCGCGCCTTCTGCCCGCGCACGGTGGAGACCGCCTCGATGGCGTTGGCGACGGGGCCGGTGAGGGCGGTGTCGCCCGCGAGCAGCTTGGTGCGGGCCTCCGCCAGGTCGGCGGAGCTCACGGCGAGGGGGTAGCTGGCGTTCTGGCCCGGCTCGAGCACCATCTCCACCCGGCCGGCGAGGCGATTGCCCACCAGCGCGTGCACGTAGTGCCGCCCCGGCCAGAGCTCGAGCTCGGTGACCGACGGGTCCACCGGGCGCCCGTCCACCACCAGCGTGGTGCCGGGAGGATGGTCGCCGACGGCCAGGCGGGCCTTCGGGAGGCCCTTCAGGTCCTCCACGAGCTGCGAGATCACCGTGTAGCCGAGGCCGTCTCCCACCTCGTCGCGGGTCCAGACCTTCTCCGGGTCCAGCGCCACGGCGTCCAGGATCGCGCGGGGCACGGCGCGGGCGGCGACCATGGTGCGGTACGGCGCCGCCTCGTCGCCGCTCGCGAACTTCTGCTCGGGGAAGGCCTTGTAGCTGGCGGTCCCGCCCATGATGAGGGCGCGGAGGAGGGCGCTACGGTCGGCGTCGTCGCGGAGCACGGCCAGGCTCTCGGCGGCGACCTGGATCTGCTGGGCGATACCCTGCTCGACGTCGAAGTCGTCCCACCGCTTGCGACCGGTCTCGTAGGCCGAGTCCACCGCGAGCATCTTCAGCCGATCGTCCTCCGACCAGTCCCCCGGGCTCAACGCGAGGTCGGCCCAGGCCAGGTCGGTGGCGGTGCCCCCGGTGAGGCGATGCGCCTTGCCCTGGGCCTCGTTGCTCGGCAACGAGGGCTCCAGCCAGACCACCACCGCGGGGGCGAGCGGGCCCTCCGCCTTCGCGGCCCAGGCGTGGGTGGAGAACAGGAACAGCATCGTGAGCATGGACAACCCGGTCAGAACGTCGTGCCGATACCGGCCGTCAAGCCGAACACGGGAGCCACCGTAATCGGGTCTTCGTGGGCGAGCGACGGCTTGAAGGGCCAGATCGCGCCGACGCGCGCGTCCACGTCGATGAGCGGGCGCACGCGGGTGCCCAGCGGCTCGATCCCCGGGGCCTGGAACGCCCATCCCGCGTGGAGCGTGCTCTGGAGCGCATAGGGGACGTTGCTCCACCCGGCGCGGAAGCCCACCCGGGGCCCGAAGCCGATGCCCGCGTCGCGGCCCAGCACGACCGAACTGCCCATGAACAACATCCGGGCGACCTTGCGCTCGTTGTAGACGGGGATGGGCCGGGCCGTTCCGCTGCCGATCTTGCGGTCTTCCAGGACGTAGGCGTCGGGGTTCCCGGGGGTCCGGTAGGTCTCCACCCAGGTGGTCGTGTCGGAGAGGTTGAACTGCGCCTCGGCCCCGACGGTGACCATGAGCCGGTTGATGTGACCGCGCAGCTCGAGGTTCCAGGGCAGCCAGGCCGGATCGAGGTCGGCGTCGAGCCGCGAGGTGGGGTCGAGGAACTCCTCGGCCTCGTCCGGGTCCGACGGCGGCTCCACCGAGCTGTCGAAGGAGGGGCGCACCCCGTCGAAGGCGAGCCCGGCCGAGGTGAGCAGCGCGAAGCGCACCGGGAACTGGTCGCCGCCGCCGCGCACCAGCTGGAGGGTGGCGGTGGGCCGGTCGTAGCGCCAGATGTAGACCCGGTTCGGGTTCCCCTCCTCGGGGACGGCCACGTAGATCTCGGCCTTGTCGTGGATGCGGGCGTAGATCGCCAGGTAGTTCAGGATGTCCCCGTCCAGGGAGGGGGTGCACTCGTTGGGGTGCAGGAAGAGCTGCCGGAGGAAGTCGATGCCCATCTTCTTCCGCGCCGCGTCGCGCACGAAGTAGATCTTGTCCTCGAGCTTGGTGACCTCGAGGCGCTCCGACAGCCCGTGGCCCGAGTCCTGGCGCTTCAGGTAGATGTCCGTCCGGCCCAGGAAGACGTCGATCTGCCCCTTCTCGTCGGGGGAGGTGGCGATGCCGTTGAGCTGCACCTCGTACTCGGCGCCGAAGCCCTCCAGGTCGAAGTCCAGGCCTTCCTGCTGGAAGTCGATCTTCAGCGAGGGGAACACCCCCTGCTGGAGCTGCTGGAGCAGGACGGCCACCGACCCGCGCAGCTCGCTGTCGGTGAGCTTCGACATGAGCGCGGGATCCTGGAAGGCCAGGGTGGCCGCCAGGTAGAAGTAGTAGTTGACCGGCGTCTCCCCGATCTGCTCGTAGAACGGGGGGAGGATCTGGTTCTGGTTCTCGGCGGCGCGCCCGATCTGGGCGTACAGCAGGAAGAGCGGCTCCCTCACCTCGGGACGGTCCACGAACCAGAGCAGCTCGATCATGTCGCGCAGCTCCTGGGCCTTGAGCCCCCACCGATCCGGCGAGAGCTGGTTCCAGGGGATCATCGACACCTGCTCGACCGCGTCGCGGACGCGGGACACGTTCTCGTCGGGCACGCGCGCCGGCTGCATGGCGGGGACGACGGTGCGGTCCCGCACCTTCCGACCGTTCTGGTAGAGGTCCACCTCGGGGTAGAAGCTCGCGTCCGGGCGCACGATCGCCGAGCGCACCACGCGCTGCAGCACGGTGTCGGTGTAGTCGGTGTCGCGGTCGTACCAGCGGAGCACGATGACGCGGGGCTGCTTCTCCCGGCGGCGCGCCTCGGCCGCCTTCTCGGCGTCGGAGGGCTCGTCCACCGGCTTGTCCTTCTTCGGCAGTTCGACCCCTTCGGGGAGCCTCGGCGCCTCGATCGTGGGGGGCGCGGGGTAGGGCACCTCGGCACGCGCCGAGGGCACCCAGGCCGACAAGACCATCACCAGGACCCAGAGACGCCGCATCCGCCTACTCCGCCGCCGAGTCTACCCCGTCCCCTCGCCGAGGGGGGCCTCGCCGCTCCCCCGCCGGTGCTCACCCCCCGCAGGAGGTGGTGGTGCCGGTGATGGTGCAGGAGTAGCTGCCGCCGGCGCGGACCCCGAAGTTCGAGGCGGGAACGCCCTTGGGCACGCCCTTGCAGCTCACCCCCGTGGGCACGTTGGAGATGCTGACCCGGTTGCCGCTGACCGCCTTGCGCTCGCGGAAGCCGGTCGCGTCGCAGACCACCTCCACCGAGGCGGGGATCAGATCGCCCGCGAAGCTGATGGTGACCGTGCCGGTGCTGGCCGGCGCGGGCGTGGGTGCCGGCGTGGCCGGGGCCGGGGTGGCGGTCGTCGTGGTCTTGCGGGGGGTCCGCGGGGCCGCCTGGATGATGACCGGGTCGGCGGGGGGCTCCTCGACCAGCGGCGCGGCTTCGACCGGCGTGGGCGCGGTGACGGGACGGGGGTCCGTGGTCACCACCTCGTCGGCGTCGCGCGTACGCCAGAGCCAGATGCCCGCCACCGCCACGAAGGAGAGGCAGGCCAGCGCGAACATGGCGAGGAGCACCGCCCACACCCGCCACGAGACGACCCGCCCTTCGCTGGGCGTTGACTCGACCCGCACCGGCGTGGGCGCCGCCGGGGCCCCTGCCACCGGGCCGGTGATGACCGGCGCGGGCGCGGGAGGCGGCGGCGCGCCGACCGGAGCCGAGGGCGCGGGGCGCGGCTTCTCGGCGCGCGCCGGGGTGGGGAGCGCGAAGAAGGCGGTGGCGGACGGATCCGAGGACGGGGAGAGATCGCGACCGTCCGGGGTGAGCGGGAGCATGCCCGTCTCGTCCGGGGCCCGCGCTCCGACCACCTTCGGGCGGGGCCGGGGGGCTCCGCCGACACCCTTCACGGAGGGGGGCGGGTCGTCGTCCGTGCCCGGAGACACGGCGACCGGGAGCCCGCGCGCGCGGCGCACGGGCACGGTGCGGGGAGAGGCCTTGGGGTCGGGGTCGGACATCGACGCAGGGATCGTCACCTCATTCGACCCCGGGGCGCAAGGGTGATTCCCGATTAGATCCGAACGCGCCCGCGCAGGAGCCTCAACGCGTTCACGAACGCGGCGGGGAGGTAGGCCAGCACGACGAAGCAGGCGAGGAGGCCCAGGGCGGTGACCAGCGTCGCCGCGAGCGGCGCCCGGCGGGTCCACCCGTCCTCGTCCGCCACCCCCGGCGGCCCGTCGATCCACCCCGAAGGCTGGAACACCAGGTTGGCCGTGGGCCCTCCGGCGGTGAGCAGGCGGAGCCGGCTCTCGAAGCTGCGCCGGAGGTGGAAGGGGTCCACCTGGTAGCGCGCCTCGAACCACCCGTAGCGGGTGGCCGCGGCCGCCTTGAAGGCCTCGGCGAGGCCGCGGGTGTCGCGGCGGACGAACACCGAGCCGCCTCCGGTGCGGGCGATGCGGTCCAGCGCCGCGTTGTCCACGCCGGCCCGCTCCAGCTCCCCGTCGATGCGCACGTCCCCGAAGCCCTTGCAGATCTGGCTGGCGCGGACGCTGGTGGACTCGATGACCGGCACGTTGCGCCACGCCGCCCGCCCCAGGCCCACCGTGAACACCAGCGGGCGCCGCTCCAGGCTGGTCCGGGTGCCGCGGCGCACCTCGTCCAGGTGGGCGAGGAGGCGTTCCAGGCGCGGGGCGTTGGTGGCGCAGACGTCGTCGCCCGACTGGTTGTTGAAGCCGTCGGTCAGCGCGATCACCACCGGCTCGCGGGTGCGGGCGGTGAGCGAGCGGGCCACCTCGGGGACGTCGAAGAGGCTCCCGGTGGCGAACTCCACCGCCTGGTAGAGCCAGGTGTAGCCGGCGCTGACCTGGAGGTGATCCCGGACGAGCCCGGTCCACTCCGCGGCGCTGGTCACGACCCAGCGCCCACCGAGCGGGCGCGGCGGCCCCTCGCCGGAGAAGACCAGCGGGATGACCGCGTTCTGGCTCTCGGCGCCGAAGAAGGCGTCCACCACGTCGCGCCGGGTCAGCGCCGCCCGCACCAGGTCCATGCGGGTCTGGCCCTTCCCCTCGTCGTCGATGGCCATCGATCCCGAGGCGTCCAGCAGGAGGACGAAGAGGCGCGGGGTGCGCTCCGGGTCGTGGGGGATGATCTCCACCCGGACGTCCTCGCCCTCCTTCACCTGCTGGCTCTTGTGGAAGATCTCGACGTTCTCCTCGGTCAGGGCCGCCGCCTTGGGCTGTCCGTCCAGCTCGAGCCGGAAGGCCAGGCGCACCTGCCCGGTGGCCCGGTCCAGCCAGGGCACGCAGGCCTCCACCTCGTGGACCACCGCGGCGCACTCGTCCGCGTCCCGGAACACGCGCACCGCGAGGTCCCGGCGGTTGGCGACCTGGGCGGCTGGCGCATCCAGGCGCGCGGTCGTCCCGGGGACCGGGTCCAACGCCGCGCCGCAGCCGAGGAGGGCGAGGACGAGCGCGGGGCTCACGCCTCGTCCACGGGCAGGCGGACGAACTCCACCACCGAGGTCCCGTCCCCGAGGACCACGCTGTCCCCCGACGACAGCGGCGTCTCGAGGGGGGCGGGGCGGGCGGGGTCGTAGCGGAGGTCGATCCGCTCGAGGAAGCGGACCACGTGCGTGCGACCCTGCGTGAGCCCCCGCGCCCGGTAGCCGCCTTCGCCGTCGGCGCCGATGCTGACGTGCAGCTCGCTGACCTGACCGTCCTCCGGGAGCCGCAGGTCCAGGCCGCGGCGCCAGTTGCCCACGAAGCGCTCGCGGGCGCGGCCGTCCCGACCGTCCACCGGCACGCGGGTGCCGAACAGCACGGGCGAGACCACGCGGATCCAGCCCACGTAGAGCTCCTCCGGAAGGCCCCAGCCCAGGGCGCCGAAGGTGGCGGCGAACGCGATCGCGCCCACGCAGGAGCCCCAGTAGAGGTCCATGGGGCCGACGCTGAAGCGGGCGTACCCGGCCACGTACCAGGCGGCGGCCCCGGCGAGCCCCGCCGCGAGCCCCGCCCCGAACTGGACGAGCAGGCCCCGGCCGCGCCGGGCCGCGGCGCAACAGAGACCCACCATGCCGCCGGCCAGGAGCCAGTGGGCCAGGTGGTAGCGCAGCGACACCAGGCTCGCCTCGCCGGCGTCCGCCTCGCCGAAGAGCAGGGGGGCGATCCAGCGACCGTGGATCATGAGCCAGAAGGTGGTCCCGAAGGCGCCGATCACGGCGGCCAGCGCGGGCCAGGCGAAGGCGCGCCAGCCCCGCTCCGCGCGCACCCGCCGCTCCCCCCCGAGGGAGGCCGCGACGACCGCTCCCACCAGCGCCCCCAGGTACACCGGGCCGTCCCAGCTGGGGCCCCAGGGCTGCCAGGCCACCGAGGCGGTGATCACCGCCCACCAGGCCGCGACGGCGGCCCCCGCGGCCAGGAGCGCGGGCTGGGTGTGGCGGGCCCAGGTGTAGGGGATGATCGCGAGCTTCACGCCCCGCCAGTCTATGCCGGGGCGCCGGCGGCGCACCGCGCGGCCCACCCGGATAGGTCGATGCCGCCATGGCGCGCGAAGAGCTCGTCCTCTACCTGGTGCTCGCCCCCGCGTTCGGGGGGACCCGTTTCGGCCCGTTCGAAGGGCTCGACGTGCGCGTGGGGAGCGACGCGTCGCGGTCGGACATCGTCGTCCCCGAGTCGCTCGGCGCCCGTCCCGCCCACGTCCGGGTCACGCGGCAGGGATCGCAGCGAAGCTGGCTCCTCTCCCCCGCCGAGCGCACCGCGCTCGTGTACGCCTGGCTGGGCGGCGCCACCCGGCCGGCGCAGGTCACCTCCGCCACCGCGGTCCAACCCGGCGACAGCTTCGCGCTCGGCACCCCGGACGGACCCCGCTTCACGCTCGAGCTCGCCCCCCTCCCCCCCGAGATCATCGCCGCCCGAAAGCCCAAGCCTCGGCCCCGTCGCTACAGCATCGCCGTCTGGTTCGGCGAGATCCGCCGCCTCTTCTTCGCGCGCCTCTACACCATCTCCTTCGTCTCGCTCGGCGCGCGCGCCTGGTACGCCATCACCTCCGGGGCGATCTTCCACCCCCGGATCCTCCTGCCGATGCTCGCCATCCTGTCGGGGTACTCGGCGTGCGGCGCGAGCTCCTGCGCGGCCATGCGGTACCGATCGCAGGTCAGCACGGTGCAGCGGCAGGCGGAGGACTGCAACCAGAATCTCGCCGTCGCCCAGGCGATGGGAGGGGACGCCGTGGAGGAGTACACCTTCGACCAGATCGTGGGGAAGGTGACCGGCAGCCTCGAGCTCGCGCGCGCGGTGCAGAACGACCAGACCTTCGCCGGGATGGTCAAGGAGGAGGCGCGGCGCATCTCGCTGGACACCACCGGCTACCGGTGGATGACGAGCGGGGGCTCGGCCCAGGCGGCCTTCGCGAACTGGCGCGAGCGGATCACCTCGGTGGACGCCATCGACCAGGGCACCCGGAGCCTGCTCCCCTACCTGGCGGCCACCCCCGGCCGGCTTCAGGGGGACTGGGATCGCACGGTCGGCCTGCGCGACGACTACGTCTGCACCCGAGGGCCGCTCCGGCTCACCTGGACCCAGGGCCGCAACCTCGGCCTGCAGGTCGCGCTCGACGCCTACACCCCGGGCGACGCCTCGGCGATCGAGCCGGCGGGCCGCATGGCGATGATCGCGCGGACCGCGACGGAGGCCGGCATCCCCCTCATCGGGGACGTGCCCACCACCGCGGAGGTGCTCTCCGAGGGCCGCGCCTCGTGCGTCGCCGCCACCGATCCGGACGACCGCGCCAACCTGGGGCGGCTCGTCGCGATGATCACCGAGCAGGTCGGGAGGAAGGCCGGCTCCGTCCCGCCCCCCGAGGACGCGTTCGGCACCGTGGCCCGCATCGCCAAGCTCCAGGCCGCGGACATCCCGGAGGTGGACTGGACCGCCCGTCCTCCACCCCTGGACCTCTCCAACGGAAGCCCCAGCAGCGCGCTCAAGAACGTCCCCGGGGGCGAGGTGGTGCTCAAGCGCACCGCCACCATCGTGGCCCGGGCGCTCGTGCTGCCCTGCCGGGCCTCGCTGGCCGGCGATCGGGCCAAGGCGCAGGCCGTGTTCGGCGACCTGCCTCCGGTCCTACCCTGCCTCCTGATGGACTACCGGCTCACCCACGAGTGAGGTCGGTGACGTCGAAGCCGGCGTCCTCCACCGCGGCCCGCAGCCGCGCCGGATCCAGCCCGTCTCCCTCCACCCGGGCCTTGCGCTCCTCCAGGGAGACCCGCACCTTGGCCACGCCGGACACCCGGCCCAGGGCGCGCTCCACCGAGGACACGCACCCGCCGCACGTCATGCCGTTCACGCCCAGGACCATCGACTCCATCACACACCTCGCTCGTCGGGGGGCCACACCACCTTGTGCAGCTGCAGCTGGAAGCGGACGTCCAGGCCGTCCGCGAGGATCCATTCGACCAGCTGGCGCGGCTCCACCTGCCCGTGGACGGGCGAGAAGAGGACCGCGCAGCGGTCGAGGAGCGCGTGGGTTCGGACCACGTCTCTGGACCATTCGTAGTCCCCGCGGGAGGCGATGACGAACTTCACCTCGTCCTTCGATCGGAGGAGGGGGACGTTGGACCAGAGGTTGGCCCTGGCCTCGCCCGAGTCGGGGGGCTTCAGGTCGAGGATGATGTGGACCTCTTGCGGGACGGGGGCGATGTCGCGGCTCCCGCTCGTCTCCAGGAGGACGGTGAGCCCCGCGTCCACGAGGCGCTGGAGGAGCGGGATCGCCTGCCGCTGCACGAGCGGCTCCCCGCCCGTCAGCTCCACCCGGGGGATGCCGTAGGCGAGCACCCGTCCCACCACCTCGTCGATCGAGGCGTAGGTTCCGCCGGTGAAGGTGTACGTCGAGTCGCACCAGGTGCAGCGCAGGTTGCAACCGGCCAGGCGCACGAACACGCAGGGCAGGCCGACGAAGGTGCTCTCGCCCTGCACCGACGCGTAGATCTCCACGAGCCGGAGCCGCTGATCGAGGGGGATGGCGGTCATGGGGGGGCGCTACGGTCCGTTGTCCGAGATGGTGATGGACCCGCCGATGTTCTCCTCGCCGATGGCGTCCCGGAGCGCCTCCACGGCCGCGGTGGGGAGGGAGGTGTTGCCGGTCACGACGAAGTCCGAGCCGATGCTCTCCACCCCGTACAGCGAGTCCACCTCGGCCAGCGTGGGGTTGTCCACCAGTTGGAAGGAGTCGGTGATGCTCCGGAGCCCGTCGAGCCCGTAGGCGCTCTCCAGCTCCGCGTTGTCGTACACGTTCACCCGCCCGTCGATCGTCTCCAGCCCGCCGAGGCCGTAGAAGTCCTGCAGGCCGGGGTTGCCGTACACGTCCAGCCCGCCCGCGGAGGTGAGCGCGTCGAGCCCGCTGAAGTCCTTGAGCCGGTCGTTTCCGACCACGGTGAAGCCGAAGCCCAGGGTGCGCAGGCCGGAGAGGCCGGTGAAGTCGCGCAGGCTGTCGTTGTCGTCGAAGACCGCCGTGCGGGTGAGCGTCTCCAGGTTCTCCAGTCCGACCAGGTTCTCCAGGGACGCGTTCCCGATCACCGCGAGCGAGGAGAGCTGGGTGATGCCGCCGAGCCCGATGAGGTTCTGGAGCGACGGCTCCGCCTCGATGTAGAGGTCCTCCTCCACCGTGGTGAGCCCCTCCAGCCCCTCGAGGGACTGCAGGCCGTTGCCGTAGAGGATGAGCGCGCCGCCCACCCCGCCGATCTCGCCGACACCGTCGAGCCCGCGGAGCGAGGAGTTGGACACGAGGGAGAGCGAGCCGAGCGTCTCCAGGCTGCGGAGCGCGTCCACGCGGACCAGCGAGGTGTTGTACCCGAGCTGCAGCGACTCCACCGACCGGAGCGCGGTGCCGTCCAGTGAGACCAGGCCGAGCTCGCCGAGCACCTCGAGGAGCCCGGTGACCGTCTCCAGGGCGTCGAGGCCCGAGAGGTCGAAGAGGCCGCCGTTGAACCGCAGGGCGAAGGAGTCCACCTCGATCAGCGAGTCGAGCCCGTAGAGGTCGCGCAGGGCGAAGTTCCCCTCGATGTAGACGTCCTCCGCGGTGGCCAGCGCGGAGAGGCCCTCCAGGGAGGCGAGCGCCGGGTTCTCGGCCAGGGTGAGCGTGCCCACCGAGGTGAGCGCGGCGAAGGGCTCGAGCGTGGCGACGCTGGTGCCCTCCAGCTCCAGATCCCCGTCGACGCGGACCAGCGACTCCATCCCCTCCACGGAGGTGATCGAGGGGCCCTCCAGGACCAGGTCCTCGAGTTCGGTGATCCCCGCGAACGGGGCGAGCGTGGGGATCCGGGTCTCCCGGATGGCGAGGCCGCGGATGCCTTCCAGGCCCGCCAGCGGGGTGAGGTCGGCGATCCCGTTGCCCTCGACGAGCAGCTCGCCGTCGATGCGCTCCAGGCGCACCATGCCGGAGGCCGAGGAGAGCGCCAGCGTGCTCTTGATCCGCAGGTCGCCCTTCACCTCGCAGAGGCAGTCGAGCGGGCTCAGGTCCGCGAAGTCGTCCCCGTCCACCGTCAGGTTCCCGTACACCCCGTTGTAGGTCTCGCAGAGCGCGTGCGCCTCGGCGACGCTGGCCAGCACCAGGTCGTCCTTGAGCCACACACGCTCCGCGCAGGCGCCCGGGTCGGTGGTGCCGCTGTCCGAGTCCGTCAGCGTGGTGTCCGAGTGGGGCGTGCCCGTGTCGTCCCCCTTCGAGTCGGGGCGATCGGCGCCCCCCGAGGGGCAGCCGAGGCTGGCGAGGAGCAGCAGCATCTTCGCGAGCATAGCCGGAAGGCCCCCTCGGGGTGCCGGGTTCACTGGCCCCGATTAGGCACGCCACCCCGGAGCCGCCATGCGATTCGTCTGCTTCCTGCTCCTCCTCACCGCCGCCCCCGCCTGGGCCGCCGACGCCGCCGTCCCCCACGAGCACACCGGCATCGTGAGCCCGTACGTGGGCGCGCCGCCCGCCGTCACGCTCTCCGCGGCCGACCTCGCCACGCTGCAGGCCGGCAAGATGCTGATGAAGCAGGTCCAGCGCGGGAACGGGGGTCACGCCGTGGCCTTCCAGGACATCCGCGCCACGCCGGCCACCATCTGGTCCCGAATCACCAACTACGGCATGTACGCGAGTTGGGTGAACGGCGTGAAGTCCTGCTCGATCTACCGGCGCGAGGGCAGCCGGATCTTCGCCCAGTTCGACCTCTCGGTCATGGGGATCGGGGTCACCTACTTCATCAACCACAACTACCAGCCGGCGAGCAACTACCTCACCTGGACCCTGGACTACACCCGCCAGTCCGACCTGGACGACTCGGTCGGCTACTGGCGCCTGACCCCGCTCTCCGCCGACCCGCCGCTCACCCGCCTCGAGTACGCCGTGGACGTGCGGTTCAAGGGGTGGATCCCCGGCTTCGTGCAGGACTTCATCGCCAACAAGGGCCTGTCCGACGCGGTGAGCTGGGTGAAGAAGCAGAGCGAGGGGAGCTGAACCGGGCGGCGCCCTCTGGGGGCGGCGCGACGGGGGCGGCACGGGGAGGCGACCGACGCGCCAGACGTGCTTGTGTTCGCGAAAAGGTGTAGGATCCACCAAGAGGTTGTCCACCATGCGCTCCCTACTGCTCGCCCTGCTCGTCAGCTGCGCCGATCCCTACGAAGACACCAAGAAGGTCGACACCATCGAGGCCTGGGAGGCGTACATCGCCACCGGCCCCAGCGGCTCCCGGCTGCTCGGCGCCCAGGACCGGCTCGAAGAGCTCATGATCGAGAAGGCCCGCGCCTCCAAGGCGCTCGCCGACTACGACGCGGTCCTCAAGAAGTTCCCGAGCTCGAAGCAGAAGAAGGCGCTGCGCGACGAACGCACCGAGATTCACCAGGCCAAGGCCGAGGCGGAGAACACCAAGGAGGCCTGGGACACCTTCGTCAAGGAGAACCCCTGGGTGGACGGCACCGTGGTGAAGTCGGCCCAGAACCGTCTCGCCGTCGCCGAGTACATGCCCAACCTCGCCTTCGGCGACGTCAAGGTCGAGCCCGTCAACCTCGCCGGGCTGGCCGACGGGCCCAAGGACGGCTGGGGGATTGGCACCACGGTCACCAACAACGGGACCAAGACCATCACCGTGCTCAACCTCGTCGCGCAGCTCACCGACGCCAGCGGGGCCATCCTCCGCAACACCGGCTGGGAGCCCCTCGTCGGCGCCAAGTACTCCACCGGCCAGTACACGCCCGAGGAGGTCGCCGCCCCGCTCAAGCCCGGCGAGTCGCGGGCGTGGACCACCACCACCGGCGAGGTGCCCGACGGCTGGGCGCAGACCGCCAAGGTCGTCCCCACCAAGATCGCCTTCGAGGCCGAGACGACCCCGGCGCCTTGAGGGGCGAAGGGGGGGGACGGCGGACTGGGGGGACGGCGGAGTGGGGGGCGGCGGGC
>Ga0172372_10006181_pt1 | contig 16386 bp, 10 predicted proteins | sample LakKiv5m_2_FD_114544 | JGI IMG/M metagenome (GOLD analysis project Ga0172372, IMG submission 114544) | Freshwater microbial communities from Kabuno Bay, South-Kivu, Congo - kab_092012_9.5m | ecosystem: Environmental > Aquatic > Freshwater > Lake | place: Democratic Republic of the Congo...
CTCCGCCGCCGCAAGAACCCCAACCGGCAGATCTTTATGATCACCGACGGCAAGCCCACCTGCATCAAACAAAGCGACGGCCAATATTACAAAAACAGTTTTGGCCTGGACCGAAAGATCCTGAACCGCACGCTCAACCTGGGGGCGCGCTGCCGCCGCCTGGGCATTCCCATCACCACCTTTATGATTGCCCAGGACCCCTGGCTGCAGAAATTTGTGGAAGACTTCACCGAAGTCAACCACGGCAAAGCTTTTTACACCAGCCTCAAAGGCCTGGGCGAGTACATTTTTGAAGATTACGAACGCAACCGCCGCCGGCGCCTGCGCTGATTCCCAAACCATGACCCAACACCCTCACGCCCGGATCACGACCCTGGGCGAACTGCTCAAAACCAGCTACCGGCCCCGCACGGTCAAAGACGAAATGCGCGATAACCTGGTTGCGCTGCTGAAAAGCGGAAAGCGGCGCTTCCCCGGTATTCACGGCTTTGACGAGACCGTGCTGCCCGACCTGGAGCGCGCCATTCTGAGCCGGCACAACATCATCCTGCTGGGCCTCCGGGGCCAGGCCAAAACCCGCATTGCCCGGCTGCTGCTGGAGTTGCTGGACGAATGGGTGCCCGCCGTGGACGGCTGCGAGCTCATGGACGACCCGATGCAGCCCATCAGCCGCGAAGCCCGCGACCTGCTGGCGGCGCACGGCCACGACACCCCCATCCGCTGGGTGCACCGCTCGGAGCGCTACACCGAAAAACTGGCTACGCCCGATGTGTCCGTCGCCGATCTGATCGGCGACGTGGACCCGATTAAGGCCGCCAACCGCAAGTTGTCTTATTCGGACGAGCGCGTCATCCATTTCGGACTGGTGCCGCGGGCGCACCGCGGTTTGTTTGTCATCAACGAACTGCCGGATTTGCAGCCGCGCATCCAGGTGGCCCTGTTCAACATCCTGCAAGAGGGCGATATCCAGATCCGGGGTTTCAAACTGCGCCTGCCGCTGGATGTCCAGTTTGTGTTCACCGCCAACCCGGAGGACTACACCAACCGGGGCTCCATCGTCACACCGCTCAAAGACCGGATTGAATCGCAGATTCTGACCCACTATCCGAAATCGTTGGAAACTTCGCGCCTGATCTCCGACCAGGAGGCTAACCCGGCGCCGGCGCAACTGGAACGTGTGACCCTTCACCCGATTGCGATAGACCTGATTGAGCAGATTGCCCTGGAGGCCCGCGAAAGTGAGCTGGTGGACACCAAAAGCGGAGTCTCCGCCCGCATGACCATCAGCGCGCGCGAAAACCTCATCAGCGCCGCCGAGCGCCGTGCGTTGCTCTCGGGAAACACCCGAACCATGGTGCGGGTTGCCGATTTCTGGGGCGTGATTCCCGCCATCACGGGCAAAGTGGAACTGGTGTACGAAGGCGAGCAGGAGGGACCCTACCTGGTGGCCCTGAACCTCTTGGGCAAGGCCATCCGCAAGCAGTTCATCCAGTATTTCCCCAACCCGGAAAACCTGAAGAAAAGCCGCAAAAAAGAAGGCAAGCAGGCCGATCCCTATGCCGGCGTGGCGGCCTGGTTCGGCGAGGGAAACACGGTTGACGTCTTCCACGACATGGACGACAAAACCTACCAGGCGTCCATCGACGCGGTGCCCGGTCTGGACGACATCCTGGACCGCTATTTCCACGAGGCGGCCAACGGCGACGACCGCTATTTCCTCAAGGAGTTTCTGCTGCACGGACTGGCGGAGTACAGCCTGCTCAGCAAGCACCTGGTCGAAAGCGGCACGCGCTTCAGCGATCTGCTGAGCAGCATGCTCAGCGGCAAGACCGTGGACGAGGACGATTATTGAGGGGCTATTAGAAACTTCGGATATAGTCATGCGTGGTATCTTAGCCACGGCGACGCTAAACTTTTCCCCTGTTTTCCATGCTCAAGTCCGCTTCAACCGCTCGGGATGTGCAGAAGGCCGCTGACAGCGATCAGGCCAGGGGCGGGGCCGAGCGCGAATGGTTTCTGATTGTCAATCCCGCCTCTGGGAGCGGCAAAGGAAAGCGCCTGCAACCCGCCGTGGAACGCCAGATGCGGCAGGCGGGCATTTTCGGCGGGGTGGCCGTGTCGCGCGCACCGGGCGACCTGGCGCGTCTGGCCGCCGAGGCGATCGGGCAGGGGCATCGGCGGCTGGCCCTGCTGGGTGGCGACGGAACCGCCAACGAGGTGCTCAATGGCGTGTTTTCACAGGAGGAAATCCCGACTTCGGATATCACGATCGGCATGCTTTCGGTGGGCACCGGCAACGATTGGATGCGCACCATTGGCATGCCCAAATCCACCGCTGACGCTATCGCCGTTATGGCGCGCGGACAGAGCCGTCTCCATGATGTGGGCCAGGTCTGGTACGGCGCCCCCGAACCGCGCCTGCGCTATTTTCTCAACATCGCCGGCGCAGGTTTTGACGGCGAGGTGACCCGCCGCGTGCAGGGCTGGAAAGGCTGGCTGGCCGGTCGCAAGCTGTCCTATTGGGTCACCATCCTTCGCACCCTCTTTGACTACAAGCACACCGAGGTGTTGATTTCGGTGGAAGGGCAGGAGCACCGGATCACGGCCCTCAGCCTGGCCGTGGGCATCTGCCGCTACAATGGCGGGGGAATGATGCAGTTGCCCAACGCAGCGTTCGACGATGGCCTCCTGGATGTCACCGTGATCGGGAAGATGAGTACCCTGGAGATGGTGTACCGTTTGCCGCTGATGCTGGACGGCAGCTTTACCCGGCTGCCCAGTGTGCATACCTACCGGGCTGCTTCGCTGGAGCTTGACTCTTCGCCCGGCATCTGGCTGGAGGCCGACGGCGAGGTGTTGGGGATGACCCCGGCCAGGCTGTCCTGCCTTCCGCTGGCCATCCGGGTGGTCGTTCCGTGAGGAGTCCCTGTTTCTGGTGATCTTTGCGCCCGTTCACGGACTGATCTATGGGTCTTTCTTTGCTATAATCGCCTGATTGTTAATTATTTGGTGCAGAAAAGGGGGGAAACACTTAAAGTTGTCCACTTTTTGCGCTTTTCCACCTTAAGATTATTGGATTTGACAATCCCTCCCTACCTTTAACCTTCGGTGCTATGCATCCCTCTGATTGAATCATTCCCTAAACCAAACCGAATTACATGAAAAGATTTTATGCACTGTTTTCAGCCGTAGCGCTGATGACTACTGCAGCCATGGCTCAAATACCGGCAGAAACATGTGGCGCCGCCACCGTGTTTACCGGAGCTGCTCCTTGGACTGCCGTCGGCTCCACCGTGGGTGCCATCAACGACTACAACGAAGCCTGTCCTTACACCGTGACCGGTGGTCGCGATGAGGTGATTGCCTGGAACCCGCCCACTAGCGGTTTCTACGACATGAGCCTTTGCCAGGGTACCACCAACTTTGACTCCAAGCTGTACGTTTACGCCGGTTCCTGCCCCGCTCCCAACAGCGGTGCCCAGATTGCCTGCAACGACGATGCCTGCGACAACGCTCCTACCTTTGTTAATCCATGGATCTCTAACCTCGTGAACGTGCCGGTTACCGCTGGTACCATCTACTACATCGTGGTTGATGCCTACGGCGCAACCGATCAGGGCAACTACACCCTGTTGGTGTCTCCGGCTGCTGCTCCTCCCACCGGTGCCGTTCTGGCCATCGGCGAAGGCCGCATCTACGATTACTCGTTCATTCCCGAGTACAACCTGACCGCCAGCAACTTTGCTGCTGTGGTGGGTAACCTGGGCAGCACCACGTTCAACAACGTGCGTGTGCAAATGCGTGTCTTCGGCAGCGCTGACGGCTTCGTAGCCCCGATTGCTACCGTGCTGTCTAACGTCATCCCTTCCCTGATCCCCACGCAGATTGAAGTGGTCACGGGTGTGAGCGGTTTCACCCCGCCGGACACCGGAATCTACATCTTTGAATACGTGGTACAAAGCCCCGGCGGAACTGGTTCCACCGCGCTTGACGACACCAGCTTCAGCTTCCTGGTGGTTGACGAAACCTCGCAAGAGCGTTCGCAGGCCTTCTTGGGTGCTCCGATCACGGCAGTACGTCTGGCTACCCTGGGCAACGCCGAATACGGTGTGGTGCAGACCTACAACGTAGACGTGGACGTAACGGGTGCCACCCTGTTGGTGTCTGTTGACCCCATCTACGCTGCTGAGCCGATCCGGGCCAACCTCTACGAAGTATTGGGCGGTAACCTGGACAGCCTCACGCTGGTCGCTACTGGAACGGTGCCCGCAGACACGGGTGCTTTGGTGTACGACATCGCCCTGAGCGCCAGCATTGGTGCAGGTGACTATATCCTGAGCTATGCAGGGAACAGCTTCCCCGTTCGCACGGAAGACATCTACGTACAAGGAGCCTCTGACCTGGTGCGCGGTGATGTAACCGGCGGATTCTGGGGCTTCTTTGCCGGTCCTTACGCCTGGAGCCAGGTGCTGTTGACCGACGAAGCTGTTGAAGCTTGTAACTCGGCTGTTCCTCCCACCAACCAGTCGCACACGGTTCTTTCCAACCGCGTACAGCTGAACTGGACCCCGAATACGGGTGCTGTTGGTTGCCAGGTTAACGGTAAGCGTCTGCCTACCGGTCCTCAGCCCAGCGTGAACGTGCTGACCGCTCCTTACAACACCACCAACGTTCCTTTCGCCGTTGCCGGTGCCGGAACCACCTGGACCTGGCGTGTACGTTGCGCTTGCACGATTACCCCGCTTGACCTGTCTCCCTATACCGCCTACGGCGACACCTTCTCGATCCCGGTTGCCCGCGAAGGCGAAATCCTGGACGTGACCCTGTTCCCCAACCCAGCTGACAACATGCTGATGGTGGCTTACAGCGGCAAAGGTGGCGAAGTGAACATGACCATCGTGGACATGCTGGGCCGTGTTGTGATGAGCCGCACCGAATTGACGGTTGAAGGCATGAACAACACCTCCTTCAATGTTGCCGGTCTGGAAAACGGAACCTACTTCATCAATATGGAAGAGGCTGGCGAAGTGAAGACCGAGAGCTTCTCGGTGGCTCACTAATCGGAGCAATTTTACCGGGCAACTGGCTTAAGCCAATTGCAAAGAGCTTGCAGGGCGGACCTTTGGTCCGCCCTGCTTTTTTTGGGTGCATCCAGGACCTTTTCACCTGGCTGCCCTGACCAAAAACAGAGGTTAACTTTGTGCCAACCAGGAGGGCCATGAATGTTATTAAGTTTATATTTTATATGGGAGTAATTCAGATCGTGTTCAGCACACTCTGGAAGTTCATTGCATCATTTACTTCCGGTTTGCTGGAATCCATCGGTTTGAACAAAGACCTGACCTTCCTTGGCTTCAAGGCGGCCGGATATTACATACTGGTCTCCGTTTCCGCCCTGGTTACCTGGGACATGATGGTTCAGGGGAGCAACATAACTGCGGCAATAGTCGGTATCGCTGGAACTTTTATCATATACACTACAATTGCGGGTAACCTGGAGCGCAACCGCTGGCGGGCAGTCATGAATTTTGAGCGCAAGCGCGTCCAGGTCATGCGTTTTGACGGATACCTGCTTATTGGCTCCGTCGCCTTGTTTTTAGTTACCCTTGCGCTCCCTGACATTGCGGCCAACCCGGTCAACAACGGATTTAGAACCTTCATTGACAATGTTTACAAGACACCGGTCATTGGTTGGATTGTCGGATTAGGGGCCGTCTTTTACATGCTGCACATCATTTTTAAGGGCCTGCGAACCACGGACTACCTGGTAAATCTTCTGTTTTATCCCAATCGGGTTCGAAGGGGTTCTGCCGCTATGGCAGGGCAGGAGGATGACGCGGAATACGTGGATTACGAAGAGATCCACGAAGAAGAAAGCAAGCGCTAAGCCGAAGGATGCAAGCCCTCAAATTAGCCTGCTCACTCTCCCTTGTTTCGGCGTTTGCTCCCTTCTCGCAGGGCCAGAGTCACGTCCAATGGGCTAGCACCCTGATCGGTTTCTCCACCGAATACAGCCGTAAAGCTTCCGCTGCCAGCCAAGTGCTCGGTGCACCGGACGTGTGGCCGGGCTTCGGCGCCAGCGATGTCGCCTGGGCGCCTTCGCGGCCCAACAGCGCCCTGGATGAATTTGTTAGGGTTGGCTTTATGGAGCCGATTTCCATCCGGCAGGTAGCTGTAGCCGAAACCCTCAATCCGGGTTGCATTTACAAGATCATTGCCTACGATGAGCAAGGAGCCAAGCACGAACTCTACGAAGACCGAAACATGGGGCAGCGGTCGTTCTTTCCCGGCTCCCGGCTGTTCACAGTGGTCCTGGACGAACCCACCCCTTACCGCGTTGCAGAAATCAAGGTCGTGCTGCGCACCAGCCGGGTAGAAGGCATGTGCCAGATTGACGCCATCGCGCTCTCTGATTCTCCGGATGAAATAAGACCTGCCATAAGGATGGTCGAAGCGGACCTGTTCCCGGAGCCACCGGAAAACCTGGGTCCAAACGTCAATTCTTCCAGCCCGGACATGCTGCCCATGATCAGCCCGGATGGTCGCACGCTCTATTTTGCGCGTAAGCTTCACCCGGAAAATACAGGCACTGAGCTTCGCGACGACATCTGGCGTTCCACCCTGGACAGCAGCGGCCATTGGTCTCCAGCGGTAAACCTCGGTTCTCCCCTGAACAACGAGCACCACAACTTCGTGTCCTGGATCAGCCCCGACGGCCGTCAAATGGTCCTGCCCCATGACTACGATCGCCGCGAGCTTGGCGCTGAATTCCGGCTCTCCGGCAGCATCCTGCGTCAGGGCGAATGGGCATTTCCCCGGACCATGAACGTGCCGGATCTCTACAACCTCAGCCAGTTCACCTGCATCCACCTCAACCCGGAAGGCACGGTGCTTTTGCTTGCCCTGGAACGCAATGAAGGCATGGGCGGCCTGGATCTTTACGCGTCATTTTCGCGCGGCGACAACGAGTGGACTGTTCCAAAAAGTCTGGGCTCTTCCATCAACACGGCCGGCATGGAGGGTAGCGTCTTCCTGGCCGCAGACGGCAAAAGCCTCTACTTTGCCTCAAACGGCCACCCCGGGTTCGGCGGCTACGACATGTTCCTCAGCCGCAGACTCGATGACACCTGGACGGCCTGGTCTCCGCCTATAAACCTTGGTTCGCGCATCAACAGTGAGCGCGACGAATACTACTACACCCTGCCGGCCTCCGGCGAGTACGCCTACTTTTCGTCCGCACAAGGCGGTTATGGCCAGGCTGACCTGTTTCGCATCCGGCTACCTCAGGAAGTCCGACCCGAACCGGTCACGCTGCTGACGGCCTCCGTCATCAACCGGCAAAGCGGCCAGCCTATCCCGGCGCAATTGCGGTTTCATGAATCCCAGACCCAGGTCATTCCGGGCGAAGGACCGGGTACGCTGGTGCAACCCCGCGACCATTCCCCTGACTTTTTGATCGTTGAAGCCGACGGTTACTTCCCGCAGGGCTTGGACCTTGATGCCGGAGCCGGCGACGATGAGCGCTGGATGGACACCGGTCTGCAGCCCAATGCGGACAGCGACAATCCGGTTTTGGGAATGGAACGCAACGCGGAGCCGCCGGTTCCGGCAAGAGAGCCATCCGATCAGGAGCCGGAACCAGCCATGGTCTACCGCGAACTGAAGGCCGACATCGGGCTCGTTCCTTTGGAAGTAGGAAATCTGGTGCGCCTCAACGGGGTGTACTTTACAGCCAACCGCTCCGAGTTGCTGCCGGAAAGCCGGGCAGAGTTAGAGGTGGTGGCGCATTTCCTGAGCAGCCATACCGGCGTGCGGGTCGAAGTAGGCGGACACACCAATGGTCTGCCTCCGGAGGCGTTCTGCCAGGAGTTGTCCGAGGCGCGTGCCAGAGCGGTGGTTCACTATTTGCGCGAAAGAGGGGTGCGCCAGGAACAAGTGACCTGGAAAGGTTACGGAAAGTCAACGCCCATTGGGGACAACAGTACGCTGGAAGGACGAAAGCTCAACCAGCGCGTAGAGCTTAAGCTGCTGGCTTTGCCGTAAGGAAGACCATGTTGTGAAACTCAGTTTTGCATTATTAAAATTGTGTTATGGATAATTTAGATTATTATATGGAAAGCAAAGCCAAGAACCGATCCGGGGTGTTGACCGCCTCCCGCAGCGCCCTCCCTTGGCTGCTGTTCATGCTGCTCAGCACGAGCTTGCCCGCAGCAAATCCCGCTGTAGCCCCTTCGCCCGTTCTCAATTATGTGCTGAGCTTTCCGGAGCCCTGGACGCAGTATGCCGAAGTCAGCCTGACGCTGAGCAACCCTAAAGGCACCTACACCGACCTGGACATGGCGGCCTGGACCCCCGGTTCCTACATGATCCGCGATTTTGCGGGCGCGGTTGAAGCCGTAAGCGCTGCCAACGATGCCGGCGAAACCCTCCAAGTTGCCAAGACGGACAAAGACACCTGGCGCGTCCAGCACGGCAAGGGCCAGACTTTTACGCTCCAGTACCGGGTCTATTGCGCCACCACCGGCGTGCGAGAATCGTTCGTGGATCGCGAGCGGGCAACGATTATTCCGGCCAGTGTCTTCCTGTATCCGGCAGGCTTTAACCTGGCCAGCACAATTCGGATCCAACCCTGGAAAGAATGGACGGTCATCAGTACCGCGCTGGAACCACTGGCTCTCGCAGACCCATGGGCCCTCCGGGCCGGCAACCTGGACGAATTGCTCGACTCGCCCATGGAAATCGGCAACCACCGGGTTTTGCGCTTCGATGTGGACGGCACCGCCCACGAACTGGCCATTCAGGGCGCCGGCAATTTTGACACGACGCGCCTGATCAGCGACATTGGGGCCATTGTCCGCTCCTGCACCGACCTGTTTGGCGACAACCCCAACCCGCGCTACGTTTTCCTTCTCAACAACACATCCGGCAGCTACGGTGGTCTGGAGCATGCGGCCAGCACCAGCCTGGTCTACCGCCGTTGGGGTTTTGCCCCGGAAGACCGGTACCAGGTCTTTTTGGGCCTGGTCAGCCACGAATACTTCCACCTGTGGGTCGCAAAGCGAATCCGGCCGGTGGAATACTCCACGTTCACCTACGACCGCGAACAGCATTCCGAGCTGCTCTGGGTATCGGAGGGCTTCACCAGTTACTACGATGACCTGCTGTTGCGCCGGGCCGGGCTGTTGTCTGAAGACAGCTACCTTGGCATGATCAGCTCGGGAATAAGCCATACCCTCAACCGCCCCGGCGACCGTGTCCAGTCGGTGGCGGAGTCAAGCTTTGACGCCTGGATCAAGTACTACAAGGGCAACGAGAACAGCAGCAATTCCACCGTTTCTTACTACGATAAGGGCAGGCTCCTGGCGCTTGCTCTGGACCTCGATATCCTGGCTTCCAGCCAGGGTGAGCGGCGGCTGGACGATGTGCTGCGCAGCCTTTATGCCGCTTACAAGGCCGATCCGGAGCGCGGTTATTCCACGGCCGACCTGAAGCGCCTTCTGGAAGAAGCGGCAGGCAAGTCGCTGGACGGCTTTTTTCGGGACTATGTGGACGGGACGGTAAAACTTGATCTGGCCCCGTACTTTGACCGGATCGGGGTGGCGTTGGTCGACGATGGCCAGCAGCCGCAACAGCTGACTTTTGGTGCGTCGGTAGATGCGGCGACGTCCAAAATCAGCCGGGTTGTCCGCGATCAGCCGGCAGCAAAAACCGGCCTTCGTGCCGGCGATGAGATCCTGGCCATAGACGGCCATCGCTTTGCCGGCAACCTGACCGAGTGGCTGGATCGCCACCAGCAAGGGCGGCCGATGCGGGTGCTAATCAGTCGCGACGGAATACTGCAAGAACTCGAGGTCCTGCCGGAAGCCCTGCCGAAGCACCAGTTCCGTCTGGAACAGCGCGAAGACGCCAGTGAGGCGCAGCAGGCCCTTTACCGGCAATGGCTGAGCCTGCCCTGAGTAGCCAGGTGGCCCCGGCTAAGCGCAGGGCGCCTGACCTTGTCCCGCGCCTGACCTTTTTTTACTGCTAAAGTTGTCCGTTTAACACGAACGCCTTATTTTACCTGTTAGAAATTGTAAGTATCCAGTTTATCTGGTTTTTTTGCTGAATGGGAGACAGCGCGGTGGGAGCCGCGCTGTTTTTTTTTAGTGGGGCAAGGATGGCGCAAGTGTCGCAGGTTCGGCGCCGACCGCGCGAAAGGCGAAAAAAACATCTCCCTACTGCACCGCCACTACCTTGCGGCTGTGCTGCGCACCAGATTGAGCGTCAAGCACATACAACCCAGGGGCCAGATCGGTCAGGGGAATCGCCAGCAGGCTAAATGATTCGGCCGGATAGGCCTGCTTCCAGACTTCTGCGCCCGTCAGGCTGCGCAATACCAGGTCCAGCGGCTGCGAGGGCCCATTGTTCAGCACTTCCACCATCAGGGTCCCGGAGGCCGGGTTTGGGTAGGTCAGCAGCGACAAGGCGTCGGCACCCCTTCCCCCGTCAACGTCTGGCAACCCGGTTACCGAGCAGGATTCCGGGCTGTTGACCGAGCCCTGTTCCAATCCCGTGGTGAAGTAGTGGTCCAGCTGGGTGCCAAAATCGGCGGAAAACGTGGCCATGAACCCGCCGCTGGTCCGCGCGAAGCGCAGGATGCCTGTGCCGTCCGAATTGGCGAAAAATTCCAACCCGTCCTTGGCCGCGTCGGTCAATTGAAAGTGGTAGCAACCGTTGGGAAGGGTCACCGTGTCCTCGTGCAGCAGGAAGGGCCCGTCAAAGGTGCTGCGGCTGGCCACCACCTCGCCCAGGTCGTTGCGAATGGTCCAGGCGTTCTGCTCCGGCCGCGCGTTGGTGCGCATCCAGACCACAAACTGGTTTTCGTACACCGGCACCCGGGCAAAAGCACTCTGTTTCTCGTCGTTCCAGGCCGCTTCGTCGCTTTGGCCGTTGGGCTCTTCGACCCGCGCAAAAAAACGCGCTCCGGCCGTCTCCGGCCACGCGATGTTCTGCAGTTCCACCAGTTCGGACTGCCCGTAAAGCAGATTGCCCGACCAGGCCTGGTAACAAACCGTGCCGCCCACTATACCATAAGCTATGGTGCAGGACGTCAGCGGATCGCCGCCGTTGTTGCCGATTTTCACCAGCGGTTTTGCGCAACTCGGGTTGTAGCGCGCATGCGCATCATCGGTCGAAGGGCTCAGGATCTCGAGCAATTCCGCATCATGCCGCTGGTTGAACGGCCCGTAGCAGACCCAACTCGCATCGAGCAGATAAGACGGCGTCTGTGGTCCCGACCAGGTGTAGGCCTCGATGTCGAGGTCCAATGCCACAGAACTGGCGCCTGCGTCGGGTTGATAATCATGGAAGTGCGTCCAGGCTTCCGCCCCCGGACACCAGTTGGCCCGGTCGTAAAGCCAGGTACCCGCCTGTGGAAAGACCGGGTTGTACCCGCAATCCTCGCGCCACATGGACTGGCGGAAGCGTTCGCTGCCGTTGATGCGGACGCTGTAATCGCGCTCGCAGAACTCGGCGCAGAAATCGCTGTTGTCGAAGCCGTGGCCGCTCGGGGTAACCCGGAGCCTCGCATGGGCCGTGCCGGAGGGCAGCGCCAGCGTTTTGGCTGGCAGGTAGTTACTTTCAAAGTCGGCGCTGTTGCTGTAGCTCCAGTCGCCGGCGCCGCTGTGGTACACCGATTGCACGGAAAGCACCGGGCGCGGCGGGCTGCCTTCAATGAACGCAAAATCCAGCGTACCCGCAAAGCCGCTCGACCAACCGTCGTAGTAAATCCGAAGCTTCTGGCGGTCGCGGAGCAGGCCGGCAAAGTCGGTTACCTCGTACACGAAGGTGCGCGTCCAGTTGTTGTTGAACCCTTTCAGCCCGTTTCGCATGTAACCGCCGTAGGGTGTGATGCACCGGCCCAGTTCGTATTCGGTCGAAGTGGCCGTGTCCACTAGGCTCAGCAGCACGGTGTAATCCCAGTCGGAGCAGCCCGAACTGGCGCAACCCAGCGTGAAGTACAGCAGGACCCGGGCATAGGACGTACTGCCGTCCGGAAAGGTCGCATAATCGTCGTAGGCCTCGTTCCAGACCAGGTCGCGGGCATCGTGGGCGCGCACCCAGGTGGTATCGCCTTCGGCGGCGCGCAAGGTATTCGCGGCCGAAGCCAGCAAGGCGAGGCAAACAAGGAGAGAGGGTACAACCGGTTTCATTCCGTATCGGGGGAAGGGTTTTTAGAAGACAGTTAAAGGTAGGGCATCTCTCCTATGCCCAGTAGTGTTATTTTCATGGCAATTATTTGCCATGCGCTACCTTCCCGCTCTGCTGTCGGCTGTTTTTACCGTTGCCATCGTGTACCTGCTGGACCGTCCGCTGGGCGATTCACCCTCGCTCGGGCGGCTGCTCGATCCTTTTCGCGGGGTGTGGAACAATGCGCGCCAGGCCGAGTCGGAGCCGGGAAGCACTTCCCTCGTTTTGCCTGGCCTAAGCGGACCGGTGACCGTTCGCTATGACGAGCAGGGTGTGCCGCACATTTTTGCGCCCAGCTGGCTGGATGCCATCCGGGCGCAGGGTTATGTGACCGCGCAGGACCGCCTCTGGCAGATGGAGTTCCAGACTCACGCTGCAGCGGGGCGCATGGCCGAAATCCTGGGCCCGGATCTAGACGAGAAAGGCGACGGCAAAATTCTGCGCTACGACCGCCTGCAGCGCCGGCAGGGGTTGGGCTACGCGGCGGAGCAGGCCCTGACCGCCATTGCGAAAGACGATTCCATGATGGCCTTTTTGGAGGCCTACGCCGCAGGAGTCAACGCGTGGATCGATCAACTCAAGCCGGAAGATTATCCGATTGAGTATAAGTTGTTGGAATATGCGCCGGAGCCCTGGGAGCCGCTCAAGACGGCCCTGCTCATGAAGTACATGGGGCAGGACCTGGCCAGCACGGAATACGACCTGCCGTTTACCAACCTGTTGCGCAAACTGGGCCGCGAGGAATTCAACCGCCTTTTCCCCGAAGACGCTAACACGGATCCGATCGTTCCGGCTGGCACGCCCTATCCCTTTGCTCCGTTGGATCTGGATACGCCGGAGGCCTACGAGCCCCCGGCTCTGTCGTCGCTGCCGCAGGCCCTTCCACACGCTCTTCAGCCCGCCTACCGCCAGCCCGATCGCGGCATAGGCAGCAACAACTGGGCGGTGCACGGCAGCCGGACGGCATCCGGGGCTCCGATTCTGTGCAACGATCCGCACCTTCAGCTGAACCTGCCATCCATCTGGTACCAGGTGCAGCTGCATGCGCCGGGTCTGAACGTGTACGGGGCCAGCCTGCCCGGTGCGCCCGGTGTGGTCATCGGGTTCAACCGCGACATCGCCTGGGGCGTGACCAATGCCGGACGCGACGTGCGCGACTGGTACCGGATCGAATTCCGTGATGCCTCACGCCGGGAGTACAAGTTTGCAGGCGAATGGCGTCCGGCCAAAGCGCGGGTGGAGACGCTGCGCATCAAAGGCCAGCCTGAACAATACGATACCGTATGGTACACGCACCACGGGCCCGTGGTTTACGACCGCTCGTTTGAGCACCGCGAGCTGGAAGGCTATGCGCTGCGCTGGGAACTGCACCAGCCTTCGAACGAGATGAAGACCTTTCTGGTGCTCAATTCGGCCGACAGCTACGCTGACTACCGCAGGGCCCTTCCGAATTTCCAATGCCCCGGCCAGAACTTTTTGTTCGCTTCGCGGAAGGGCGACATCGCTATTACGCAGCAGGGCCGCTTCCCCGCCCGCTGGCCCGGCCAGGGTCGCTTTTTGCTGGACGGCTCCCGCGCCGACCACGAATGGCAGGCCTACATTCCCGCACCGCAAAACCCCACCAGCGTGAATCCGGAGCGGGGCTTCGTATCCTCGGCCAACCAGTACCCCGCCGACAGCACCTATCCCTTTTACCAACTCGGCTATTTTGAAGAGTACCGCAACCGCCGGGTCAATGAGCGGCTGGCTGAAATGGGTAACCGGATTACGCCCCAGGACCTCATGGAACTTCAGCTCGACAACTACGGCCTGCTGGCTGCGGAAGCCTTGCCCCTGATGCTGGAAGCCTTTCCCCCGGCAAAACAGGAGTTGGGCAACTGGGACTACTTCTACCACGCCGGGTCCAAAGAGGCGGCCCGTTTTCAGAGTTGGTACAACGCATTGTATGAACTCATATGGGATGAATTTGAGACTAATGCCAACGCGCCAACCCAAATCAGGCCCGAGCATTACCCCACCATTGCGCTCATGAAAGCCGACCCGCAGAGTGCCTGGTTCGACGACAAGCGCACGCCTGCCCGCGAAGACCTGGCGGCCCTGGCTGCGAAAGCGTGGGAGCAGAGCCAGACGGACCTGGATTGGTGGGCGTTCAAGCATACCTCCATCGCGCATTTGCTCAAGCTGGATCCGTTCAGCGTGCTGAACGTGCAAAGCGGCGGAAACCGCAACATCGTCAACGCCACCAGCGAGCGCAATGGCCCCAGCTGGCGCATGGTGGTGGAAATGTCGGATCCCCCGCGCGCCTGGGGCATCTACCCCGGTGGCCAGAACGGCAACCCGACCAGCCCGGAAGCCACGCAGTTCATTCCCGACTGGGCAGAAGGCAAGTATTACGAATTGCTCTTTTTGCTCAGCGCGGATGATCGGCCCGAGCAGACGCCCCGTCAGCTGCTGCTCACGGCTAAATAACCGGAGGCGTTCGTCTGAAAACCCAGGCCGCTAGCCCACTCTTTTACCCTAGCATCTCGTTCACCCTAGCATCTCGTTCACCCAGCATTCGCGTCTATGAAAGCACTGCTCAACTTCCTGCTCACCCTGATCGTAGTTGCCATTTTGGCGCGACTCAGCGTGTACGTCCTTCCCTTCTGGTGGGGCATTGTTCCGGGTGCGGTGCTGGGCGGCCTCATGGCAGCCCGCAGTGGGTTGGCTGCGCTGGCCGGAGGCTTCTTCGGGCTGGCCTTGTTATGGGTTAGTTATGCCCTGGCGGTGCACGTGGGCAACCACGGCATCTTGGGCAATCAATTGGCGGGCATTACCGGGTTGCCTTCGTCGCTGGTGGTGTTGCTGATCACAGCCACCTTGGGAGGCGTGGTGGGTGCGGCAGGGAGCCTGACGGGGTATCTGGTTCGGAAGTCGCTGGCCTGAGACCTGTTCAGGGTGCAACAGCACGTCTGATTTTGCAACAAGGTCGCGTTGAGCCAATGCAGGCCCTTCCCCCGTTGTTTGCTGATAGTCAAGTTGTTGAACGGTTGCAACAAGATTTGGCACGGTTTGTGGAAGGGAGGGGCCGCCTGATAAGCGATGATTCAGCATACTCCCAAAACCAAAACCAAATAGACGATGAAAGTCACGAAATTTTTGTTCATGCTGGCCCTGGTCAGTGCAACCACCTTGATCCAGGCCCAGGTCAATACCGGTGCGAAAGGCGGAAGCACAACCCCCACTAAAGAAGAAAGCGGCCGCAAAAAGCAAGGCGGTGCCGTTGAGCAAACCACCGATGCCCCGGCCAACACCAAACCCGGTGCGGTGAAGGCGCAGGAAGAGCCCATCGAAGACCTGACCAAACTGACCACGGCTGACCAGTGCCGTCAATACGCAGAAGCCAAAGTAACCTGGCTCGAAGGCGAGGTCGGTACCCTGACCACGGAGCAGAAGCGTTCCATCCAGGATATCTTCAACCAAACCTACCTGGAGATCAAAGGCGTCAAAGAAAGCAACCCCGACATGCCCCGAGGCGAGTTGAAAGCCAAAGCCGAGGAAATGCTGGTGGGTGCCCGCTCCAAATCGCTGGAGGTGTTGACCCCGGAGCAGCGCGGCAAACTCGATTCCTGGCAAAGCGGTCGTCAGCCCGGCTTGCAGGACCAGGCCAAAAAGCGCGCTCTGGAACAGACCGAGGAGCTCGACGCCGTGGTGGGCCTGAGCGCAGACCAGAAGCAGAAAGTGCTGGACCTCAACACCCAATTGTGGATGGAAGGCCGCGAATGGAAAAGCGCCAACCCCGACGCTACCAGCGAGGATAAGAAAGCTTACGCTAAGGAAATGGCCGTCAAGCGCATGGAAGGCTACAAGGGCATCCTGACCGAAGAGCAGAAGACCAAGTTCATGGAGTACCGCAAGAGCAATCCCGGTAGCATGGAGTGAGGCAGCCTACGGCCTGACCGCCGACCAGGCAATTGCCAGACCGCAGATCATTCGAAATCCAGCAGCCCGGACCGCAAGGTCCGGGCTGTTTTGTTTGGGGCAGGTTTAAGCATCCGATTTCCTGCACGAAGCCATTTTCCTCCCTGAACTTTGCCGCAAGGACTGCCCGCCCTTCCACTGCCCGCCCTTCCACCGCCCGCCCTTTCACTGCCCGCCCTTCCACCGCCCACGCGCCAG